>SXGQ01129537.1_pt1 | contig 12579 bp, 8 predicted proteins | sample 3178371 | NCBI WGS metagenome assembly SXGQ01 (sample SAMN11356859, study PRJNA531348) | freshwater metagenome | isolation source: freshwater sample F1-20 | place: China: Fuxian Lake, Yuxi | collected 2017-12-25
GCCAGCCAGGCGAGCAGGCCGCGGGCGAGCCGGCCGTAGTCCACCTCCGTGCCCCCCTCCATCCAGCTCGCGGCCACCGCACCGGCCTGCCGCCCCTCCATCACCAGCGGCGCGAGCGCCTCGATCCGGCGCGGGTCGGCGCTGAAGGCCATCGTCGCGAAGAACGGGTGGCCGACCAGCGCCGCATGCCGGTCGCGGAGAAAATCGGCATCGCGCTGGCCGGTGACAAACGTCACATGGGGCACGGCATGGATGAAGTCGGTGGCACGGGGGAGGATTCGCGCGGCGACGGCATGCCCCCAGAACTGGAGCGAGTGGGAGAACCGCTGGCCGACGACCAGCGCCTTGCGGACATCCACCGCGCCGTCGGCCGAACGGCCCGGGGTGTAGCTCAATTCGCAGATGCCAGCGTGGCCGGTGCCGGCGTTGTGCCAGCCGTCGGAACTCTCCCGCGACAGTTCCGGCCCCGCCTCGATGACCCGCACCGAAAGCCCCGGATCGAGGCCCCGGAGCAGCGCCGCCAGGGTGGCCGACATGATCCCGCTGCCGACGAGAACCGCGTCTGTCCCGCCGTCGTCGCCGCCGTTCGCCACGCCACACCCTCCGCACGTAGGAGGAGGATACCCGAAGCCGCCGCGGCGAAAGTCTGCCATCGTCGGGGCGAGCCACCTTGATTACACTTCCTGAGGCGTGTTCCAGGTCCGACCAGCGAGGTCCCCATGCGTCCGTGGAGCGGGTTTGGCTTCCGCATCGTCGCTTGGCTGCCGCTGGCGATCGGCCTCGTCACCGACGCACCGGCCGCGGGCCCGCTCCCCGACGACCTCCTGCCCGCCACCACCGTCGATGGCCATCCCCGGCCGGCGCTCGGGGATTGCCGCGGTCTGGTGCTCGGATTCCTCGGCACCGAGTGCCCGGTGGCGCGGCAGTATGCGGAGCGGCTCGGGGAGATCGCCGCCGCGTACGCGGACCGCGGGATCGCCGTCCTCGGCATCGACTCCAATCGTCAGGACACGCCGGCGGAGATCGCCGCCGCAGGCCGGGAGCTGGGGATCGGCTACCCCCTGCTGCGCGACGACGGCCAGCGGATCGCGCGCCATGTGGGCGCCACCCGCACCGGTGGGGTCGTGCTCCTCGATGCCACCGGCACGGTCGTCTACGCCGGCCGGATCGACGATCAATTCGCCCCCGGTGTCGCGCGGCCGGCGGCCACCACCCACGAGCTCGCCGCGGCGCTCGACGATCTCCTCGCCGGCCGCCCGGTGGCCCTGCCGCGGACCGAGGCGGTGGGCTGCCTGATCGCCTTCGATCGAGCGGCCGCGCCGGCCGCCGACGCCCCCACGTTCACCGCCACGATCGCGCCGCTCCTCCAGCAGCACTGCCTCGAATGCCATCGGCCCGGCGAGATCGGTCCGTTCGCCGTCTCCGACTACGAGGAGGTGATGGGCTGGGCCGACATGATGGTCGAGGTGATGGAGCAGGGGAGGATGCCGCCGTGGCACGCCAACCCCGACCATGGGTCGTTCAGCAACGCCCGTCATCTGCCCCCCGGCACGATTGATCTCTTCAAACGCTGGATCGCCGCTGGTCATCCGCAGGGGGATCCGGCGCTCCTCCCGGCGCCCCCCGAGTTCACCGGCGGCTGGCGGCTGCCACAGCCGCCCGACATCGACATTCCCATGGCCCGCGCCCCGTTCACGGTGCCGGCGTCGGGCACGGTCGAATATCAATACTTCGTCGCCGATTCCGCCCTCACGGCGGAGACCTGGGTGAGCGCGGCACAGGTGGTGCCCGGCGCGCCTGCGGTGGTCCACCATGCGCTCGTCTTCGCCCGGCCGGAGTCGCTGGCCGACTTCCGTGGCACCGGGTTGGTGTCGGCCTACGTGCCGGGCCAGCGCGCGACCACCTTTCCACCGGGATACGCGCGGCGCGTGCCGAAGGGCTCGAAGTTCATCTTCCAGATGCACTACACACCCAACGGCCGCCCGGTCGACGATCTCTCGCGGATCGGCCTGGTGACGATGCCGGCCGCGGAGGTGACACACGAGGTGCTCACGCTCGCCGCCCTCGAGCAGGATTTCGAGATCCCGCCGGGCGCCGCCGCCCACGAGGTGCGTGCCGACCTCGACCGCTGGCCCGCCGGGAGCCAATTGCTCGCCGTCTCGCCGCACATGCATGTCCGGGGGCGCGCGTTCCGCGTCGAGGTGGTGCGTGCCGGGGAGCGGACGATCCTCCTCGACGTGCCGCGCTACGACTTCAACTGGCAGCACACCTACGAACTGGCGGAGCCGGTGCCGCTCGACGACGTCGAGCGCGTGGAGATCGTCGCCGTGTTCGACAATTCCCCCGCCAATCCGGTCAATCCCGCCCCGCACGAGACGGTGATGTGGGGGGATCAGACCTGGGAGGAGATGGCGCTGGCATTCTTCGAGGTGGCGGCACCCCGCGACGGGGCCAATCCCGCCGGGCCGACCCGGCGGCAGCGTGTCGCCCCCGCCGAGCAGGCCGTCAACCCGCAGGCCGAAGCGCGGGCGACGGCGTTCCTGGCCCGGTTCGACACCGACGGCGACGGCGGCGTGACGCGCGCGGAGGGATCGCGGATCGTCCGCGATTTCGCCTTCTCGACCCTCGATTCCGATGGCGACGGGCGGATCACGCGCGACGAGATGATCGAGGCCGCCGGGCGCTGGAAGGATGATCGTGGCCGCTGATCATCACTCCGAACCGGTTTTCTCCCCCACCGGCCGCTTGTTCGCCCGGCGCGTGGACCATCCCTGGCTGTGCCTGGTCGTCGGCGCCCTGATCACGGTGCTCGCCGCGAGCGGGTATCGCGATCCGGGGTGGGCGCGGCGCCTGCTCGAGCAGGCCGGACTGGCCGAGGCCAAGGATGAGCCGGCACAGCCGCGCGGGCCCGCCGGCCGTGGCCTGGGCCGAATCAATCGCGGGCGCGGACCGGCCGTCGGTCGGGGCGACGCGGTGCTCGTGGTCGAGAGCCCGGCGATTTTCACCCGCGCGGGTGCGGCCGCGCTGCGCCAGATCGTCTCCCGCATCGAGAGCCTCGACTCCGTCGCCGGCGTCACCTGGCTCGACCAGGCCCCGCCGCTCAACGTCTTCGGCCTCCCCGAGCCGATCCTGCCGCGCGGCGCCGCGACCCCGAGCCGCTTCAAAGTGGCGCGGGACCGGGCCGTGGAGCATCCGCTCGTCGTCGGCCAACTCCTCTCCCCCGACGGGCGCACGTTGGTGATGCTCGTGCGCTTCGACTGGGCCTACGTCGACGACGAGGCCGACGTCACCGACACGCTCCTCGCCACCGCCCGCAGCGCCGCCGCCGAGCACCCCGCCGTGCCACTCGAGATGTGGCTCACCGGCAGCGTGCCGATACGGCTCGAGTGGATGCGCTCGCGCGAGGCCAACGAGCGCACGTTCCAACTGATCGCCTACGGGCTGATCCTCGCCCTCTCGGCGCTCCTCTTCCGTGGCCTGTCGGTGGTGCTGGTGACCGCCGCGGCGCCGGTGATCGGCGTGCTCTGGACGATGGGGCTGATCCGCTGCTTCGGCCTCCAGGACAATCCCTTCAGCCATGTCATCCTGCCGATCCTCCTCAGCCTCGTCGGCTTCGCCGACTCGGTCCACATGATGGTCGACATCCGGCGCGGGCTGGCGGCGGGCCTGACACCGCGCGAGGCCTGCCACCGCGGGCTGGCCACGGTCGGTGTCGCCTGCTTCCTGACGATGATCACCACCGCGATCGGCATGGCGTCGCTGTCGCTGGCGCGGCACGATGCGGTCCGCGACTTCGGCTGGTCGTGCGTCATCGGCGTGGCCGCCACCTGGGTGGCGGTGATGGCGGTGCTGCCGTTGTGCTGCGTGACACGTTGGGGCCGGGTGCTGGCCAAGGGGGCGGGGCGCGAGGCGATCGGGGGCCAACTCCCGCGGATCCAACGCGGCATCGACTTCACCCTCCGCCGGCCCCGGATCACCAGTGCCGTGGCGATCGGGCTGCTGGCAGCCTGCGGCCTCGTGGCGCTGCGGCTCCAGCCGGACGACCGCAAGGCCACGATCCTCCCGATGGGCAGCCCTGCACAGCTCGCCCTCGACCGCCTCGACAAGACCCTCGGCGGCCTCGATGTCTGCTCGGCCGACATCGAGTGGACGGACGACTCGCTCACCCCGCCGGACGTGGCCGACATCGTCACGGCCGTCGAGGAGGTCGTCGCCGCCGAACCGCTCCTCGGCCATCCGCTCTCGATCCGCCGGTTGATCGACTCCCTGCCGGGTGAGGGACCGGTGCGCGAACGGATGGCGCTGCTCGACCTGCTGCCGCCACCGCTCAAGCAGTCGCTCTACGACCCCGACGCCCGCTCGGCGCGGGTGACCTTCCGGGTGCAGGACAAGGGAACGGTGGTCTACAAGCCGACGTTCGACCGCGTCGATGCCCGCCTCCGGGAGATCGCCGCCCGGCATCCCGGAGTGACCATCGGCCTGTCGGGGGAGCCGATCTGGCGGTGGCGCGACCTGTACCACGTGGTCATGGACCTGGCCCGGAGCCTGGGGACCGCGGCGATCGAGATCCTGGCCGTGATGGTGGTGGCGTTCCGCTCGCTGCGCCTCGGCCTGATCGCCATCGTGCCCAACATGCTGCCCCTCGCCGCGGCCGCCGCCTGGATGGTGTTCACCGGTCAGCCGCTCGACATCGTCAGCGTCTGCGCGCTGACGATCTGCCTGGGGATCGCCGTCGACGACACGATCCATTTCCTCTCGCGCTACCGCTTCGAGATGGCCCAGGGGATCCCGCGGATGGATGCGATCCGGCAGGCGTTCGCCGAGGTGGGCACCGGGATGATCATGACGACGATCGTGCTCGTGGTAGGGTTCAGCTCGGTGCTGATCAGCGACAACCGCGACCATCGCGCGTTCGCCATGCTGGGAGTGGTCACCCTTTCGATCGCGCTGTTGTGCGATCTGTTCTGCCTGCCGGCACTCGTGGCGGTGTTCGATCGCGACAGGAGCGAACCGGTGGGGGTCCTGCCCACGTCGCCCCCCCCACCGGAGGCGGCCCCGATCCGCGCGCGGTCACTCGTCGAGAGTTGATGCTCCGCTTCGGCCGCGGGCCGCGGGCGGTCAGAGGTGTGTGTCATGCCCGGGGTGCTCCCCTACACGATCAGTTTTCTCCTCCCGCCGCTGGTCGTGGCCGCGGCCCGGCTCGGCGGCTGGTGGACCTGGCTGCCGGTCGCGGTGCTCTACCTCGGCCTCCCGGTGGCCGACGCGCTGGCACGGCTCGACCATGTCCACCGCGCCCCGGACGACGCGGAGCGGCTCACCCACCAGGCCCGCTACCGGCTCGTCACCTGGGCGTGGGTGCCGGTGCAGACGGCGCTGGTGCTGTGGGCCGTGTGGTTCGTCGGGCAGCATCCACCCACGCCGCTGGAACTGGCCGGGCTGATCGTCTCGCTGGGCAGCGTCACCGGCGGCGTCGGGATCACGTATGCCCACGAACTGGTGCACCGCACCGGGCGGTTCGAGTTGGCGCTCGGCGACGTGCTCCTGGCGCTCGTGTCGTTTCCCCAGTTCGCCGTCGAGCACGTCCATTCGCACCACCGCCATGTCGGCACGCCGCTCGACCCCACCAGCGCCCGCCGCGGCGAGAGCCTCTATGCGTTCATCGTGCGCAGCGTGACGGGAGGTGCCGCGGCGGTGTGGCAGATCGAGGCTGACCGGCTCGCCAAACGGGGAATCCCCCCCTGGTCGCCCGGCAACCGGGCGCTGCGCTACGCGGCCACGATGCTGGTTGTGCCGCTTGTGGCCTGGGGCCTCGGTGGCACGCCGGGCCTGGTGCTCTTCGTCGGGCAGAGCATCGTGGCGATCGTGCTCGTTCAGGGGATCAACTACGTGGAGCACTACGGCCTCTCCCGCCGGGAACTCTCCCCGGGGCGCTACGAGCGGGTCGCGGCCCGCCATTCCTGGGACTCGAGCCACCGGGTCACCAATTGGCTGTTGATCAACCTCGCCCGCCACGCCGACCACCATCTCGTGGCCGCCAAGCGCTTCCAGACCCTCGACACGACCGACGACGCACCGCAGCTCCCCGCGGGCTACGCCACGATGCTGATGGTGGCGATGGTGCCGCCGCTGTGGCGCCGCCTCATCGACCCCCGGATTCCCTCCGCCTGAACGCGACCGTCGGTCGGCCCGCCCGCCGCCGCGTGTTCCACCGGCCGACGACCCGGGCTCGCTCGTCGCTCCCCCGCTTCCGAGACCGCACCGTGCACGAGTGGCTCCCCTGGGTGATCGGCGTCGTGGCGTTTCTCTATGCCTCGGTGGGGCACGCGGGTGCCACCGGCTACATCGCGGTGATGGCGCTTGCCGGCATCGCCCCGGCGGCGATCCGCCCCACGGCCCTGGCCCTGAACGTGATCGTGGCGGCGATCGGCACGGTGCAGTTCGCGCGGGCGGGGCATTTCCGTGGGGGGCTGTTCCTGCCGCTCGTCCTGACGAGCGCACCCTGTGCCGCCCTCGGAGGGGGCCTGTCGCTGCCACTGCGCGGTCTCGAAGCCCTGCTGGCGGCGGTCCTGGCGCTGTCGGCGCTCCGTCAGGTCGTCGAGGCACGGCGGCCCGAGAGACCCGCGTCCGGGGCGGCCGACGGGCCCACGTCCGGGGCGGCGGTGCCCCTGGCGACACACCTGTCCTGGCCGGCACTGCTCGCCCTCGGAGCCGGGGTCGGCTTGCTCTCGGGGCTCACCGGTGTCGGTGGCGGGGTCTTTCTCACCCCGGCGCTCCTCGCCCTGCGGGTCGCGCCCCTGAAGACGATCGCGGCGGTGACGGCGCCGTTCATCCTCGTCAACTCGCTCGCCGGCCTTGTCGGCCGGGGAACATTCGGCGTCGGATTCGGTGACGTCGGCCGCGAGGCGGTGCTGGCAGTGGCGATCGGCGGCCTGCTCGGATCACAGGCGGGGGCCTTTCAGTTGCCGGTGCGATCCCTGCGGTTGCTGCTGGCGGTGGTCCTCTCGATCGCGAGCGTCAAGCTCCTGACATCGAGCATCTTCCCTGCAGCAGGATGACGGCCCCGAGCCACACACCCCACCCGCGGGTGGGGTGCACCCCGGCGAATCGGCTCCGATCCCGATCCCGAGGAAAGTGCGCGGAGCCAGCGAATCGATATTCCCTCTGGGTGGGGTTGTCGCGTTTCGTGTCGAGGCTTACATTCATTCGGTTTGGGGGGGGGGGAATTCGGCGGCCTGCCGAGCGTCTCATTCCTGTGGTTTCATTCATTCGTTCGCTCTTTCCGGCGGAGGTCTCCATGGCCAGTTCATTGAGTCGCAGGCGACGCGCGTTCACGCTCGTTGAACTGCTCGTCGTGATCGCGATCATCGGCACGCTCGTCGGCCTCCTGCTGCCGGCCGTGCAGGCAGCGCGCGAGGCAGCGCGTCGCTCTCAGTGCGTCAACAACCTCAAGCAGATCATGCTGGGTGTCCACAACCACCATGATGCGAAGCAGAAGTTCCCCAACACGGTCGGCTGGGGTGACAACTACGGCGGGGCCTACTATTTCTCCGACAAGGTGCTGCTGCTGCCCTACATCGAGCAGGCGACCACCTACAACGCGCTGGCGGCAAAGGATGGCGGGTGCTACTACCCGGGCTGGGGCGACGGATCGATCCCCGCGGCCAACACCAACGCGCTCAACACGAGCATCAAGGTCTTCAAGTGCCCGTCGAATCCGAACGTGATCGGTGATGGCAGGGCGAACCACAACTACTCGGTCAACATGGGCACGTCGCACGATCCGCCCCACGCCACCACCGGCAGCCGTCAGGCCGCTGACGGTCGGCACAACGGCGTGATGTCCGGCGGCCACTTCAGCCCGCAGAGTTGGAACGACCCGCCGCGGACGATGGCGAATATCTCCGATGGCACGAGCAAGACGGCGTTCTACTCGGAGTTCGTCACCGAACTGTGGGCCGGTAACGTCAGCAACAATCCGCAGTTCCATCGGCATCAGGTCTACAACTGGGCCAACGGCAACTCGACCGCCGAGGTCCGCACCAGTTGTCTCGCGCAGACGGCGCTCAACGATGCCGGCGGTGGCCGCGTCATGCGCGGCGGCAGTTGGTCATGGGGCATGGCGGCCGTCGGTGCCGCCTATTCCCACACGATGATGCCCAACGAGAAGAGCTGTCACAGCTGGAACGACGCCGGCGACTGGGGTGGATCGAACGCCCTCGCGGCGACGAGCGAGCACCCCGGCGTGGTCAACGTCGGTATGGCAGACGGCTCGATCCGGTCGGTCTCCAACGGCGTGGCGAACGACGTCTGGTGGGCGATGGGTACCCGCGCCGGACGCGAGAACACCGCCGACAGCGAGTGACCAGCCCCTGAGTCGCGTTGCCCCGCCGGCTGGTGTGCCCCAGCCATGGCCGCCACCGTCGCCGCCCGGCAGGATCGTTCCGCGATCGCGCGCTCGGCAGCGACGACGCGCCGGTGGATTCTGGCTGTCGGTGCGCTCGCGCTCCTGATCCTCGGTGCAGCCGCGGCCTGGTGCCAACGCGGCCTCGCCGCAGCGCACGCTCTCGCCCGCCATGGCCTCTGGACCGAGGTCCACGCCCCGCTGGGGCGATTCCTCCTTGTCCATCCGCGGAGCCCGGCGGCGAACCTGCTCTGCGCCGAGGCGCTCGTCAAGGACGACAGCCAGCCGCTCTTCCGCCGGATCACCGAGTCGATCGCGCGGTTGGAGCGCATCCCCGACAGGGCCCCCGAGGGTGCGCAGGCGCGGATCGCGACGGCGCGGATCCAGCTCTTCCTCCGCTATGAGCCGAGCGCCGCCTGGCACAGCCTCCAGCGTGCGCTCGCCCTCGATCCCGGGTCACTCGAGGCGAACCTCCTCTCCTGGCGCCTGCTCGAACTGCTCGGCAGGATCGACGATGTCGAACCGTTTTTCTGGCGGTCGTACGAACTCTCACCCGCAGCCGATCGGCCCCTGCGACTCCGCGAGTGGTATGCCAGCCAGTTCTTCCCGCAGTCATCGCTGGCCGACCTCGACACGTTGATGGGCTTCCGGCAGGCCCCGTCGGATCCGCCCGATCTCGTCGAAGGGCGGCGGCTGCAGCGGTTTCTCCGTGCGGAACCCGACCAGCCGTGGAACCACGCCGCCCTGGCACGTTGGTTTCTCTCCAGGGCGGAGCCCGACTTCTCGCGCGAGTTGCTCAACCGCTCCCGGGACCTGCTCACCGACGAGCAGCGCTGTGATCCGTTCTACGTGGCCACCGAGATCGACGTCTGCTGCGAGCTCGGCGAGGGGGAGCAGGCGAGGGCCGCCCTCGAACGCTGGCCGTCGTCAGACCGCGGGCGCCGCTACGACCTGGCGCGCGGCCGGGTCCTCCAGGAGGCCGGCGATGATCCGGCGGGGGCGGTGACCGCCTACGACGCGGCGCTCGCCATCTGGCCGGGGCCGGTTGACTGGCGGACGGTGACGCGCGTGGCGACCTGCCTGGCCCGCACTGGAGACGAGGCTGGGGCGGCGGCGCGGCGTGAGGAGGCGCGGCGCATCGAGCAACTCATGCAGGAGGCGTTCCACCAGCAGCTGTTCCGCGGACTGGCGAACCTCGGCGACCCCGCCGTGCTGAGCGACGCCGAGGCGTTCTACCGGGGCCTCGGTCGCGATCGGGAGGCGGACGGCTGGGCGGCAGCGCGGGCCGTCGTGGAACGGGGCCGAGGCCCGGGTGACACTGATTCCCAAGCGTCGGACGGCAGGCAATAATCAGTCATCCGTGGGGGCATGGAGCGGATCCAGCGGTCGATGTCCTGCCCGGAATCCTGAAAGGAACCCAAACGATGGTGCGTGGAATCGTGACGATGGCGGTGCTGGTGGCGGCGATCGCGACGACCGGCTGCGCGAGGCCTCCGGCCCCCGAGAAGCCCTCCACGGTCGACTCGGGCCTGAGCCCGAGGGAGCGGGCGATGCAGGGGATGCCCGCCAACATGCAGGACAAGTACAAGGACAAGAAGTGATCGGCGGCAGTGCCACGGGTCATCGGCATCCCGTGGCTGCCGATGCCCCGTGGCGGCACCGACCACGTCGAGGGACGGCTTTCGCCCGCTCACTTGATCTCGACGGGCACGCCGTCGAGCGACGGGAGCGCGCCGTGGGTGCGCACCGCCTCGCGCAGTTCCGCCACGAACGGTTCGTCGTCGAACGACGAGGGCACCCCCTCGAGCAGATCCTCCGCCTCCCGCCAGTTGCCACCGGCGGCGAACCGATGCGACCGGAGGGCGACAGCCCACGGCGATGACGGGGCTCCGGCGATGAGCTGCTCGAGTGCCCGCACGCGCTGCTGACGGCGCCGGAGTTCGTCGGCCATCGGCTTCCAGCGATCGAAGGCCGCAGTGTCCTTCCGGGCGGCGGCGAGGCGCTGGAGGAGGAAGGCGGTCTCCGGGCGTTCGGTGGCGACCCCCTCGAGCGGGCCGAGCCACTCCGCCGCTTCGGCGGTGTTTCCCGCGGCGAGCGCCCCCTCGGCCAGCGCCTCGCGCGACGACACGCCGCGCGGGTCGAGTGTCACCGCCTCCCGCCACGCCGCCAGCGCCCCCTCCTGATCTCCCAGTTGGGAGCGGGCACGGCCGAGGCAATAGAGCACCTCGCCGCCGGGGCGTGCCCCGCGACTCTTCTCCAGCCACGGCAGCGCCGCCGCGGCATCGCCGCGATCGAGAAGAATCGTGCCGTACTGGAGAAACACCTCCGCCGGCGGAAGCTGCAGCCCGGTGGCGTCGGGAACGAGCTCCAGTACCCGGGCGAACGCCGCCTCGGCCGCCTCCCGGTCCTTCATGTCATGGTGGAGGATCGCCGCGAGCAGCACCCCCTGCGACTCCTCCCCCGGCTGGGCGGCGTAGCGCCGTGCGGCGTCGAGCGCGTCGGTGAACAATCCCAGCCGCGCCTGGCTGGTGGCCAACTCGTAGAGCCCGTCAGCGTCGTCGGGCCGCATCCGCACATATTGCTTGAGCAACTGGACACCGCGCGACCACGACTCCTGGAGTAGGTAGGCCTTCGCCCAGGCGTGGATGTCGGCGGCCGAGGCGGCGCCGATCTGTTCGTAGATCTCGGCTGCCGTGCGTGCCTCCCCCAGATCCACCAACCCGCGTGCCTTGAGCGCGAGCGCCACGCCATCGTCGGTGTGCCGCTCGAGGTAGTACTCGGCCAGCGCCACCGCGCGCCGCGCATTGCCGCCGGCGAGTTCGCGCTCGGCCGACCGGAGCGGCCATTCCCCCCACCACTGCATGCCGAAGGCGATCGCGGCGGCGAGACCGACCGCGGCAGCGACCGCGCCGAGCAGCCGGACCGGCCGGCCCATGGTCGTCGACACGAAGATGCTGCGGGTCATCGCGGCCTCTCCCGGGGCCGTCCGGCGCCGTCGAGCGCGACCGGCTCGGCTCCCTCACCCACCCGCCAGTGCGTGTCGCCCGCGAGCGTCACCCGGTCGATCCGCCCGGAGGGCCAGTGGATCGTGACCGCGGCCGGCTCCGCGCCCGGCGGCAGCGTGAAGAGCAGACGGGGATCGTGGCTGGCCTGATAGCTCCCCCCGGCGACCACCGGCCGCACCATGCGGATCGCCCCACAGGCCATCTCGACCCGACCGCCCACGGGTGGGATCCGGTCGGCGGTGACCAGCTCGAGGCTCACGAACCTCCCCGGAGCCGCCGTGTCGTTGCGGAGCAGGGCGAAGGGGGAGTCGTTGTGGGCCACGGCGATGTCGAGGTCGCCGTCATTGTCGTAGTCGCCACCGGCCACGCCGCGGCCGAGATACGAGCCCCGGAAATAGGATCCCCCGACGTCGGCCGAGACGTCGGCGAAGCGCTCCCGGTCGATGCGGCGCAGGAGCTGCGGCGGCATCTGCTCGGGACGGTAATTCGGCCCGAGGACATGACCGGTGGCGTTGAACAGGTCGAGACGGCCGTCGCGGTCCCAGTCGAGCGCCACGGTGCCGAAGCCGAGGTTGTCGTAGCTGGTGGCGGCGATCCGTGTCCGTCGGCTCTCGTCGGCGAATTGGAGCCGACCGAGGTTGTGGTAGAGGGTGTTCTTCGCCTTGTAGAAGTGGCAGAGGAAGATGTCGGGGCGGCCATCGTCGTTGAAATCGTCGCACGCGATCCCCATCGTCGCCTCGTTCTCCCCCTGGTCGCTCACCGCACACCCGGAATCGAACGCCACCTCCTCGTAGCGGACGTGCGGCTTCGATCCGCTGGCGTCGGGCAGCGTGTCACTGCGCGGGACATAGAGGTAGTTGGGGGTCATGTCGTTGCCCACATAAACCTCCGGCTTGAGGTCGTCGTCGAGATCGGCCACCGCGACACAGAGCCCCTTTCCGGCTCCCTCGCGCTCGACGAACCCGAGGTCCGCGGCCGCCGCCGCGAACGTGCCGTCGCCCCGGCCGATGTAGACGGCATCCTGCTCCCCCTTGTAGTTGCCGGGACCGCAGTAGCCCTCCATCTCGGTGTACTCCGTCGCCCCCACGACCTGGGCGCCGACGAAGCACGGCCGCGCGTTGGCGGGAATGTTGTCGAGGAAATTCGTGCAGTAGATGTCGAGGATCCCGTCGA
>SXGQ01676220.1_pt1 | contig 12579 bp, 9 predicted proteins | sample 3178371 | NCBI WGS metagenome assembly SXGQ01 (sample SAMN11356859, study PRJNA531348) | freshwater metagenome | isolation source: freshwater sample F1-20 | place: China: Fuxian Lake, Yuxi | collected 2017-12-25
AGCGCCGCGGCGAGGTGATCGACTACGTCAAGAAGAAGTACGGGGAGGCCAACGTCGCCCAGATCGGCACGTTCGGCACCCTCGCGGCCCGGGCCGCGATCCGTGACGTGGGGCGGGCGCTCGGCATGCCGATTCCGCGGGTCGATCAGATCGTGGCCCTCGTGCCCGACCAGCTGGGAATCTCCCTCGAGGATGCCGCCGCGACCGGCTCGCAACTCCGGGCCGCCTGCGACGCCGATTCCGAAGTCCGCGAACTCGTGGGCCTCGCCAAGCAGATCGAGGGGCTCGCCCGCAACGTCGGCACCCACGCCGCGGCCGTCGTGATCGCCGATCGGCCGCTCGTCGAATACGTGCCCCTGCAGCGGGTGACAGGGAAGGAGGAAGTGATCACGCAGTGGGCGATGGGCGACGTCGAGCGGGCGGGCCTGATGAAGATGGACTTCCTCGGCCTCCGCTACCTCACCGTCGTGGCCAAGACGCTCGACATCATCGAACAGACCACGGGCGCCCGGCCCGACCCGTTCGCGTTCCCGCTCGACGACAAGGCGGCGTTCGCCACGCTCTGCCGCGGTGAGACGAAGGGGATCTTCCAGCTCGAGAGCGGCGGCATCCGCGACCTGCTTCAGCGGATGAAGCCCGATCACTTCCTCGACATCGTCGCCGTCAACGCGCTCTATCGCCCCGGCCCGCTCGAGGGCGGCATGGTCGACGAGTACGTCAACGTGAAGCACGGCCGCAAGCGGCCGGAGTTTCTCCATGCCGTCATGAAGGACGTGCTCGGCGAGACCCACGGCGTGATGGTCTATCAGGAACAGGTGATGCGGATCCTGGAGCGGCTCGGGGGCATCGAGCTCTCCAGCGCCTACACCTGCATCAAGGCCATCAGCAAGAAGAAGCTCGAGACGATCGCCGCGTTTCGCGAACAGTTCGTCGCCGGGGCGCAGGCCCAGGGGCTCTCCAAGCAGCAGGCGGGGGAGGTCTTCGCGCTGATCGAGAAGTTCGCCGGCTACGGCTTCAACAAGAGCCACTCCACCGCCTACGCCCTCCTCGCCTTCCAGACCGCCTACCTCAAGACCCACTTCCCGACCGAGTTCATGGCCGCGCTGCTCTCGGGCGACATCACGGGCCGCAACTTCAAGAAGAAAGACTCGCTCGTCGAACACGTCGAAGACTGCCGCCGCATGGGGATCGAGGTGGCGCCTCCCGACGTGAATGCCTCGGCCGCGGATTTCAGCGTGGCCGGGGGGCGGATCCTCTTCGGGCTGTCGGCGGTGAAGGGCTGCGGCGTGCAGGCCGCCGAGGCGATCGGCGCCGAGCGGGCCAAGCGGGGCCCGTTTCGCGACCTTCACGACTTCTGCGGACGGCTCGATTCGTCGCTGGTCAACAAGACGGCGATCGAGAACCTCGCCAAGGCCGGTGCCCTCGATTCGCTGGGAGGGCACCGCGGGGCGCTGCTCGCCGGAATCGAGCGGTCGATGGCGGCGGGCGCCTCGCAACTCGCCGACCGCAAGAGCGGTCAGAAAAATCTGTTTGCCGCCCTGGACGACCCGCAGCCGGCGGCCGCCGCCGTCACCGGCCTGCCCGACGTGCCGCCCCTCTCCGATCTCGAGATGCGGTCCAACGAGAAGGAAGTGCTCGGCTATTACATCCACAGCCATCCGCTGGCCGAATTCCAGGGGTTGATCGAGGCGATCTGCACGCATGGCACGGGTGATCTCGGAACGGTCAAGGCGAAAGACAACGTCGTGATCGGCGGCCTCGTCGCCGCCCTCAAGCTCTCCAACACGAAGCAGGCCCGCCCCGGCTCCACGCACACGCGGTACGGCATGTTCGACCTCGAGGACATGAACGGCCTCGTGAGGAGCATCTGCTGGCCGGAAGACTACGCCCGGCTCGGGGAGCACCTGCAACCCGACGCCGTGGTGGTCGTCGGCGGATCGATCGATCGCAGGGCGGGCAGCGAGGAGACGAATCTCATCGTCAATGAACTGCTGCCGATCACCGACGCCTGGCGGCTGCAGCCGCGGAGCGTGACGGTGAAGATCGTCGAGGGCGTGCACGATACAGCGACACTCGACCGACTGGCCGAGATCTTCCGGCGGCATCCGGGCAAGTCGTTGCTGCGGCTTGTCATCGACCTCGCGGACGGTTCGCGGGTGCTCATGGAGGCCGACCGCGACAAGGTCGGCTGGTCGCAGCAGTTCCACCACGAACTCACCGACCTGCTCGGCTCCGGCTGCGTCCGGGCGCCGGTGGCGTTGGGAGGCCGTCGCGACGAGGGAGCGTCGCGGCGTGGCCCCCCCGGCCGTGCTCCCGCGGGCGTGGGCTGACACGGCGGGCAATTTGCGGGCCAAAACCCCCGAAAACGTGGCCCAACCTCGCATTGCCCCCATCCTGCGACGCCATTACTCTCTCGGCGGCTCTCGAAGCCTTTTCAACCGCCTCCCGTGCTCCGGGTGAACTCGATGCATATGCCTTCCCTTGGTTTCAGCGTTGGCCGCCCGTCTTCGTTTCTTGCCGCTGCATGCCTGGCCGTGATCACGGTCTGGGGCATGCCTGTCGTGCGCGGACAGGGAGCCGCCGCCGGCGTGCTGGTCGATCCGCAGGGCGTGCTGCGGACCACCTCGATCGCCGACCCCGGGCTCTCGCTCGAGCGGCGCAGGGCTGCGGTGGCGGCGCTGCCCGGCGATCTCCAGAAACGGGTGCCGCTCCGTAAGGTCGCCCTCTCGCGGCTCGAGGCGGCCCTCGCCAAGCATGCGGCCGACGGCCGGGGCATCCCCGATGAGATCGAGAAGCTCGCCGGCCTGACCCGTGTGCAATACGTCTTCGTCTATCCCGCCGAGGGTGATGCTCCCGGTGAGATCGTGATCGCCGGCCCCGCCGAGCCATGGACGACCGACGCGGCGGGACGTGTCATCGGAATCGAAACCGGGAGCCCGACGGTCCTGCTCGAGGATCTCGCCACCGCCATCCGTGCCTTCGCCCCCGGCCACCCGCAGGATCGCCTTGTCGGCTGCTCCATCGATCCGACGAAGGAAGGCCTCGCGGCGATGCAGGAGTTCCTCCGCAAGACCGGCCGGGTCAACCCGCAAGGGGGAGCGGACCAGATCGTGGCCGGAATGAAGGAGGCGCTCGGCCCCCAGACCGTGAGCGTTCAGGGCGTGTCTTCCGCAACCCACTTCGCACAGGTGATGGTCGAGGCCGATTACCGCATGAAACTGATCGGCATCGGGCTCGAGCAGCCCCCGGTGAGGATCCCCACGTGGATCGATCTGGCCGGTGCCGGCGCGGTGGCGGCAAACGCCCTGCAACGGTGGTATTTCGTGCCCGACTACGACTGCGTGAAGATCGCGGAGGACGACCTCGCGATCGAACTCGTCGGGCAGGGGGTGAAGCTCTGCGGAGCGGACGAGGTCGTCCGCGCGGACGGCAGCCGCCTTTCCGCCACCCGTGCCGACAAGCCGAGCAAGACCTTCACCGAGGCGTTCACCCGCGACTACGCGAAGATCGCCGCCAAGAGCCCGGTCTACGCCCAACTCCGCACCATGATCGACCTCGTCGTCGCCGCGGCCTATCTGCAGGAGCACGACGGCTACGGCAAGGCGGGTTGGGCCGCCGAGACGCTCCGTGATGAACAGGCCTATCCCACCGAGCGGCTCACGCCCCCCGCCCAGGCCGAGACGGCGATCCATGCGGTGTGGCGGAACAACAGGCTGCTGACACCGATCGGCGGCGGAGTGACCGCCCACCCGCGGATGGCGCTCGGGGCCCCTCATCTCATCATGGACGAGAAGGGCGAGGTCGACGCCGCCCGCACCGCCGCCAAGGATCTGCCGACCGAAGGCTGGTATTGGGACTGATCCGCGGCGTCACCGATTCTCGACGGGCACGATCAGCACGTTCGCGGCGGCACGGGTGAGCACGGCCTCGGAGGTGCTGCCGAGCAGCCAACGGGTGAGCGCGTCGGTCGGCGTGCGACCGATCACGACGAGGTCGATTCCGTCGGCCGCCGCTCGCTCCAGGATCTTCTCGCCCGCGTTGCCCTGCGACACGATCGGCCTGGCCGTCCGAAAGGGCGTGGGCAGCGTCGCGGCGAACGCGGCCAGGGTGCCCTCGAGCGCCGTCACTTCGGCGTCATGCTCCTGCTGCCAGGCCTGCGCCACGGCGGCCGTGTCGGGATCGCGAACGCGGCTCTCGAGCCAGGAGGGCAGCGGGCCGGCGAGCAGCGACTCGGCGACACCGATCACGGCTCCCTCGGTGCTGGCAGGCCAGTGAATGTGACCGATCGCCTTCGCCACGGCGGCGGCGCTGGCAGGATGATGGCAGGCAAGCACCCTGAGCCCGCGGTCCTTCGGCGGCCCCGAGCGGACCACGAGCACCGGCAGGCGTGCTCCATGCACGACGGCCCGGGAGACGCTGCCGAGCAGGAGCTGCTGGAACGAGCCGTGGCCGCGGGCACCGACCACGACCACGTCGGCCTGCCAGGTGACGGCGGAGTCAAGGATGCCGGGGGCCGCCGCCGCGTCGGTCTGGATGAACTCGGCCCTGGAGGCGACATCCGCCGGAAGCAGGTCGCGGGCGTCGGCAAACACCGCCGCGGCAGCGCCGCCGACGATCGATCGTGATCCGTCGGGCACCCGTTTCTCGAGTTCCCGCGGCGAGTAGTAGAACGCGAGGAGATCCGCAGCGGGATCGCAGATGCCGGCGGCCATCCGCACTGCGTTCAGCGAAGAGTCGGAGCCATCCACCCCGATCAGCATTCTCATTGCGATTTCTCCACGTCTCTGGGCCTCGGTTGAAAATCCCGGTGCGGTGTCGTCCCGGTGCGGTGCAGTGGTCATCCCATCCAGACTTTGGCCGGCTCGCCCGGCACCTCGCGAACCAGCCTCGGCACAGCGTACCCCGGAAGCGAGTCCCGCAGCTCGCGGTGGAGCCGGAGGGCGATCGAGTCGGGCACGTCGAAATGAGCGGCCCCGCGGACACGGTCGAGCAAATGGAGATAGTAAGGCACGACGCCCAGTTCGACGAGCCGCTCCGACAGCGACCGCAGCACGGCCGCGGAATCGTTGACGCCCGACAGCAGGACAGTCTGGTTGAGGACGAGCGCCGGGGCGGAGGCCAGCCGGCGGGCCGCTTCGGCGACCGCCGCGTCGAGCTCGGCAGGATGATTGGCATGCAGGACGACGACCCGGGCCAGCCGGGAGCCTCCCAGAACGGCCACCAGTTCGGGCGTGATCCTCGACGGCAGCACGATGGGCAGCCGCGTGTGAATCCGCAACCGGCGGAGGTGGGCAATGGCGTCGAGACGCGCGACCATGCTCCGCAGGAAGGAATCGTCGACGAGCAACGGATCGCCGCCCGAGAGGATCACCTCGCTGATCGACGGGTCGGCGGCGATCGCGTCGAGCCCCTCGTCGACGCCGCGGCGGGTGGCGCCGCTGGCCGCGTAGGGAAACTCCCGGCGGAAGCAGTAGCGGCAGTTGATGGCACAGCCGCCCGTCAGCAGCAGCAGCGCCCGGCCGGCATACGTCCTCACGAGCCCGGGCGCCGCCAGGGAGGCAGCCTCGTCGAGCGGATCGGCGGAGAAGCCCGGCGTGTCGATCGTCTCAGCCCGCCGCGGCAGGATTTGGAGCAGGAGCGGATCGAGGGCGTCGCCCTGCAGCATGCGGGTGACGAACGCCCGCGGCACGAGCAGCGGAAAACCACCGGTTGACTCCCGTGCCTCGGCGGCATGGCCGGAGTCGAGCCCCAGCACCCGGCAGAGCTCCTCGGGATCGCGAATGGCGTCGGCCAGTTCCCGCTGCCATCCGGGGGCAAACCCGGCCGTGTCGCGTGGAAGGGTGGCGGTGGACATCGGTGGCGGACGGCGGAAGTTGACAGGCAGGGGCGGTGCGGCCACGCTGGACGCCCCGTAAGGATACGGGCGTCGGACCCGGAAGAGAAAGCGGCCATCCACAGGAGCGTCGAGCAGCAGTGCCAGCCTACAACACGAGCGAGTTCAAGAAGGGCCTCAAGGTCCAGATCGACGGCGACCCGTACATCATGATCGAGTGCAACTTCGTCAAGCCCGGCAAGGGCCAGGCGCTCTACAAGTGCAAGCTCCGCAACCTGCTCCGCAACACCGTTCTGGACCGCACCTACAAGAGCGGTGATTCGCTCGATGCCGCCGACATCTCCACGATCGAGGCCCAGTTTCTCTACAAGCAGGGCGAGCAGTTCGTGTTCATGGACAACGCCAATTACGAGCAATACGAGCTCTCGAAGGAGCAGGTGGACGACTCCTGGAAGTGGATCAAGGAGGGCACGGTCTGCTCGATGCTGCTCTACAACGGCAATCCGATCTCGATGGAGCCGCCAAACCACATGGTGCTCAAGGTGGAATATGCCGAACCGGCGATGCGGGGCAACACGGCGACGAACCTCACCAAGCCGGTGAAGCTCGAAACGGGCGCCGACGTGATCGTGCCGGCGTTCATCGAGCAGGGGGACAACATCAAGGTCGATACCCGCACCGGCGAGTATCTCGAACGAGTGAAGGCCTGACCCGCGAGCCGCCGCACCCGATCCCCGTCCGATGCGGCCTCAGATGTAATACATCGCGTCGGCGCCGCTACGGCATCGTCCCGCCAGATCGGCGAGCGTGACGCCGCCGAGCGCCTCCGCCTCGGCCGCGGCGGCCTCGTGCCAGGCCGCCGCGAGCACGGCGGCGGTTCGCGATCGCCGGGCGAGCCCGGCCGTCACCGGGGCCGCCGCGTCACCGGGGCCATCGACGGCGCGGCGAATGTCGTCGAGCGTGATCGTTTCCGGGGGCCGGGCGAGCCGGTATCCGCCGGCCGCGCCCCGGATGCTGGCCACGATGCCGGCCGCCTTCAGCTGCAGCAGAATGTGGACGAGGAATCGCGCGGGCACGCCCTGCGCCTCGCAGATCGCCCTGATCCGCACCGGCTGCACCGCGTCGGCACGCCGTGCCAGCTCGACCGCGGCCATCGCGGCATACTCGGTTTTTGCGGACAGACGCATGGCGGAGCCTCGCGTGTTCAGCGGGAATGCAGCCCGCACTCGGTCTTCACGGAGCCGCTCCACCGGCCGGCCCGCTCGTCCTCGCCCGCGGTCACGGCCCGCGTGCAGGGCGCGCAGCCGATGCTCACGTAGCCCTTGTCGTGGAGCGGGTTGTAGGGAATGTTTTCCCGGACGATCGCGTCCCAGACGGCACCCTTCGTGAAGTTGGCCAAGGGGGAGATCTTCACGACCCCGAACTTGTGATCCCAGCCGACGATCGGCGAGGCCGCCCGATCGGCGCTCTGGTCACGGCGGATCCCGCTCATCCAGGCGTCGTAGTCGGCCAGCGTCCGCTTCACCACCGCCAGTTTCCGGTCGGCGCAGCAGCGGTCGGGATCGGTGCGGTAGATCGGCCCGCCATGCTGCCGCTCATACTCGTCGACGGTGGTCTCGGGCCGTGCGAGGACGACCTCGATGCCATACCGCTTCGCGATCCGGTCGCGGAGTTCGAGCGTCTCCGGAAACTGATAGCCGGTGTCGAGGTTGAAGACGTGGGTCCGCGGGGCCACCGTCGCGAGCCAATGGATGATCAGGCAGCCCTCCGGCCCGAAGGCGGTGGCCATCGTGAGCTTGTCGCCGAACCGGGCAACCGCCCAGCGGATGATCTCCTCGGGCGTCGCCGACTCGAGCGAACGGCTGGCACGGGCCAGTTCCTCGCGGAGGGCGTCCGACGCCCCGTTGTGTTGCGGCTCGGCGGTGGCGGTCATGAACGAATCCTTACCACGTTGCTCAACTATTGCAAGAATCGCCCCTCGGTTCTGTCAATCGGTCGTTCCGCCACCCGGCCCGCGTCCACTCCGGCACAACCCGCAGGGTTTTGCAGGCCCGCCCGATCCCCACGCAGCCCCCTCCCCACGCCGGCGGAAAACCTCACAATCTGAGGCTCACCCATGAGGAGCAGGGTTTATGGCACGCGAGGTTGCGCTGGCGGTTGATCTCGGGGCTTCGAGCGGTCGGGTCGTCTCGGGCAGTTTCGACGGGCGGCTGCTCGAACTGGAGGAACTGCACCGCTTCGAGAACGGGCCGGTGTCGATGGGCGGCCAGCTCGTCTGGGATCTGCCGCGGCTCTGGCAGGAGGTGGTCGCCGGCCTCCGGATGGCGGCGGATCGCCACGGCAGTTCGATCTCCACCGTGGGCGTCGACACCTGGGGTGTCGATTTCTCCTTTCTCGGCGCCGACGGGGCTCTGCTCGCCAATCCCGTCTGCTACCGCGATCCTCGTACCCGCGGCATGCTCGCCGCCGCGGAGAAGATCGTGCCTCACGCCGAGATCTTCGCGGCCACCGGCCTGCAGTTCATGGAACTCAACTCGCTCTACCAGTTTCTCGCGCTCAAGGAGGCGAAGTCGAGCGTGCTGGCGGCCGCGGACCGCATGCTGATGATCCCGGACCTCTTTCACTGGCTGCTGTCGGGAGAGAAATCCAACGAACGCACCAATGCCTCCACCACGCAGTGCTACGACCCGCAGCGGTGCGACTGGGCCTTCGACATGCTCGAGCGGTTTGGTCTGCCGCGGGGCGTGTTCGGGCCCCTCACCGATCCGGGGACGATCCTCGGCGGACTACGGTCCGGCGTCGCCGCGGAGACGGGGCTCACCGGTGTCCGGGTGATCGTGCCCGGCACCCATGACACGGCCAGCGCCGTGGCGGCGGTGCCCGCGGCGGAGCCGCCGAGCGCCCGGCCCGACTGGTGTTACGTCAGCCTCGGCACGTGGGCCCTGGTCGGGGCGGAACTCGACCGGCCGCTCGTGACCCCCGCATGCCTGGCCCGAAACTTCACCAACGAAGGGGGCGTCGGGGGCACGACCCGCCTCCTCAAGAACGTCTGTGGTCTGTGGCTCGTGCAGCAATGCCGGGCGGCATGGCAGCGGGCCGGCAAGGGCTGGACCTGGGATCAACTCACTGCCCTGGCGGCCGAGGCGCCCCCGCTCATCACGCTCATCGACCCCGACCATCCTTCGCTCGTGGCCCCCGCCGACATGCCGGAGGCGATCCGGGCCCTGGCCAGGGCGGCCGGCGAGCCGGTGCCGGAATCCACGGCCGCCGTGGTTCGCACCGCGCTGGAGAGCGTCGCGGCAGGGGTGCGGCGAACCCTTTCGGAACTCGATGGACTTCTCGGCAGGCGGGTCTCCCGCGTGCACATCGTGGGCGGCGGGGTGCAGAACGCGCTCCTCTGCCAAATGATCGCCGATGCGACCGCCCGGCCCGTCGTGGCGGGGCCGGTGGAGGCCACGGCGATCGGCAACCTGCTGGTGCAGCTGGCGGGCAATGACGGCACGGCCGACCTGCGGGCGATGCGGGGGATCGTTCGCGACAGCTTCGAGCCGACCCGCTACGAGCCCAAAGACGCGGCCCGTTGGAATGACCGCCTGGGCGACGACGGAAGCCCCCGCCGCTGACGCGGTCGGAGGGCTCAACCCTTCCGCTGCAGCAGTTGCGGATTCATGCTGATCACGACCATCGCCACGAACAACAACGCCACGATCACACCGGCGGCAATCGCCCATTTGAGCCAGGTCTGCGCCCGGCGGGCCTCGGCGGCATCCTGCCGCATCTTTTGTTCCTTGCGGTATTCGAGGCTGTTGGTCGCCCGGAGCATGAACGGCCTGTTGCACGTCGGGCAGACCATCTCGCGACCGAGCCACTCGTCCCGCACCTTGAGGACGTGGCCTTTGGGACAGGGGATCCGGTAGGACCGCTCGACGGTGGCCGCAGGCGTGCGACAGATGGGGCACAGCACCGCCAGCCCCTCGGCGACGCCGGGGCCTCGGTATCCACAGGGACAGGCGACGTTTCCGCTCATGGGCGAAAGTGTACCACCGGCCCGGCTGGGCCGGTCGAAGCGGTGTCAGGCCGCCTGCTGCTGCCGAGCAGGACGCTTGGTGACGATGCCATGGTCGACCTCGATGATCGCATCGGCCAACGCCAGCGTGCTGGCCCTGTGCGTGATCATGATCACGGTGCGGTTCTCGACGTAGGTCGAGAGGGCCTCGTGGATGAGCCGCTCGCTGTCCACGTCGATCTGGCTCGTGGCCTCGTCGAGTACGAGGATCTCGGCGTTGCGCAGGAAAGCCCGGGCCAGCGCGATCCGCTGCCGCTGGCCGCCCGAAAGCCGGAAGCCGTTGGGGCCCACCATCGTGCGGTAGCCCTCCGGAAACTCGGAGATGAACTCGTGGGCATGTGCCCGGCGGGCCGCCTCCTCGATTTCCTCGTCGGTGGCCTCCCAGCGGCCGTAACGGATGTTGTAGAGGATGGATTCGTTGAAGAGCTCGGTCTGCTGCGTGACCATGGCGATCCGCCGGCGGAGGTCGTGCAGTCCGACCTCCGTCAAGGGCACGCCGTCGAGCAGCACACGCCCCTTCGTCGGGTCGTAGAACCGGCAGATCACGTTCACCAGCGTGCTCTTGCCCCCGCCGTTGGGCCCCACGATCGCGACCCGTTCGCCGAACCGGATCGAGACGTTCACGTCCTTGAGCACGGTGTCGATCCCGTCGTAGGAGAACGACACGTCCTCGAGGCGGATCTCCGCATGGGGCGACGGCACCTCCCGTGGATGCACCGCTTCGGCGAGTTTCGACGGGGTGTCGAGCAGGGGATAGAGACCCTGCGCGCCAACGATCCCGATGTTCAGCCCGGTGATCACGCCTGAGAGCTTCCGCACCGGATCGCTCGCCCCGATCAGGAACCCGAAGAAGATCATGATGCCCGGCACCGTCATGGGCTGGTCGGTCATCGTGATCCCGAAGATTTTCGTCTCCTGATTGATCACCAACCATGCCCCGACGGCGATCGACGTGGCCACCATCCCGATGCCGAGGATCTCCGTGATCGGGTTGGCCAGGGCATGGTAGAAGGAATGCCACATGCCCGTCCGCATCATGTCGCCGGTGCAGGTGCGGAATCGCTGCCGCTCGAAATCCTCCATCGTGTAGGCCTGCACGGTCAGCACGTTGTTGAGGGCCTCGAGCAGGACGTGGTGGAACCCGCGCGACCGTGCCAGGATGCTCTTCGAGATCCCGCGGATCCTGCGGTTGAGCCAGATCATCAGAAAGCCCACGACGGGCGCCAGTGTCAGGCAGGCCAGTGTGAGCCGCCACGACACCATGAACGCGAATCCGAGGCAGGTCATGATCTTGAGCGGCTCGGTGACGGCGCCGCCGTAGACGCTCGTGATGCCGCTGGCGAGCATGTCGGAGGTGCTCGTGACCTGGGCCATGAAGCCCGCCGAGCCCCACCGCATGAACTGGGCCCGGTCGAGCGCGAGGGCCTTGTCGAAGACCTTGAGCCGGATGTTGCGGCTGATGGTCATCGCCACCCAACTCACCAGCAGCGTGCTGCCCATCAGCAGCATGTGCTTGACGAAGGTGCTGATCACGACGAAGGCCACCACGAGGAGCACCGTCTGAAACGGATCACGCGGCAGGAAGCGGTCGATCCAGGGAGCGAGATGTTCGGCCGAAAGGGCGATCGCCTGGTCGCCCCGCACCGCCAGCCGCAGGGTGTCGAGCTGGTTCTGGGTTTTCATCGCCTCGCGGGCATTCGGAATCCCCGCCGCCAGCCGTTTTTCGAGATCGGTAATCGTCGTGTGGGTGACCTCGATGCGCTGCTTGGACTCCTCGAGACGCCGCTCGTTCCACGACTGCAACGAGTCGCCCTTGAGCGTGACTTCGATGATCGGGAAGAGGGCGGCGATGTTCGCGCCCCACAGGGCGGCGACGCCGGCCGAGCAGAGCAGCGCCGCTGCGAGCAGCGGCCAGCTCTTCGCAGCCTCCCTCAATGCCCGGAGAAAATAGTGCATGGACCGACGTCTCTCACGGACCGGAACGGTTTCAGGATCTGATCGGACATCGCCACGGTTCGAGCCTATGGCAGCCGGGCGAATGTCCGTCCGCGAAGGCTGCGCACGCGCTGGCAGGTTGGGGTGACCTCACCCGATGCGCCTGCCAATCGGGTGGGGAAGGTAGTGATCCTTCCGATGGCGTTCAAGGGCGGGTTTTCGGTGGAAAAACCGCCGGAACGCCCCAGGATGTGTCGCCTGCCGGCGGGAAGCCGCACCGGCAAGGCGGCTGCGTCATCACCTCGACCCGCCGCGGCCTCCCGTCGAAGTCGGCACCTGGCTGCCCCTCGGCGGCGATCCGGGGTGCCCGGGCACCCGACGCCACACCGGTCATGTCAGCGTTTGCCAAGGCGGAGTTCGGCGGCGAGCAGGGTGTTGGCGAGGAGCATCGCCACCGTCATCGGGCCCACGCCACCCGGCACCGGGGTGATGGCGGCGACACGATCGCCAAGCGGCCCGAGTTCGATATCGCCTACGCCCCCGGGGTGATAGCCGGCGTCCACCACGACGGCGCCGTCCTTGATCCAGGACGCGCGTATGAACTCCGGTTTGCCCACCGCACCCACCACCACATCCGCTTGCCGTACGAAGGATTCCAGATCCCGCGTCCGCGAGTGGCAGATCGTCACGGTGCAGTTGGCGTTCAGCAGCATCAACGCCATCGGCTTGCCGAGGATGGGGCTGC
>SXGQ01867837.1_pt1 | contig 12578 bp, 10 predicted proteins | sample 3178371 | NCBI WGS metagenome assembly SXGQ01 (sample SAMN11356859, study PRJNA531348) | freshwater metagenome | isolation source: freshwater sample F1-20 | place: China: Fuxian Lake, Yuxi | collected 2017-12-25
AAGACAAAATTCTTGAATACTATCATCTAGGGTAAATCCATTAACACCGATTCCAGTCGTATATACAAGCATTGTACTGGATCCATAAATAAAATATCCCGCTGCAACTTGGTCCTTTCCTTTTTGCAAACAGTCTTCTGTACAAGGAGACAAATGATTTTTTTTTCGTTGGTAAATCGAGAAAATGGAACCAATACTGGCATTGACATCAATATTACTGCTGCCGTCCAAGGGGTCAATCGCCACAATATATTTTTTGGAATCAGCGCCCTCGACAAAGAAAATATCTTCATTCTCTTCACTAATAATCATGCACACTTCTCCACTTCTTGCCAAGGTTGAAATGAACATATTATTGGCTATAACATCCAGCTTTTTTTGTTCCTCTCCTTGAATATTACTGGTTCCGTAACTACCCAAAATGTCTGCTAATCCTGCCTTACGCACATCGCGATTTACCATTTTAGCAGCCAATTCAAGCGCGCGAAAAATTTTACTCAAAGAACCCTCAGCATCCTTATACAATGACTGCTGGTCTACAATATATTGTTCGAGGGTGATAACTTTAGAATAGGGCATAACAAGAATGAGGACAATTGGTATTTATTTTGCAAAACAACGCAAAAAATTTCAATTAATCGACTCCAAGAAAATACCCATGAAAATATTCAAATTTGGAGGAGCCTCCATCAAAGATGCCGAAGGGTTTAAAAATGTTTCCACTATCATTAAAGCACATGAATCTGAGTCCTTGTTGATCGTAATTAGTGCGATTGGTAAAACAACCAATGCCCTAGAATCTGTTATCAAACATTGTTATGCAAAAAACAATCAAGTACATCATGCCTTTCAAACCATCGTTGATGACCATAATAAAATTGCCAAAATACTGTTTGAAAGCGGTCATTTGGCCATAAAAAATGCACTGGAAACACTGTATGTTGAACTAGAGAACTGTATTCAATCGTCTCATTTACAGAAAGATTACGATGCACTTTACGATCAAATTATTGTGTACGGCGAATTAATGGCCTCGACTATTATGAGCCATTATTTAACTACCCAATCCATCAAAAACCAATGGATTGACGCAAGAGATTATATCATTACAGACCAGCGTTACCGCGATGCCCGAATTCAATGGGTTGAAACAGCTGAACTGATAAACACTACTTTGGGTCCCATTGCTGAAAAAGATTTGGTGATTACCCAAGGATTTATTGGGCGAAGTGTGGGAGGTGAAACCACCACTTTGGGCAGAGAAGGCAGTGATTACAGTGCCGCAATATTTGGAAGTTTATTGGGCGCAGATAGCATTAGCATATGGAAAGACGTGGTTGGGGTAATGAATGCCGATCCCAACAAATTTTCCAACGCAGAATTAATCAAAGAATTATCTTATAACGATGCGATTGAATTGGCCTATTATGGTGCATCAGTAATTCATCCCAAAACCATACAACCCCTCAAAGCCAAAGGAATACCATTGTATGTAAGATCCTTTATTGATGTGAACGAACCGGGGACTAAAGTTAGCGCTCAGAGCAAACCCATTACCATTTCCTGCAAAATTCACAAAGACAATCAAATACTACTAGAAATTAGAACCCGAGATTTCACATTTATTGCCGAAGACCATCTAAAACAAATTTTTCAATTATTGTCAGAAAATAACATGCGCTGCAACCTCATGCAAAATTCGGCCATTTGTTTCCGTTGTGTTTTGGATAGCAAGGAAAATCAACACCTGGCCTTAATCCAGCAATTGGAATTTCTGGGTTTAGATGCAACTTGCCAAAGCAACCTAGAATTAATCAGTATTTACAATACAAACAGCTCGTTTAATAAAGAAGAAGACATTGGCAATAAGGATATTGTTCTTCAACAAAACATGGGTAAATCCATACATTATTTGGTCAGAAAACCAATCAATACCGATTTGAAAAATTAAGTTGGGCTCAGCATTGATCTAATTTAGCTCCTTAAAGCAAATTACTTCTACCCATTAAGAATTATTCTCTAACCCTTAATCGACGGCCTACCTCAATCTGATTCCCATCCATATTATTCCACTTTTTGATTGTTTCAATCCCCACAGAATACAAACGAGACAGTGCAAAAAGTGTTTCCCCGGGCTGAACAAAATGGTATCTCTTCAATGATGACTCTCTAGACATTGTATAATTCACAGGGTTTTGTACATACAAACTACTGCCGATTTGGATTGGTTTGCCCAATAAATGATTCCATTCAATCAAGGAATCCAAAGAAATGTGCTGCTCTTTAGAAATACTGTACAAGGTTTCTCCTTTGCGAACAGTATGCAAGGTTGGTAGGGGATCATTCTCAATTTTATTCGAGGGGTCAGGTTTGGGATTGTCTTGTGTAAAACGATTGTATTCAACTGGCATTTCCTTGCTAATTTTAATATTGGGTGTCAATACGAGTATCTGTCCGACAGCCAAATTTTCGCCGTCTATATTATTCCACCGGGTCAAATCCAAAATAGAAATATTTGTATTTAGGGCAATCTGAGCAAGGGTTTCTCCTTCTTGAACCTCGTATACATTGCCTGCATTTGGAATATTTCCCATTGAAATACTCCGTTCAACAAGGGGTTGAATCACATTAGATTTTTGCAAAAGGAGATCTGTTGCGTTCACAGCTTTTTGATTGCCCGTAGTGGGTACATCCAATAAGGGAGCAATTACTCGTTTCTTCTGAAGATTCAATACCTCGCCTTCTTTTGCTTCTTGACCAGACTCCAATCGATTTAGCTTATACAAATGCTTTATTTTCATTCCATATTGCTGAGAAATATCTCGCATATTTTCGCCTGATTTTACCACATGACTCGATTCAAGCCCATATTTTCGCTTGGGTTTAAGATAAATTATCTCTCCTGGGTTGAGCATTTGCCCTGCTTGAATGTCGTTATATTTATATATCTGACCAATTTCCAAGTTATACTTGTCGGCAATATCCATGGGTGTTTCACCAACCCGAAGCAACACTGCCTCAATTCCATTCACTGGAATAGGAAAAGACACTGCAGGATTAAGAGCAAAAAAATCTTCACCAAAAACAACAATACTATCCAATTTGCCCAAATGATATTTCTCTATTACCCCAATCAAAATACTTCCATATATTGGATTTGTTGCATACCCTGCCTCTTTCAATCCATTCGCCCAAGATTTGTAATCCGTTGAACTTAAGTCAAACAATGTCGCATAGCGGCTGCTATTTTTTAAAAAAACAGAATGATCTCTATAACTATCAAAAGCCGATTCATAGCCACGAAAGCACTCGTCTTTGGCATCGTCATCGGCCAAACAAGACTTACCAGTCCAGGTATTTTTACATTTGATTCCAAAATGATTATTGCAATTTTTAGCCAACTTACTATTGCCGCTCGCACTTTCTAGTATCCCCTGCCCAAGTGTGATACTTGCAGGAACGCCATATCCCCGCATCTCTTGCATGGCGGTGTATTTGAATGAATCGATGTACGCGAGGGTACTAAACAATTGGGCATGTGCTTTTTGGGATATTCCAGACAAGCATAACAGTAATAACCCCAAATGCAAAAAAAGTGCAGATATTTTGACATTCATTGAAACAAACCTACACAGACAAAAAGCAAATACATTATAAATTTATCCAAGGATTGTGAAATAGAATGCCGTTTTATGGCTATTAATCCCGAATTTTGTACATATCTATGGTAAAGCGAATTGTTTTTCTGCTTGTTCTAATGAGCTTGAGCTTTCAGGGATTTTGTGCTGGTTTTCCCAGGCCAACATTCAAAGTTAGTTTCTCCAAAACCAATGTTATGGCCGGGGACATTGTCGAAATTATCATTCGATTTGATGTACCCAAAAACTTTCATATATACAGTGAAAAAAGTGATTGCCCAGAAGATGACGGACCAATAAGGGCTTCTATCGATTTCACCCCACAACCATCATATGAACTAATTGGTAAATTTTTTGGCGTTGGTGACCGTATGGTAAAGGAAACAGATGTATTTAATTGCAGTACTGGAGAATTTACAACAAAGGGTGAATTTCGCCAAAAGATACGGGTATTTACTTCCATCGTAAACCCAGGAATTCAACTTATTTTCAATGGCCAAATATGCAATGAGAGTGGTTGCGACAATATTCGCAATGTTGCTATAAAAACGCCTTCCCTCACTGTAATCGGAATGGATAAATCTCCTTCCTTGACAGAGAATCAACTGAACACCCAAGTTGATGCTATCGCCAAAGATTCTTCAGTTCAATCCATTCCGTCGGGTACACAATCCACATCCTACCGAAACGGCAAACAATCCAAAATTAAAACCTTTAACGGGAATGCAGGAGCAGAAAAATCGAGCAGTTACTGGGGATTGTTTATTTTGGCATTTTTGAGTGGCTTAACCGCTTTACTCACCCCTTGCGTGTTCCCAATGATACCCATGACCGTGTCATTCTTTATCAAAAACAACAAGCGTTCTATCGCGATTCGAGATTCAATTGTTTTCTCGCTGAGTCTTATTGGAATGTATACAATTTTAGGTACAATAGTAGCGATTGCTTTTGGTGCAAATGCAGGCAATTGGCTCAGCACACATTGGCTTCCAAATATCTTCTTTACGCTTATTTTTCTTGTCTTTGCGGCAAGCTTTTTTGGTGCTTTCGAAATAGTAATGCCTTCATGGCTGGTGAATAAAGTTGACAAAAAAGCCGACAACGGTGGAATCAGCGGAGCGATTTTTATGGCGCTTACGATAACATTGGTTTCATTCTCATGCACTGGCCCGATTGTAGGAACCGTTCTTGTTGAAGCCGTGCAAGGCGGAACAATCAGGCCCATTATTGCAATGTTTGGATTTTCTTTGGCATTTGCATTGCCCTTTGGTTTGCTGGCACTTTTCCCAAGTTGGTTAAGCAAACTCCCCAAAAGCGGTGGTTGGTTGACTTCCGTAAAAGTGGTTTTGGGCTTTATTGAATTGGCTTTTGCGTTAAAATTTCTGAGTATTCCAGACCAAACCTATCACTGGGGAATATTAGATCGTGAAGTGTATTTGGCAATTTGGATTGTTATTTTTTCACTCATGGGGCTTTACCTATTGGGCAAGATTAGATTTCCCCATGACAGCCCAATAGAACACCTATCCGTAGGAAGATTGGGCTTTGTATTGATTACTTTTACCTTTGTCGTGTATATGATTCCCGGCATGTGGGGTGCTCCCCTCAAAGGATTGGCGGGTTACTTACCCCCAATTGGTACCCAAGATTTTAATTATTCTTCCAAAAATGGTGGTCGATTAGAAGGAAATATAGCCGCTACTCCAAGCTATACCGAATCCCTGTCTCTTCCACAAAATTTGGCAGGATATCTAGACTACGAAGAAGCATTGGGCGCCGCACGCACCCTGAAAAAGCCACTTTTTATTGATTTCACAGGTCATGGATGCGTAAATTGCCGAAAAATGGAAGAACGGGTTTGGTCTGACCCCGCAATCCTAAATCTATTGAAAACTGAATTTGTGGTTGCGTCTTTGTATGTAGATGATAAGAAAACCGTCCTGCCCCCTTCCGGCTGGTTTACTTCGGCAAGTGGTGAAAAAATTACACTATTGGGCGATAAAAATGCTTATATCGAAGAGCAATATTTTGGAAAAACAACACAGCCATTGTATTGCATCATAGACGAAAACGAAAACCTACTCCAACCTGCCTTAGGTGCAGATTATTTTAACTTCCAAATCCCCCCGTTCAAGAAATTCCTAGAAGACGGAATATCAGAGTTCAAAAAAATTCGCCCTAAACCTTAGTGTTTTCTTCCATCCCTGTTTTATAAAAAAATAATGTATCGCATCCAATCTCACTTTACAGAAGCGCTGGAAATTCTTCAACGATTTATGAAGGATTCAAAGCAAATGCAACACATTGAATCCGCTTCCACAATCATGGTTTCATCCCTTCGGCAGGGTGGAAAAATTATATCCTGTGGCAATGGTGGGAGTCACTGTGATGCCATTCATTTTGCAGAAGAACTCAGTGGTCGCTTCAGAAATGACCGACCCGCTATTGCCGCCATCGCTATTTCAGATGTTGCACATATTAGCTGTGTGGGCAACGATTTTGGTTTCGACAATGTATTTTCCCGCTTCATTGATGGCTTGGGAAATACGGGCGATGTATTGCTTGCCATCAGTACCAGTGGAAACAGTAAAAATATTATAAAAGCCATTGAATCAGCAAAATTAAAAGGCATGCGTGTAATCGCGCTAACCGGAAAAGACGGGGGTAAAATCGCCTCGCTTTGCGACATCGAAATTCGTGCACCCCACAGCCCTTTTTCTGACAGGGCTCAAGAAATTCATATTAAAGTTATCCATTCGCTTGTCGATTCAATCGAAATAGGCCTTAATTATAGCAAGTAATTTATAATAGTATCTCAATGCAATTCATCGGATTTATTGGTATTATTGTTATTTTTGGTTTGGCATTCGCGCTATCAAATAACCGCAAAGCAATCAACTACAGAACCGTTGGGGTCGGGCTAATCATTCAAGTCTTACTGGCTTTTTTCATTCTTAAAACACCATTAGGCAGAATTGTATTTGGATTCCTTGGAAAGTGCGTCCAAAAGCTTCTTACTTTTAGCGATAAGGGTGCAGAATTTATATTTGGTCCTTTGGCCAATGATTCAAAAATGCAAGAATTGTTTGGCCAAAACTTTATCTTCTTTTTTCGCGTCATGCCAACCATCATTTTCATTGCAGTGTTGGTGAAAATTTTTTACCATCTGGGTATTTTACAATCTATCATAAAGCAAATAGCAAAGGCTATGCATTTTTTGATGCGGGTGAGTGGTAGCGAAGCTCTCAGCAATATTTCATCGGCTTTTGTAGGACAAGTTGAGGCCCAATTAATGATTGGACCTTATGTAAAAGGAATGACAAAAAGTGAATTATTGGCTTCTATGACTGGCTCAATGGCTTGTATTGCGGGTGGGGTGATGGCTACATATATTCAAATGGGTATCGATGCGAGTAGTTTATTGGCGGCAAGCATCATGGCTGCACCAGGAGCGCTGGTCATTTCAAAAATTGTTTGGCCCGAAACTGAGATAAGCGAAACCGCTGGCACCGTTAAATTTGAAGTCAAAAAGGAAAATGCAAATCTGCTCGATGCAATATCCCAAGGCGCGTCCGAGGGTTTGGGAGTAGCTTTAAATGTTGTGGCCATGCTGCTTGGATTTTTGGCCTTAATCTACCTTTTTGATTTTATCCTTGGAAGTATCGGGGGAATATGGGGATTAAAACTCTCACTAGAGACTATCCTGGGATACCTATTTTCCGGATTTGCCTTCGTTATGGGCGTCCCAACCCAGGATATTTATGCTGTGGGAGGACTTATGGGAACCAAGTTGGTTGTTAATGAATTTGTGGGTTACCTCCACTTGAAAGAGATACAGGCTACCCTTCAACCCATCAGCGTTGTGATTGCAACATTTGCATTGTGTGGTTTTGCCAATTTCAGTTCCATAGCCATTCAGGTTGGTGGCATTGGAAAAATCGCACCAACCCGCAGAAAAGACCTGGCAAAGCTGGGATTCAAAGCCCTTCTGTGTGGTACACTGGCCAACTATCTGAGTGCAACAATTGCAGGACTTTTAACCCTGTTCTAATCTTCAAATTGTTTGTATATATCAAGGTCCGAACCAGATTTTATAATCCCGTTACCCTCAGCTTTTTGAAACTCCGTTGAACTTTGGCGGGGATTCCATCTTAATCCTAGCGTTAGCGCCAACAATAATCCAACAATGGCTCCTGAAATGTGTCCTTGCCAAGAAACCTCAGGATCTATGGGCAAAAGTCCCCAAAAAAAACCCCCAAACCACAATAAAACCATAAACATAATCGATAGTGATTGCTTGTTCCGATGCACTATACCGGTTGTAATTAGAAAAGAGGCAAAAGAATATATCCAAATCGAAGATCCAATGTGGGCAGATCCAGGAATACCCAGAAAAAAAAGCAGAATAGACGAAATAGGCCATTGAATTAGCCAAAATCTGAACCATTGGGTAGGAAATTGAATGAAAAATAATAGGGATAAGAAAAATAGTGAAACCATATTACCCATAAAATGCGCAAGACTTGCGTGCAAAAAGGAACCTAAGAATATTCCCGAGACATGAGTAATATCCCATGGATAGATGGCAAAATCGATATAAGCATCGCCCATAGCAGGTTGAATACCAAAAAAAACAAACGTTACAAAAAGGCAAAGACACAATAACCACAAAAAAGAAATTTTCCTACCGTGAAACATATAAGCTACCTATAATAAATCAATTGATCCGTTCAACCATTCTCCACTAAATTCAGCATTGTATTTCTTGTAAAAATGAATAGCCGAAGTGTTCCAATCAAGTACTTGCCAAGCTATTCGACTGTAGTGGTTGTGTTTGGCATAGTCTAAACAAGCATCAAAAAGAAGTTTACCTACACCCTTGCCTCGCATAGATTTGGTAACTATAAGGTCTTCGAGGTAGAGCACAGGACCCTTCCAGGTTGAAAAACGAATATAACAAATCGCAGTCCCTATAACGACACCCTTAGATTCTGCAACCCAAGAAAAAAAAAGTGGCTTGTCCGAAAAACCATATTTTATCAGTGTTTGCTTGGAAATGATAAGTTCTTCGGATGCTTTTTCAAACAAAGCCAATTCTGCAATGAGCTGCATTATGGATGCAACATCATTCAAATTTGAAGGTCTTACTAGGATTTGCAAAATTAGCGCACTGCCAATTTCAAGGTTTTGGTGGAAGAGCCACTTTTTATTTGGACAAAATACAAGCCTTTGTCTAGTTTGGCATCATCCAAATCAATACGAATCTGTCCTGTAGAATAGTCAGATTTACGAATTGTGTATGAATACACTATTTTCCCTAAAACATCGTTTACGAGAATGGCTGCATCTGGAAACTGAGAATCAGTAAAGCGAATGTTTACCGTAAAATAGGAACCGGTAACCGGGTTTGGATTAATCGAAAACAAAGGGCCTTGATCAACCGTAAAAAAAGGTATCAACTTGTTATTAGCAAGTACTTTGTGGGAACAAGCAAGACAAATCAAAATAGATGATGCGATAATGATATACTTTTTCACGAATAAAAAATAAAAAGAAAGGCGTTTGTTTCCAAACGCCTTTGCAGAATTAACTGTTTAAAGTTAAAAAACAGTTGATTACTTAGCAGCAGGAGCAGCAGGTGTAGCAGGTGCAGCTTCAGTAGCAGGAGCAGTTTCAGTAGCAGGAGCAGCTTCAGTAGCAGGAGCAGTTTCAGTAGCAGGAGCAGCTTCAGCAGCAGGAGCTTCAGCAGCAGGAGCTTCAGCAGCAGGAGAACAAGCAGCGAAAGCGAACATAGCGCAAGCTGCAAAGGCGAAGGTCAATTTTTTCATTTTGTTTATTTATATTTTAAAGTGTAGTACAAAAGTAAACGTGGAATTATGATTTGCAAGTAAAAAAGTAAAAAAAAATAAAAAAAGTTAGGTTTTTTTTATAATATATTGTTTATCAATAAGTTAATTTTGTAAAAAACCTAACATTTTTTTGAATTACGATGCTAAAAATGATTTTTTACAAAAATATACCCATTTATTAGGGTAATTTTTGAAAAAACCCCGCACTTGTATAAAAAATTTTGATGGCAAAATAATTTTAATAGAACACAGTAACAAGGTAACATATCAAAATTTTAAACTCAATCTATTTAATATTAATCATTTACACTTTACTCAAGGAGATAAATACTTTTTTCAAAAACCAGAGTATTAGGTTTGTTAGGTGTTTATTGAAGGGAAAAATCATCAATAACCCCTATTGAGAAGAAAATGGTATTAAGTACTTCCATCATTCATGCGCGAGCGAGATTTAATGAATCAATCATATTTTATGCATTTTATTGAATGAATATCCTTAAATATCACACGATTGCTTAAATTGCATTTTCAAAATGAATACCATCGAAAACCGCTTCATCGCCGTAGTTTCCATTATATATGGGGTTGGAATTGCAGGATTTATGATACCATCACTCGAGTCAACATTTTTATGGCTTACACCCTATACAATTTTTGCATCCTTCGTTTTTGCTTGGATTTTTCATAAAAAATGGGAATTCAAACACATTATCATTGTATCAATTATTGGAATAATTGGTTTTTTTATCGAATATGCAGGGGTTAAAACTGGTGCTATCTTTGGGACATATACCTACGGCAAAACACTGGGTATTGGATTTCAAGGTGTTCCATACCTGATTGGAATCAATTGGGCTGCTTTGGTATTTTTCACCTCTAGCATAACGGCAGGAAGGGTTCAAAACCCTTACGGAGCATCTATTATCGGTGCGTTTTTAATGACTATGTACGACTTCTTTCTCGAGCCTGTTGCCATGAGACTTGACTTCTGGACTTGGGAAGAAAACATCGTTCCTTTTCAAAACTACGTGGCATGGTTTATAGCCGCCTTTTTGCTCCAGCTAATTCTTCAACTCTCTTGCAAACCCACCAGAAACAAGATGGCGGGTGCAATGTTTCTGATACAGTTATCCTTTTTTTTAATTCTTTACGTGTGGGTAAAGATTTTTTAGGGGTACAGTGAATCAATTTCCACCTCGTATTTCTCCATCACTACTTTGCGTTTGATTTTTAATGTGATTGTCATGTCTCCGGCCTCAACACTAAATGGCTCTCGTTTAATGATAAAATCTTTTATACGCTCAAATTTAGAAAGATTTTCGCCCAATTTTTTCACATCTTCTTGCATCCATTCTTTAATTTCCCCGTCATGAATGAAGGAGTCGGAAGATTCAAAATAATCTTTTCTTCCACCAAAGGCCGATTTGAGTTCATCCATATTCGGGTGAATAATAGCAGTAAGATATTCTCTTTTATCGCCAATAATAAAAACCTGCTCCAAACGATGACTTTTTAACAGCACATTTTCGATTTGGGTTGGATAAATATTTTTACCCAGACTGGTCTTGAGCATATTTTTTAAACGATCTGTTATTCTTAAATATCCGCGGTCAAAACGTCCAATATCCCCCGTTAAAAACCACCCATCATCCGTGAACACCTCGTCAGTTGCAGCTTTGTTATTATAATACCCCTGCATCACATTGGGACCTTTAACCAATATTTCGCCTTCTTCGCTGGCAAAAACAGGGTCAAAACTATCATAATTTTGTATGCATACTATTTCTTTGGTTTCAATATTCTGAATCGCAACCTGCTGGCGGGGAGCCACCCTGCCTACAGTTCCATATACCTGGCGATTATATTCATTCACTGTAACAAGGGGAGATGTTTCTGTTAAGCCATAGCCTTCTTGTACACGCATCCCCAAGTTGGCAAAAAACTCACCCACGTGAATGGGCAAAGCACCTGCACCAGAAATGAATATCTTGAGCCGGCCACCCATTTTGGCTTTAATTTTTGTATACACCAATTTATTGGCTATCGCAAACTGCAAAGCCAGTATTGGCCCTAGCCATTTACCTGCATCGCGTTTTTTTCGCGCATCGGCCCCTACCCTCAATGACCAGATAAATATTTTTGCTGGTAGTCCACCCTTCTCAGTAGCACTCTTGTATACTTTGTCGTGAATTCTCTCCAATAATCTGGGAACACATGCCATTAATGTTGGTCGTATTTCTTGAATATTTTGCGCTACTTTGTCTATATTTTCTGCAAATGCAACCTGTGCCCCTATATATGTGCTCAAATACAATGTTGCCAAACGCTCAAAAATATGTGACAGTGGCAAAAAACTCAAATACACATCATCCTTACCGATTGTTGGGCAAAGTTCTTTGGCATCATAGCAATTGCTCATGAAATTATAATGTGTTAACATCACTCCTTTGGGCATACCCGTTGTTCCACTGGTATAAATCAGGGTGGCCAAATCAGTTTTTACAACTCCACGAAAACGTTTTTCTACGGAGTCCTTGTACTTTTCAATCAATGCCTGACCCATGACTCTCAGTGCATTAAAATTTGTGAACATACCCCCATTTTCTTGATCAGCAGGAAGTGAAATGACCTGCTTGATACTGGGACACTCATTCTGCACTTTTTTAAATTTTTTAAATAAAAAGGCATTGCCTACAAACAAAACCTTTGATCCGCTATTGTTAATAATATAGGCAGTTTCAACCGGCGTCAGCGTCGGGTAAATAGAAACGTTAACCAATCCCAATTTTTGTATGGACTGATCAATCATATAATATGCAGGACAGTTGTCTGCAATAATAGCTACCCTATCACCCTTCTCTAATCCGAATTCCATAAACCAAGCACAAATCTGGTCAATGGCTGCTAATATATCTGCGTAGCTATAACTCTCCCATTTACCATCTTCCTTGGCAAAAATTGCGGGCCTATTGGGTTGATGAAGATGATTGGCTGCGTGAATAAAAAAAGAATGTAATGAGGGAAAATCTGGATCTGATCTTTCTTTTGGAGGTTGCATAAATTTTGAGCGCTGATTTAAAGAACAAATATG
>SXGQ01064950.1_pt1 | contig 12576 bp, 9 predicted proteins | sample 3178371 | NCBI WGS metagenome assembly SXGQ01 (sample SAMN11356859, study PRJNA531348) | freshwater metagenome | isolation source: freshwater sample F1-20 | place: China: Fuxian Lake, Yuxi | collected 2017-12-25
CGGGGTGATCCTCTTCTTCGCCGGCGCGGCGGTGGCGGGAGTGGTCGCCACGGCAGCGCCCAAGCGGGAGAAGCCCTCCGAGATCGCCGTGATCCTCGGGCTCGCCCGCTACGGCGCCATCATGCTCGCAGTGGGCGGAGTGGTGCTGCTGCTCGCGGGCTTCTACCTCTCAGGGAAGATCGACGGCTACGGCCAGAGGTGGCTCGAGATCAGCATCGTGCTGTTCGTGATCGCCCTGGTGGCCGGATGGCTGGGCGGCCGCCGCAGCCGCAAGACGCGCGAGTACGCCGAGCAGGTGGCCTCGGGGAGCGGGGGAGATGAGGCCACGCTTCGCACCATGCTGGCCAATCGCACCACCTGGGCGCTGCACTGGGCAGCGGTGGTGCTCGCGGTGGTCGTGCTGGTGCTCATGATCTGGCAGCCCGGGGCGTGATCGCCACGGAACGCCACAGGTATACTCAGGCTCGGTCCTAGCCCCTCCCTCCCGGAGCGTCTCATGCGTGTTCCCCTCGCAATCGCGGGTGTCGTCGTGGCCACAGGCCTGATCGTCGCCGGCTGCGGCTCATCGTCCGAGCCAGCGTCCGACACCACCACTCGCGCGGCATCAGGCTCCGCCCAGTCCGGTGTGGCAGGCGGTGGTGACGGGCCCGACCGCAGCGAGAGCGCGCGTACCGACCTGGGTGCCGCGCCGCCGATCGTCAAGGAGACCGACGAGCAGCTGAAGACCGCTGCCGAGAAGCAGTCGACGTTCCCCACGGTCCTTGACCCCAGGCTCTGGAACGGCGAGGCGATGAAGGCCGACGTGGCGGCCAAGACCGTCGCCAACGTCAACGCGCTCGCCAAGCGGTCGGGCATCAAGGATCTCAAGGTGGATGCCATCGAGCTATTCGGCAGTAACGCGTCGTACGAGTACGACGACAAGGCCGACTTCGGGGTGCACGTGTTCGTGAGCTCCCCGACCATGGATGCCGATCAGGTCAACGGGGTCATGAAGCTGCTGAGCAACTACACGGAGCTCAAGCAGGAGGGCAACATCTTCTATTACGGCGTGCCGCTCGAGGTGACGTTCCACGGCAAGCGCACCGCGAATTACGAGCCGAAGAAGGGCCAGGGTCAGTACTCGTTCACCGAGAGCAAGTGGATCGAGAAGCCCACGCAGCAGCCCAACAACTTCGACCGCGCTCAGATGGTGACCGACGCGAAGGGCTACATCGCCAAGTACAACGCACTGGTCGAGGAGTACGCGAAGGACAAGAAGGCGTTCGCCTGCAAGAAGTTCGGTGACCTCGACGACGAGATGAAGAAGTACCGAGGCGCGGGCCTCGACGCCGGCGGGCAGCGGTCCACCGCCAACCTGACCTACCGCATGCTCAGGCGCCTCAGCGTGAACATCCCTGACGAGGTCGACGTGCTCGAGGACGAGTGCAACTACATCCAGGAGTCCCTGCCGTAGGGAACGCCGGGGTCAGCCTGCGCTGATCACCACCAGCGGGAACTCCCGCGGGGTCTTGGTGTCGTACTCGTCGTAGTCGGGCCAGATGTCGGTCATCACCTTCCAGAGCCGGTCCCGCTCGTCGGGGCCGGCCGTGCGGGCAGTGGCGGCCATGATCTCCGGCCCCACCTGGATGACCACCTCGGGATCGGCCTCGAGGTTCACGTACCAGTCCGGGTTCGCCGGGGCGCCGCCGTACGAGGCCATCACCACGTAGTCGTCGCCGTCCATGCCGTAGATCAACGCGGTGCGCCTGGCCGTGCCGCTCTTCTTGCCCCGCGTCGTGAGCAGAAGCGTGGGAACGCCCGGCTGCCAGTGGTGGCCCTCCGTGCCGCCGGACTCCACGTACTGGCGCACGTGATCGGCCACCCAGCCGCTCTCGGGGTCGATCGGGGTCTCGTCGATGAGTGCCATGGGTCCTCCGTATCTCGGGTCAGGCCACTGCGTGGGCGGAGCGTACGCGCATGGCGTCGTCGAGCGCGCCCTGGGCCATCTCCACCGACGCCAGCAGGTCGCGGGCCTCGGCCGGGACCGATGGTGCATCGCCCGCTCGCGGCGGGATGTCCTGCGAGGCATTGATGGCCTCCAGGCGCCGGCCCACGTCATCGATGTCATCCACCAGCGCGGAGGGAAGGGCAGCGGCCACCTCGCGGCGCTCGCCGATCTCGCTGACGGCGATGATGGCCGTGGCCTGGGTGAGTCCCGTGAGCACGGCCCGCGCCTCGCGGTCGTCGAGGCTGTGGCGCGCGAACTCCGTACCCGCGGCCTGCACGATCTGGGCCGCGGCGATGCGATGCGATGCCACGTCGGCACGCGCCGCCTGGCGATCGATGCCCTCCATGCCCTGGACCACGTGGCGCGCGTAGTCCGCGATGGAGCGCGCGAACGACGCCAGCACTCCGGCCATCTCCTGCGTGGTGCGCGCCGGCAGCGCGAGCACGGCGATCACGGCGATCACCGCCGCGATCGCCGTGCCCGCGAGCCGCAGTTCGATGGTCTCCACGAGGGGATCGTTCAGCAGGCCGAACACGGCGATGACGAATGCCGTGACGCCCACGGTGCACAGGGCGTAATTGGGGCCGATGAACGCGTAGATGATCACCGAGCTCACGAACACCACCGCGAGTACGGGCACCGGACCGAACCCGAAGATGCCGAGCACGAGCCACGAGAACGCCAGCCCCAGCACGGTGCCGCCGATGCGGGCGGTCACCCGCACGGCGGTGCCGGAGAGATCCGGGCGCAGCACCCACGCCAGGGTCATGGGGACCCAGTAGTTGTGCGGGAAGTCCATGGCTACGGCCAGTGCCGTGCCCGCCACCTCGGCGATGGCGAGCCGCACGGCGTGGCGCAGGATGAGGTCGTCGAACGTCGCGGGCCCGAGCAGTGCCTGCAGCGATTCCCGCGATCCCCCGAGATCGACGGGCACCGATCGCATGCCGCCCGTGAGCACGCCGTCGCCCAGGGCCCCGAGCGCCTCACCCAGGCCCAGGCGCATCTGCTGCACGGCAACGCGCACCCGCTCGTCGCCGATCGCGCCGCAGGCGTCCGCCGCCGCGTCCATCGCGGCCGCGCGCTGCGCCAGGCCGCGCCGTCGCCAGCGCACCTCGACGGCGTGTCCGATGGCGATGGAGAGATCCGACGCATGCCTCATGAAGTCGTCGATGAGCGACTGCTCCTGCGGCGACACCCTCAGGGGGGCGCCGAGCAGCACCACTCCGCCGATGCGCAGGTCGCTGCAGGCATCCAGCAGGGCGTCGTACTGGAGGCGCACCGCCGGATCGCCGCGGAGGCCCGCCACGCTCGCGCGGGCGGCCTGCAGCTTGAGCACCGGGCTGGCCTGATCGGTCATGAGGGTCGATCTCGTGAGCGCGTGGCCCACCGTGCGGTAGGCGATGCAGATATCCGCGCGCACGCCGCCCGTGCGCCCGATCGCCTGGGGCAGCACCCCGAAGGCCAGCTGGATACCCCCGCCCATGAGCATGATCAGGCCATCGGTCACCGCGACGCCCGTCGCCAGGGGCGCGCCGGCGTAGACGATGAAGACGATCAGGCTCAGCAGGCCGATCAGGCCCGACCTGCGGCCGGCCTTCGCCGCGTACCCGCATCCGAAGGCCACGACCCCGGTGGCCACGATGCGCAACCACGACCACTCCGACGCCAGCACGCCCAGGGCGCATGCCAGGGACACGCAGATGGCGGTGAACGCCATTCCCTTGGTGCGATCGGCCACGGTGCCGCGCTGGTCCCCCGCCCCGGTGAAGAGGGCTCCGATGCCGGCGGCCACCGTCGCCTGCGGGTAACCCAGCGCGATGAGCACGGCCATCATCGCCGTCACCACCACCGCGCCGCGCAGCGGCACGATCCACCGCACCGCGCCCACGTCGGTATCCATCGCGCTTCGCACGACGCGGCGAGGGGTGCCGAGCACCGATGACAGGCGGGAGGGGCCGCTCACGACGACAAGGCTACGGGGATAGAGTCACGGCATGAACCCCGAGGGATTCTGGATCGACCACGTCATTTATGGCGTGATGGACGCCGACGCCGCCTGCGAACGCCTGCGCGAGGAGTTCGGGCTCGGCTCCGTGCCGGGATCCCAGCACCTCGGCGGCACCACGAACCGCATCGTGCCGCTCGGCCCCCAGTGCTTCCTCGAGATCCTGGGCGTGGGGGACACCTCGTTGCCTGATGGCGCATGGCTGAACGCCACGCTGCAGGGGCAGGACCGCGTGTTGTGGTGGTGCCTGGGCGTGGCTGACCTCGACGCCACCGCCGAGAGCCGGGGGCTGCCGATCCGCTCGGGCAAGGCGCGCGACGAGGACGACAAGATCGTGTTCCGCAGCGCCGGCATGCCGCAGTACCCGCTGCCGTTCTTCCTGCAGCTGATGGGGGACCCCGCTGACCGCGCGCAGATCAACGCCGAGCGCTACGCGGCGGCGAACCACGACTGCGCCCCCACCGACTACACGTTCGTTGAGGTCGGCGACTTCGCCCCGGTGCTCGAGGGCTGGCTTGGCGAGGATCACGGCCTGCCGGTGCGCTACGAGCCCGGCACCGGCCCGGGCATCCATGCCTGCGGCATCGCCACGGCGAATGGGGAAATCGTCCTGCGCTAGCGCGCGGGCCCCTCGCATGACCCCTCCGGTGCTCAGCGAACAGCAGGTGATCCTCGGCATCACGCTGATCTTCGCTGTGGCGATCGCCTGCCAGGCGATCGCCCCCCGTCTCCGCATTCCGTCGCTCGTGCTGTTGCTTCCGGCGGGATTCGTGCTGGGCATCTTGGTGCCTGCGGCAAACGCGGTGGGGATTCTCGGTACGTCCTTCGGGCCGATCGTCGACATCGTGGTGGCCATCATCCTCTTCCAGGGAGGCATGGAACTCAGCCTGCGCAACATGTCGAACGCCGAGGGCAGCACGGGCCTGCGGCTCGTGTGGCTCGGCGGGCCCATCACCTGGGCGGCAGCCACCACGCTGATCGCGCTGGTCATCGGCCTGCCGTTCGGGGTCGCGCTGCTGGCGGGGGCGATCCTGTCGGTATCCGGCCCCACCGTGGTCAATCCGCTCCTCGATGTCGTGCGACCGCGCAAGCGCGTGCGCAACGTCCTGCTCGAGGAGGGCACGGTGCTCGATCCCCTGGGCGCCCTCGTGGCGGTGATCGTCTTCCAGGCGATAAAGGCCGGCACGGCGGACTCCCTTGGGGATGACGTCGCACGCTTCTTCCTCGGGCTGCTGGTCGCCATCGCATTCGCCGTCGCGGGCCTCCTGGTGATCTACATCGGGGAGAAGATCGTGGGGCCCACCCTCATGCTGGGAACCCAGGTGCTCCTGGGCGGCGTCATCCTCGCCGCGGGCGTTGCCAATCTCGTCGCCGACAACGCCGGCCTGCTTACGGCCCTCCTTATGGGCATCGGCTCCACCCACCTCGCGCCCCGCATGGGACGGGACATCAACTCGGTGCGGCCGTTCTTCGACACCATCGTGAGCATCGCCATCGGCGTGCTCTTCGTTGGGATCTCGGCGCTCGTGCCGGCATCGGCGCTCGTGCCGCTCATCCTCCCGACCCTGGCGGTGCTCGCGGTGCTCGTGCTGGTGGTGCGCCCGGCCGTTGCCTTCCTCGCCACCATCGGGCGGGGGTTCTCGTGGCGCGAGAGGTTGTTCATCGGCTGGATGGCACCCCGTGGAATCGTGGCGGCCGCGACCGCCGCGTCGGTGTCCACCACGCTCATCGCGCTCAAGGTGCCCGGGGGCGGCGACCTGCTCCCGGTGGCGTTCATGATCATCGCGGGAACGGTCCTGATCTACGGACTCACCGCCACGCCCGTGGCGAAGCTGCTTGGGGTGCGGGAAGAAGAGCCGTAGTCCCGACGTCGACATGCAGTTCGTGAATGGGCGCTCCGCGACCGTCATCTGCTGCCCCCGGGCACGCCCCGGGTAACCTCCCGCGCATGAGCCCCCGAGCAGCCGTCCTCGCCGCGGCCACATGCGCCCTCATCGGGCTGGCCACGCTCTCATCGACCGCCACCGGCATGAATAAGCCGCCGCCCCCGAACGTGTGCGACGACACGCCGATCGCCGCCGCGCTCGCCGGCAAGCAGCCCGGCGATCTGCTCGCGGCGCCCGAGGACGTCACGAAGTCATCGGGGCTCGCGACGGGTGCGGGGCGCCTCTACCGCATCGCCTACGCCACCACGGGCGAGGCGGGGAAGACCGTCGCATCGTGTGGGCTCATCGCCGTGCCGGCGGGCACCAGTACCGTCAAGGGCGTGGTGGCCTGGGCTCATGGAACGGTCGGTCTCATGGAGGAGTGCCAGGCGAGCGAGGACCCCGCGAAGTTCGTCGGGCCCATGCCCGGCGGCATCGGGGCCATCGCGAAGAAGGGGGCCCAGCAGGATGGTGCCCTGGTGGGGCTGCTCCGCAAGGGGTACGCGGTAGTGGCCACCGACTACCCGTCGGCCGGCATGGGCAGCAACCAGTTGCAGTACTACGTGCTCGGCGTGGCGGAGGGCATGGCCGTGCTCGACTCGGCGCGGGTTCTCACCCGCAGCGCCGATTCCTTCGGCCTGGCGCCGGTGGCCGCGGACGCCAAGCTGCCGCTGGTCACGTGGGGCCATTCCCAGGGTGGGGGATCGGCGCTCTGGGCCGGGCAGCTGGCCCGGCCGTACCTGGCGTCGAAGTCCGACCGCACGCTCGAGCTCGCGGGGGTGGCGGCGGAGGCGCCAGCCACCCAGTTCACCACCTCTCCCGGGCAGCCCGAAGCCTTCATGGGCAAGCATCTCGGCGACCGCGACATGTACAACTTCGAGCCGGGGCTCGGGGTGCCCATCCCCATCGGCGCCGTGCTGTTCAGCTACGTCACCGTCAGCTGGAGCCAGGTGACCAAGGGCACGGCCGGGGAGTTCCCGGTGGGGCCAACCGCGAATGTCGACTACCGGGACGTCCTCTCGCGCAGCGGTGACGCCACCGGCCCCGACGTGGCCGAGTGCTGCCTCAATACCGCCGGCCTCCCGACCATCTACAAGAAGACCGCCGGGTACCTCGATCCCATGGTGAAGCGCTTCTTCGCCGCTCCGTTCGCCGGCAAGCGCGTGGGACTGAAGTGGCAAGGGGGAATCGACGACACCTGCGGCGCGCTCAACCAGCAGGCCCCGGCCTTCCGCGAGTGGTGCAGGTGGCTGCAGTGGAACATGCCGGGCCCCTACGGCGTGAACCCCTACCCCAAGTACCCGCGTGACAGCGCTGGCGACACCGTGCCGATGTACCTCGCGCAGGGCCGAAACGACAAGATCATCTGGTGCGTCGACGACTCCGGCGCGGTGCAGGCGACGAACTGCCTCACCGCCCAGTACACGCGGTCTATCGCCGATGAGTACTGCGACGGCGACGACTACCTCGAGGTCGACTACTTCCCGGGTGTGAGCCACCTGGGCGTGCCGGCCGCCGCCGCCACGAACCGAGCCACCGACGCATTCGCGGGCTCGCCGCTCGACCGCTTCGTCACGGGTGCCATCTCGGGCACCCTTGCGCCGAGGTGCAGCGTGGACGCCGACGCCAGATCGTAGACCATCACTTCGACCCTGCACGAGCCCTGGTGAGCGAGCCTGGCGGGCCTCCGCTCACTGATGCATCCCCATGCCCGGGCATTCCGCGATCACCGTTTGGCGGAAGTAACGTGGCTCCACGGAGGCATTCGTGAAACGCCTTACCCTCGCCATCGCCGCCATCACCGCCCTCGGGGTGCCGGCAACCCTCGCCGCTGCGCAGGCCACCACCCTGGGGTCGGGCGACCGCACATGCGTGCTGAAGGCGGGGGCGGACTGCCGCGGCGTGGTACACCGCTGGAGCGCGGAGCATCACGGTGACCTGCGGAGGGTGAGGTTCACCCGGGCCGATCTCCGGGGCGCCGACTTCAAGGGGGCCGACCTTCGCGCGGCGGATTTCCGGGGGGCGCTGCTGCAGCATGCCGACCTTCGCGGCGCACGGCTGGACGGCGCCCGGTTCACGGCCCCGCCACGTCGCCGCCCGCATTCGGTGGAGGCACCCCCATGCGCCCTCTTCCAGTGCGGGGGAGGTGGGCCTCTTGTCGTGCGCAATGCCGTGAGCGGCGCCAACCTGACCGGTGCCCAGCTGTCCGGTGCCACCACCATGCCCGTGGCGACGATCTACGGCGTCGGCGTCGCGGCGGACTTCTCCGGCGCCAACCTGAGTGGCGCGAACCTCACGGGGGCACGGTTCCGCGGGGGCATCTTCATCGACGCCAACCTTCGCGGTGCCTATCTCGCCGGGGCGAATATGTCCTGGGCCATGATGAACAACGCCGACATGCACGCAGTGGATGCCGTCGGCGCCGATCTCAGCATGGCCTCGCTTGCCGGCGTCGATCTCACCGTCGCGAACCTCGCCGGCACGAACCTCGGCGGGGCCAGCATCTTCGGCGCGAACCTCACTGGCGCCGACCTGACGGGGGTGTCTGCCGTCGGCACCACGTGGACGTCATCGCTCTGTCCGGACGGCCTGCCGGCCAACGGCTCCTGCTGAGGGGATCCGGCTGCCGGCTGGGCTCCCGCCCTAGCCGGCCGCCGGGATCGTGCACGAGGCGGCGGCCGTGCTGGTGGGCGCCGTGCAGTTGACCTTGGTCGTCGCGGAGATGGGCGTCCCCTGGAATGCGACGTTGACCTGGTTCACGGGCGTCTGCCACGCGTACTGGGTCCAGGCGTTCCAGGGCGCCCTGTTGTAGAGGTTGTTCGGCCAGGAGGAGACGCCACCACCGGGCATGGGCCAGCCGGACGGTTGCGTGCCTCCTGTGTACGGGCCGGAGATGGGAACGATCTGGCCGAAGACGCTGCTGACGCCGGGAAGGTTGCCGGTGATGTCCAGGCCCTCGACCGAAAGGACGGGGCTCACGGAGCAGCCGATGCCGGCGAGGGTGGCCACCTGGCCGTTGTAGTTGATGTTCTGGACCGTCTGGAGGTTGCCGAAGTCGGCGTAGGGGATGAAGCCGGTCGGCATCGCGTTCTGCGCGACGTTGAACGTGCTGGTGACGGTCGAGGTGAGGTTCGGGCCGAGCGTGTACGCCGATGGCTGGACCGTGGCCCAGCCCCCTTGGGCGAGCGCCGGACTGCCGACGTTGGTGTTGTAGTAGACGGGGTTGCTGTTCGAATCGACCCCGTAGAAGGACACGTTCCAGCTGCCGGTGGGCATTTTGCCCGCGGCGTTGACCTGCGTGCTGAGCAGGGCCGGACCATTGGTGGTGGTGGTTCCCCCGCCCGGGCTGAACGGCAGCGACAAGTAGGGCTGGATGTCCGACAGGTCGCAGGTCACGTTCAGGCCCGGCTCGCCGCTGGCGTTCTGGCCCTGGGTCACGATGACGTTGGGCTCGGGCGTGCCGCTGGCACCGGCCGCGAGCCCCGTGTAGAGGCCGCCCTCGTACTGCGGCGTGCTGAGGTAGGTGAGGGCGATGTTCATCGCGCCCATCGGGTTGTAGTTCTGGATCTGGCTGGCGTCGGTGCCGTTCAGGTACGAGCAGTTGATGACGCCGACGAGTTCCTTGCCCCAGCACCAGGCGTCACCGGGCTGGCCGGGGCTCGGGCCCACGTTCTGGAAGAGGCCGCCGGTGAACGATGCGGAGCCGCCGGTGTACGTGCCGGGGGCCGCGTTGTTGCTCACCATGTACGAGGATGCGCCGCCGTTCCAGTAGTACGTCGCGGCCGTCTGCGCGCCCATCATCGGCTGGAGGGTGTTGTAGACGAACGTGCACCACGTGGACGGCGTCTGCCCGGCTGCGGGCTCGGGGCATGTGGTCGGCTGGGTACTCGCCGCTTGCGTGCCCACCTTCACCGGATAGGGGAAGTAGCAGGGCTTGGCGGTCTCCCATGGGGTGCAGCCGGTCGAGATGGTGCCGGCGATGGGCGGGGCGGTGCCGGCGGCATCCACGAACGTGGAGGCGGTCGGCTGCGGGATGGGCTGGATCGTGTTCCAGTTGTTGGGGGGCGTGTACGTGGTGGGGGTGCTTGACGGACCCCATGCGGTCACTTGGTTATTGGTGCCGAAGCCGACGACGGTGGTGGTGATGCCGAAGGTCTCGGGGAACTGGCTGGCGTTGGTGGAGCAGGTGCCCTCCACGCCGTCGTCGATCAGCGTCGTCATGAACTTCACGCTGGCCGCGCCCATCACGGCGAGTATGCCGATGGTGCCGGCGTCGCCCTCGGCGGCGAGGTCGAGGCCGGGGCCGAGGTTGCCGGTGATGAACGACTGGCCCGTGGAGGTGGCGGCATTGATGAGGGCCTCCACGCCGCTCTCACCGGTGCCGGGGGCGTTCACGCCGGTGGTCGCGCCGTTCAGGCCGGCCCAGGTGGTGCCGAGGCTGCCGACGTAGGGGTTGGGCTCCAGCACGTACGCCATCTGGAGGATGCCGCCGGAGGGCACCTGCACGCTCTGCGCGCCGGGATACTGCGCGGATGCCCCCGTCCACATGCACTGGATGTTGGGGTTGAAGCTGACCTGCTGCGTGAACGGCGTCTGGTTGGTGACGTACACGTAGTTGTACATCGGCGAGTCCTGCTCGCTGGTGGCCACCTTCCGCGTGTCCGAGGCACCCTTCAGGAAGGCGCCGCGGTCGGCCAGGATCTGCCGCCGGGCCAGGCCGAGGTACCGCATTTGCTCGGTCATCGGCGCGGCCCGCCTCTGCAGGCTGGCGTCGTTCGTCTGCGTGAGGCTCCACACCCCGCGCGGGTTGCGTGCCTCGTCGGTGTCCTTCAGGTGGCCGACGACGATGCTGGTCGCCGCGCGCTGTCGCGCGAAGCTCATCGCGCGAAGCCGCTTGGACGTCGTCCGGTCCAGCACCACGTTGAGGTCCACGAGGCGGCGGATGCTGGGAGTCACGGTCTGCGACCGGCGGGCGAGGATCGCGTTGTCAGGGAGCAGGCGCACGCTCACCGGCTTGCGCGCGTTCGCATAGGCGGGCTTCGCGATGACGACGCTGAACACCAGCCGGTCGGCCGAGGCGCGCAGGTGCCGCTCCGCGGGTCGCGCGGCCGAGGGGCGCCGGAACGGGTCGACGTACACCTGGCCCTTCACCGCAAGGCGGCCATCGCCATTCTCGGCGAGGTACGGGTGCGTGACCCACATCGGCGGGGTACCGCCGTACTTCGCGGTGCGGGGCTTCGCCTTGGCCTGGGTTTCCACCGAGGCCGTGGCCTGCTGGGGGGCCGTGGCGTGCTGCGAGGCCGATCCGCTGGTCGCGCCGACCAGGAGGGCCGCGGCCAGGATTGCGCCGGCGAGGAGGGCGGGCACGGAGGTCTTGAGGATCTTCACGAGCTTCGCTCCTCGTCGCGGGGGTGGTCAGGGAATGCGCACACCTGACGGTGATCTGCTCGCCGACGAAATTACAGGCCCCGGAGCACGGAAGCCGGGGAACGGACCCACGCCGCTGGCCCGTTCCCTTTCAGTCACCAGACCGCGCGCTAGCTCATCTTGTGCCTGAGGTTCATGGGCAGCTTGACCGGGGTGCCGCGGAAGCACCCGATCGAATACGGGTACTCGTTGTTCAGCACGTAGTGGTAGATGCGCGTCATCTTCCCCTCCCACATGACCTTGCTGGTCCTGCCGTGACACTCGTCGAGCTGCGCGTTCGTGATCCACTTGCCGCCGGGGCCGCGAGGTCCGTACACCCCGAAGCCGTCCCACGCGTAGCCCAGAAGCGGCGAGGCCTCCCCGGGCCGGCCCTGCCTGGTCATGCACTTCCACGAGTAGCCGTGGATGTGGTACTGCGTGTTCCACGGGTGGCCGAAGCAGTTGTCGGTCGGCAGGGCGGCGTTCGGATCGACGAACGTGGTCGGGTTCACCCCGGCCAGCTCGGCGTGCCACGTGACGCCGTCGAGGGAGACCCCCGTGGAGAAGGAGTCAATGCACGTCGGCTTCCTGTTCGCCTTCGGCTGACGCGGGACGGTCACGTGGAGGTGGTACGGCTTCACGGGAATCGCGGCGGCACTCGGATACGGCGGCAGCGCTGGCAGGGGGCTGTAGTACGAGTACGCGGCGCTGTCGGGCGGAATCGGGAATATCCCGATCGGCCAGGGCGGCATGCCGTTGCCCATGAAGGTGCGGGTCGTCGGGGTCGTGGTGACCTTGAAGCGATGCTTCACCGGCACTGCCCCGGGCACGGCAACCTGCTCCATCCCCGCGATGCTCAGCAGGTTGCCGTCGCGCCATGGGACGTCCACCTGCGAGACGGGCGGCGGCGCGTGCCCGAGCAGCACGTTCAGGCGGCACATGTAGAGGTTGCCCCGACCGGGCGCACTGAGGGGGGTGCCCACGGGTGCCGTGTGGAGCACGGTGGGCGCGTCGTCGTCGGCGGGGGGCGCGGTGGCCGTCATCGCCGCGGGGATCGAAAGGAGGGCCGTGAATGCCAGCAGGCCGACCCAGGGGAGGAGGCGTCGTGTCATCTCAAGCGGAAGCCGTCGGGTGAACAGGGAAGCCGAGTAGCGGACTCGAACCGCTGACCCCCTCCTTACCATGGAGGTGCTCTACCAACTGAGCTAACTCGGCAGGTCTGCGCCGTGGCGCGCGCGGGATAGTAGACCAGC
>SXGQ01601119.1_pt1 | contig 12575 bp, 10 predicted proteins | sample 3178371 | NCBI WGS metagenome assembly SXGQ01 (sample SAMN11356859, study PRJNA531348) | freshwater metagenome | isolation source: freshwater sample F1-20 | place: China: Fuxian Lake, Yuxi | collected 2017-12-25
CGCGGGAGACGCTCGCCGGCATCGCCGACCTCGCGCGCCGGCACGGGCTCGTCCTCATGGCCGACGAGATCTACGACACGATCCTCTACGACGACGCCGAGCACGTCTCGCTCGCGACGCTCGCGCCCGACGTCCTCACGCTGACCTTCAACGGCCTGTCCAAGGCCTACCGGGTGTGCGGCTACCGCGCGGCGTGGCTCGTGGTCACCGGACCGCTCGAGGGCGCGCGCGACTACCTCGAGGGCATCACGCTGCTCGCGTCGATGCGGCTGTGCCCCAACGTCCCGGCCCAGAACGCCATCCAGGTGGCGCTCGGCGGGTACCAGAGCATCAAGGACCTCGTGCTGCCCGGCGGCCGCCTGGTCGAGCAGCGCGACACCGCCGTCAAGGAGCTCAACGCCATCCCGGGCGTGTCCGTCGTGGAGCCCAAGGGCGCCCTCTACGTGTTCCCGCGGCTCGACCCCGAGGTGCACGAGATCCGCGACGACCAGCAGCTCGTGCTCGACCTGCTCCTCAAGGAGAAGATCCTCCTGACGCAGGGCACGGGCTTCAACTGGCCCGACCCCGACCACCTGCGCATCGTCACGCTGCCGTGGGCGCAGGACCTGCGCGACGCCATCCAGCGCCTCGGCAACTTCCTCGCCAGCTACCGCCAGGACTGAGCCCGTTCGGGGTCCGGATCTCATCCCTTCGGACGATGAGTTCTGTCGGCGCGACAGGGCATGATCGTCCCCAGGTGTTCCATCCCGGAACACAGGGCGGAGAGATGGTTGATGGCCGACATGATCCGGGCCACCGGGCTCGTCAAGCGCTACAAGGGGATCGAGGCGCTGTCCGGACTCGACCTGTCGGTGCCCGAGGGCACCGTCCTGGGCCTGCTCGGTCCCAACGGGGCGGGCAAGACCACCGCCGTGCGCATCCTCGCCACGCTGCTCAAGGCCGACGGCGGCACCGCCGAGGTCGCCGGGGTCGACGTCGCGAAGGACCCCGAGGGCGTCAAGGCGCGGATCGGCCTCTCGGGCCAGTACGCCGCCGTCGACGAGTACCTCACCGGCTTCGAGAACCTCGACATGATCGGCCGGCTCTACGGCATGGGTCGCGCCCAGGCCCGCGACCGCGCGCGTGAGCTGCTGGAGCGCTTCGACCTCGCCGACGCGGGGGACCGCCCCTCCAAGACCTACTCCGGCGGCATGCGACGCCGCCTCGACCTCGCCGGCGCGCTCGTCGCGGCCCCGCCGGTGATCCTCCTCGACGAGCCCACCACCGGGCTCGACGTCCGCGCGCGGCAGCAGATGTGGGGCGTCATCCAGGAGCTCGTCCGCTCGGGCGCCACCCTCCTGCTCACCACGCATTACCTCGAGGAGGCCGACGTGCTCGCCGACGAGATCGTCGTCATCGACTCCGGCCGTGCCATCGCCCGCGGCACCGCCGACGAGCTGAAGGCCCGGACGGGTGGCGAGCGGGTCGAGGTCGTCGTCGCCGACCCCGCCGACCGCGACGCCGCCGCCCGGCTCCTCGCGACCGTCGCCACGGGAGAGGTGCAGGTCGACGCGAACGGCCGTGGCCTGTCCGCGCCCGTCACCGACGGCGTCGCGCGGCTCGCCACCGTCCTGCAGGCCCTGCAGGAGCAGCAGCTCGCCGTCGTCGACGTCGGACTGCGCCGTCCGACGCTCGACGACGTCTTCCTCAGCCTGACCGGTCACGCGACCGCGTCGGACACCGCCACCGACCAGATGGACGAGGCCACCGCATGAACGCCACCCGGGTCGTGAGCGACGGCTGGGTCGTCGCCAAGCGCAACGTCATCAAGATCAAGCGGGTCCCCGAGATCCTCGTGTTCGTCCTGATCTCGCCGATCATGTTCGTCCTGCTGTTCGCGTTCGTCTTCGGCGGCGCGATCGACGCGGGCGAGGGCCTGAACTACCGCGAGTTCCTCATCGGCGGGATCTTCGCCCAGACCGTCGTGTTCGGCGCGACGTTCACGGGTGCGGGCCTGGCCGAGGACATGCAGAAGGGCATCATCGACCGCTTCCGGTCGCTGCCGATGTCGCCGTCGGCCGTCCTCGTGGGCCGCACGACGTCCGACATCATCTACAACGTCCTGTCGCTCGTCATCATGGCGCTCACCGGCCTGCTCGTCGGCTGGCGGGCGCGCGAGGGCGTCCTCGACATGCTGGCCGGGTTCCTGCTGCTCCTGCTGTTCGCCTACGCGGTCAGCTGGGTCATGGCCTGGGTGGGGCTGATCGTGCCGAGCGTCGAGGTGATCAACAACGCCTCGTTCATCGTCATCATGCCGCTCACCTTCGTGTCGAACGCCTTCGTCCCGACGCAGGACTTCAACTCCTTCCTGCGCCCGTTCGTGGAGTGGAACCCGGTCTCGGCGGTCACCCAGGCGTGCCGCGAGCTGTTCGGCAACGTGCCCGCGGGCCCGGTCGACAGCACGGCGTGGAGCCTGCAGCACCCGGTGCTGTACACGCTGCTCTGGGTGGCGCTGATCCTCGTGGTCTTCGTGCCGCTCTCGATCCGCCGCTACCGGGTCTCCGCCGCGCGCTGAGGCCCGATCCCGACCCGTCCCCGCGTGTGCTGGCGGGACGGGTCGGGACCCTCGCGTAGGCTGGCCTCCTTCCCCTCCACCGCCCCTCGGGGCCGTCCGTCCGCCATGTCTGGAGGCGCATCACCCGATGCCGAGCGACTCGTCCTTCGTGCACCTGCACAACCACACGGAGTACTCGATGCTCGACGGTCACGCACTGCTCGACGGCATGTTCGCGCGCACCGCCGAGCTCGGCATGCCGGCCATCGCGATGACCGACCACGGCAACGTGCACGGCGCCTACGACTTCTGGTCCAAGGCCCGCAAGCACGGCGTCAAGCCGATCATCGGCATCGAGGCCTACCTGACGCCCGGCACGCACCGCAGCGAGCGACGCAAGGTCAAGTGGGGCCGTGGTCTCACGGGCGACGAGGAGGAGGGCGGCAAGGACGTCGCCGGTGGCGGCGCCTACACGCACATGACGATGCTGGCCTCCACGACGGAGGGCATGCACAACCTCTTCCGGCTGTCGTCGCGCTCGAGCCTCGAGGGCTACTACTACAAGCCCCGCGCCGACCGCGAGCTGCTCGCCGAGTACAGCTCCGGGCTGATCGCCACCACGGGGTGCCCGTCGGGCGAGGTCCAGACCCGGCTGCGGCTCGGGCAGTACGACGAGGCCGTCCAGGCGGCGTCGGACTTCCAGGACATCTTCGGCAAGGGGAACTTCTTCCTCGAGCTGATGGACCACGGCATCCCGATCGAGCGTGAGGTCCGCGACGACCTCCTGCGCCTGGGCAAGCAGCTCGGGCTGCCCCCGGTGGCCACCAACGACTGCCACTACACGCACCCCGAGGACGCCGACGCGCACGACGCGCTCATCTGCGTCGCGTCGGGCAAGTCGATCGCCGACCCGAAGCGGCTCAAGTTCGACGGCGGCGGCTACTACGTGAAGTCCGCGGCGGAGATGCGCGAGCTGTGGGAGGACCGCTACGGCATGAAGGAAGCGTGCGACAACACGCTGCTCATCGCCGAGCGCTGCGACGTCGAGTTCTCCGAGAACACCGGCGGCTACATGGCACGGGCCGACGTCCCTGAGGGCGAGACTGAGGAGAGCTGGTTCGTCAAGGAGGTGTGGCGCGGGATCGAGTCGCGCTACCCGGGCGACGCGCTCACCCAGGAGGTGCGCGACCGCGTCGAGATGGAGCTCGAGGTCATCAAGACCAAGGGCTACTGCGGCTACTACCTCGTGGTCGCCGACTTCATCAACTGGTCGAAGGACAACGGCATCCGGGTCGGTCCGGGTCGTGGCTCCGGCGCGGGCTCGATCGCCGCGTACGCGCTGCGCATCACCGACCTCTGCCCCCTCACCCACGGCCTGATCTTCGAGCGCTTCCTCAACCCCGAGCGTCCGTCGATGCCCGACTTCGACATCGACTTCGACGAGCGTCGGCGCGCGGAGGTCATCCGCTACGTCAGCGAGAAGTACGGCAACGACCGCGTCGCCTACATCGCCACCTTCGGACGGCTGAAGTCCAAGGCCGCCATCAAGGACGCCAACCGCGTCCTCGACTACCCGTTCAGCATGGGCGAGCGGATCAGCAAGGCGCTGCCCGCCGACATCATGGGCAAGGGCGTGCCGCTCAAGCAGCTGTTCGACCCGAGCCACAAGCGTTACAACGACGGCAAGGAGTTCCGCGAGCTCCACGAGAACGACGCCGAGGTCCGCAAGATCTACGAGACGGCGCTCGGGCTCGAGGGCCAGATCCGCAACTGGGGCGTGCACGCGGCCGGCGTCATCATGAGCAGCGAGCCGCTCGTCGACATCGTGCCGATCATGCGTCGCGAGCAGGACGGCGCGATCATCACCCAGTTCGACTACCCGATGTGCGAGTCGCTCGGGCTGGTCAAGATGGACGTCCTGGGTCTGCGCAACCTGACCGTCCTCGACGACGCCCTCCTCAACATCAAGGCCAACCGGGGCGAGGAGGTCGTCCTGGAGGACCTCACGTTCGACGACCCGGCCACCTACGACCTGCTGTCGCGTGGTGACACGCTCGGCGTGTTCCAGCTCGACGGCGGCCCGATGCGGGCCCTGCTGCGCAGCATGCGTCCGGACAAGTTCGAGGACATCTCGGCCGTCGGCGCGCTGTACCGCCCCGGACCGATGGGCGCGGACTCGCACAACAAGTACGCGCGGCGCAAGAACGGCCGCGAGGCGATCGAGCCGATCCACCCCGAGCTGGAGGAGCCGCTCAAGGACGTCCTGGGGGAGACGTACGGCCTGATCGTCTACCAGGAGCAGGTGATGGAGATCGCCCAGGTCCTGGCCGGGTTCAGCCTCGGACAGGCCGACAACCTGCGTCGCGCGATGGGCAAGAAGAAGAAGGAGGAGCTCGACAAGCAGTACGCGGGCTTCCAGGCCGGCATGCTCGAGCGCGGCTACTCCCAGGCGGCCATCACCGCGCTGTGGGAGATCCTGCTCCCGTTCTCCGACTACGCCTTCAACAAGGCCCACTCCGCCGCGTACGGCGTCATCTCCTACTGGACCGCCTACCTCAAGGCCAACTACCCGGCCGAGTACATGGCCGCGCTGCTCACGAGCACCCGCGGCGACAAGGACAAGTCGGCCATCTACCTCGCGGAGTGCCGCCGGCTCGGCATCCAGGTGCTGCCGCCGGACGTCAACGACTCCGTCTCGAACTTCGCCTCGGTGGGCGAGGACATCCGCTTCGGGCTCAGCGCCGTGCGCAACGTCGGCGAGAACGTCGTGGCCGGCATCGTCGCGGGCCGGGAGGAGAACGGTCCGTACCAGGACTTCACCGACTTCCTCGACAAGGTGCCCACGCACGTCTGCAACAAGCGCGTGCTCGACTCCCTCATCAAGGCCGGTGCGTTCGACTCGCTGGGCCACCGTCGTCGCGCCCTGACGACGATCGCCGAGGACGCGGTCGACCAGTACATCGACCTCAAGCGCAACGCCGCGATCGGCCAGGACTCCCTGTTCGGCGGGATGGACGACGCGTTCACGGGCGTCACCGTCAGCGTGCCGGACATGCCGGAGTGGGAGAAGACCCAGCTCCTCGCGTTCGAGCGCGACATGCTCGGCCTCTACGTCTCCGACCACCCGCTCATGGGGCTGGAGCACGTGCTGAAGGCCAGCAGCGACTGCTCGATCGGCGATCTCATCGCCGACGCCGAGCGCCCCGACGGCACGACCGTGCGGGTGTGCGGCCTGATCACCGCGGTCCAGCGCCGGCTCAGCAAGAAGGGCGACACCTGGGCGCTCGTGACGGTCGAGGACCTCGACGGCAGCATCGACGTGATGGTCTTCCCCGGCGCGTACAACCTCGCCGCGCCCGTGCTCGTGCCCGACACCGTCGTGGTCGTCAAGGGACGCCTGCGCCGCAAGGACGACAGCGTCGAGCTCAACGCGCTCGAGGTGACCATGCCGGCCATGGGCTCGGGCGGGCAGGCCGACGCCCCCGTCGTCGTCACGCTGCCGGTCGCGCGGTGCACGAGCGACACCATCGGCACGTTCAAGCAGGTGCTGGGCAGCCACCCCGGCATGACCGAGGTGCACCTGCGCCTCGTCGGCACCGGCACCACCAAGGTCATGCGTCTCGACGACAGCCTGCGGGTCAAGCCGTCCTCGTCGCTCATCGCCGACCTCAAGGAGCTCCTGGGGCCGCATTGCCTGGGATGAAGGGATCAGGAATGAGGCGCACGGTCGTGCAGGTGGTCGCCCTGGTGGTGGTCCTGCTCGTGCTCGCGGGAGGTGCCGCAGCGCTGTGGGTCGCGCTCGCGTCGCCGCCGCAGTGGGAGGTCACGCAGCAGGGTGTCGTGCTCACCGAGGAGGCCTCGGGTGCCCAGGTCGGCGTCGAGCTGTTGTTCGTCGTCATCGGGGCGGCCGTGGCAGCGCTCTGGGGCCTCGTGGCCGGCTTCGTCCTGCGCCGTCTCGGCTGGGTCGTCGTGCCGCTGACCGTCGGGGCCACGCTGGCCGCGTCGGTGCTCACCTGGCGCCTCGGTGTCGAGCTCGGACCGGAGGGCCCCCTGGCGTCCCGCGACCTGCCCATCGGCACCCGGATCCCGGCCCAGCTGGCCGTCGACTCGCCGGCATCCTTCGTGGTGTGGGCGATCGCGGGGCTCGTCGGCGTCTTCGTCGTCACCTGGGCGGCCGGCCGACGCCCCGACGTCAGCGAGCGATCGGCCCCGGCACTCCACCCGTGAGCCGCAGCAGGTCGGCGGGGGAGAGCTCGATCTCGAGCCCGCGCCGCCCACCCGACACGTGCAGCGTGTCCCACAGCTCCGCGGTCTCGTCGACGACCGTGCGGTGCGTGCGCTTCTGGCCGAGCGGCGAGATGCCCCCGACGACGTAGCCGGTGGCCCGCTCGGCCCGCGCCGGGTCGGCCATTGCGGCCCGCTTGCCGCCGAGGGTCGACGCGAACGCCTTGAGGTCGAGCTGGAGGGTCACGGGCACCACCGCGACGCAGAGCTCGCCGTCGACGTCGGCGAGCAGGGTCTTGAAGATGCGGTCGGGCTCGACGCCCAGCGCCTCGGCCGCCTCCCAGCCGTACGACGTCGAGCGAGGGTCGTGGACGTAGCGGTGCACCTGGTGCTCGACCCCGGCACGCAGCACGGCGGCGAGCGCCGGCGTCGCCTCAGCGTCGGACGTCCTACGCGCCATCGGCGGCCTCCTCGCGCTCCGTGGGTGCTGCGGCGCGTCGTTCCAGCGTCGCCCGCACGACGAGGCCGACGACGAGCGCCCAGAACGCCGCCCCGACGCCGAACAGCTGCAGACCCGACGCGGCGACGAGGAACGTGACGGTGGCGCTCGTGCGTCCGGCGTCGGTGGCGAGCGCGGCGACCATCGACGCGGCGAAGGTCGAGAGCAGCGCCAGGCCGGCGACCGTCTCGACGATCCCGGCCGGCGCGGCCTCGGTGACCGCGACCAGCGCACCGGAGGTGAGGGCGAGGAGCAGGGCGACGAGGCCGGCCGTGAACGCCGCCACCCAGCGGCGCTCGCGTGGACCCGCCCCGTCCCCCGCGGCCAGCGCGGCCGAGATTGCGGCCAGGTTGATGGCATGACCGCCGAACACGGCCGCCGCCGACGTCCCCGCCCCGGTCGTGACCATCGACGCGCGCCACGGCACGGTGAAGCCGAAGCTGCGCATCACGGCGACCCCCGGCACGTTCTGCGAGGCCAGGGTGACGACGGTCAGTGGCACGGCGATGCCGACCACCGCCGCGACGGTGAGCGTCGGGGTCGTGGGCTCGAGGCGGGGGAGGAGGTGCCCGGTGGGCACGGAGGTGCCCGTCGTGGCCAGGGAGACGCCGATGACGACGAAGGCGGCGAGCAGCGCCAGCGGGACCGCCCAGCGGGGCGCCCACCGGGTCGCGAGCAGCCACACCAGCACGACCGGGCCGACCGCGTTGGGCGCGTCCGCGAACGCGGTGAACGGCGCGAGGCACAGCTGCAGCAGCACCCCGGCCAGCATCGCCTGCGCCAGCGGCACCGGGATCGCAGCCGCCAGCCGACCGAGCCAGGGGACCAGCCCGGTGAGGGCGAGCAGCACGCCGGTCAGCACGAACGCGCCGACGGCGGCAGGCCAGCCACCCTCGACCGGTCCGGTGCTCACCAGCAGCGCCGCGCCGGGCGTCGACCACGCCAGCGTGACCGGCAGGCGGGTCCACAGCGCGAGCCCCGACATGAGCACACCGAACGCGACCGTGAGCGCCAGGAGCCCGCTGGCCGCCTCGTCGGGCGAGGCGCCGACGGCACGCAGCCCCGCGAGCACGACCGCGAACGACGACGTGAACCCGACCACCGCGGTGACCACGCCGGCCACGATCGGCTGCTGCAGGTCGCGGGACGTCACGGGGCCTGATCCTAGGCGCAGGGCCAGTCCCTAGAATCAGTGCGTGATCAGACGCCTCGACCTCCGCACCGACCCGACCGCCGAGCTGCCCCGCGCGCAGCAGGACGTCGAGCACGCGCTGCACGTGGTCGGGCCGCTGTGCGACGACGTCCGGGCGCGCGGCGAGGACGCCGTGCTCGAGTACGGCGAGCGCTTCGACGGCGTCCGTCCCGCGTCGCTGCGCGTCGCGCCGGAGTACCTGGAGAAGGCGCTGGGCGACCTCGACCCCGCGATCCGCGCCGGTCTGGAGGAGTCGATCGCCCGGCTGCGCACCACGTGCGAGGCCGAGCTCGAGCAGACGGTCGTCACCACCGTCGCCCCGGGCGCCACGGTCGAGCGGCGCATCGTGCCCATGCAGCGCGTGGGCCTCTACGTGCCCGGCGGACTCGCCCCGCTCGTCAGCACCGTCGTCATGAACACCGTCCCGGCACAGGTGGCCGGCGTCGGCTCGATCGCCCTCACCTCGCCCCCGCAGGCCGAGTTCGACGGCCTGCCGCACCCCACGATCCTCGCGGCGTGCGCGCTGCTCGGCATCGACGAGGTGTACGCGGCCGGGGGAGCGCAGGCCCTCGCGCTGCTCGCCTACGGCAGCGTCGCCACGGGCGGCAGCGTGCGGCCCGTCGACCTCGTGACCGGACCGGGGAACATCTACGTGGCCGCCGCCAAGCGCTACCTGCAGGGCACGGTCGCCATCGACTCCGAGGCCGGCCCCACCGAGATCGCCGTCATCGCCGACGACACCGCCGACCCCGCCTTCGTCGCGGCCGACCTCATCAGCCAGTCCGAGCACGACCCGATGGCGGCCAGCGTGCTCGTCACGCCCAGCGACGCGCTCGCCGACGCGGTGACCGCCGAGCTGGAGCGCCAGGTCCCGACTGCCACGCACCAGGCGCGCATCAGCACGTCGCTCGCCGGACCGCAGTCGGCGATCGTGCTGGTCGCCGACCTCGACCAGGCTGTCGACGTCGCCAACGCGTACGCCGCCGAGCACCTCGAGATCCAGACCGCCGACGCGGCGGGCGTCGCCGCACGCATCGTCAACGCGGGGGCGATCTTCGTCGGCGCGTGGACACCGGTCTCCCTCGGCGACTACGCCGCCGGCTCCAACCACGTGCTGCCCACGGCCGGTTGCGCCTGCCACTCCTCCGGTCTCTCGGTGCGCGCGTTCTGCAAGAACGTGCACGTCGTCACCTACACCGAGGCCGCCCTGCGCGAGGTCGGGCACCACGTGGAGGTGCTGGCCGCCGCCGAGGACCTCCCGTCGCACGGTGCCGCCGTCGCCGTGCGCACCGCCCGGCCGGCGTCCGACGCGCGATGAGCGTCCCCGAGCCCGATCGCCGCCCACGGCCCGGCACCCCCGCCGAGTGGCTGCCGATCCGCGACGAGCTGCGCGACGAGGAGCCGTACGGCGCGCCGCAGATCGACGTGCCGGTGCGGCTCAACACCAACGAGAACCCGTATGGGCCGAGCGAGGCGGCCGCCGCCGACGTCGCCGAGGCCGTGCGCGCCGCCGCGCTCGACCTCAACCGCTACCCCGACCGCGAGGCCACCGCGCTGCGCGAGGGGCTCGCGGCCTACTTGTCGCGGGACACGCCCGGTGTCGACCTCGACGCGTCGCGCGTGTGGGCCGCGAACGGCTCGAACGAGATCATGCAGCAGGTCCTGCAGGCGTTCGGGGGGCCGGGGCGCACGGCGCTCAGCTTCGCGCCGACCTACTCGATGTACCCCGAGTACGCGCGCAACACCCACACCCGCTGGGTCGCCGGACGTCGGCGTGACGACTTCGGCATCGACGTCGCCGCCGCCGTCGCGCTCATCGAGGCCGAGCAGCCCGACGTGGTGTTCCTGACGTCGCCGAACAACCCGACGGGCACCGCGCTCGACCCGGCCCACACCCGGGCCGTGCTCGACGCCGCACCCGGCATGGTCGTCGTCGACGAGGCGTACGCCGAGTTCCGGCGCGCAGGCACGCCCAGCGCGCTCGAGCTGCTCGCCGACCACCGACGGTTGATCGTCACGCGCACCATGAGCAAGGCGTTCGCCCTCGCCGGAGGTCGCCTCGGGTACCTCGCCGCGCACGCCGACGTCGTCGACGCCCTGCGCATCGTGCGGCTGCCGTACCACCTGTCGTCGGTCACGCAGGCCACCGCGCTGGCGGCGCTCCAGCACACCGACGAGCTGCTCGCCAACGTCGACGCGCTGCGGGTCGAGCGCGACCGCACCGCCGACCGGCTCCGCGAGCTGGGCCTCACCGTCGCCGACTCCGACGCGAACTTCGTCCTCTTCGGCACCTTCGAGGACCGGCACGCCACCTGGCAGGCCCTCGTCGACCGTGGCGTGCTCATCCGCGAGACCGGACCCCTAGGATGGCTGCGCGTCTCCATCGGGACGCCGTCCGAGATGGACGCGTTCTTCACGGCACTCCAGGAGGTCATCGCATGAGCAGCAGGGCTGCCCGCATCGAGCGGAAGACCTCGGAGTCGCACGTCGTCGTCGAGCTCGACCTCGACGGCACCGGGAAGCACGACATCTCCACCGGCGTCGGCTTCTACGACCACATGCTCACGGCGCTGTCGCGGCACTCGCTCATCGACCTGACGGTCCGCACGGAGGGCGACCTGCACATCGACGCCCACCACACGGTCGAGGACACCGCCATCGGCATCGGCGACGCGCTGCGCGAGGCCCTGGGCGACAAGGCCGGCATCACCCGCTACGGCACCGCGACCGTCCCGCTCGACGAGGCCATCGCCACCTGCACGGTCGACGTGTCCGGTCGGCCCTACTTCGTGCACACCGGCGAGCCCGAGCGGCAGATCACCGTCGTCATCGGCGGCGACTACTCCGGCTCGCTGACCTCGCACGTGTTCGAGTCGATCGCCCACCACGCGGGCCTGACGATGCACATGACACTCACCGCCGGCCGCGACCCACACCACATCGCCGAGTGCCAGTTCAAGGCGCTCGCGCGGGCACTGCGCGAGGCCGTCGTGATCGACCCTCGGGAGACGGGCATCCCGTCGACCAAGGGGGCGCTGTAGTGCCGACCGCGACGTCGCGGCCCACGGTCGCGGTGCTCGACTACGGCTCCGGCAACCTGCGCTCGGCCGTCCGTGCGGTCGAGCGCGCCGGCGCCGACGTCACGCTGACGTCCGACCCGGCGGTCGCCGAGTCGGCCGACGGCCTGCTCGTGCCCGGCGTGGGGGCATTCGCGGCCTGCATGGAGGGGCTGCGCGCGGTCGACGGCGAGCGCATCATCGAGCGCCGGCTCATCGCGAACCGTCCCGTGCTGGGCATCTGCGTGGGCATGCAGATCCTCTTCGGCGAGGGCATCGAGCACGGTGTCCGCTCCGTCGGCTGCGGCGAGTGGCCCGGTACGGTCGAGCGTATCCAGGCCCCGATCGTCCCGCACATGGGCTGGGACACGGTCCAGGTGCCCGAGGGCTCGAGGATGTTCACCGCTCTCGAGGACGAGCGGTTCTACTTCGTGCACTCCTACGGTGTGCGCCGGTGGGAGCTCGACGTCGAGGGCACGTCGTTCACCGCCCCGCGGGTCACGTGGACCGAGTACGGCGGCGACCGCTTCGTCGCCGCCGTCGAGAACGGGCCCCTCTGGGCCACGCAGTTCCACCCGGAGAAGTCCGGCGACGCCGGCCGCCGCCTCCTGGAGAACTGGCTCGCCACCCTCTGACCTGCATCCGCTGGTCGACGCGTCCGCTGGACGAGTAGTCAGGACGGCGAGCGCCAGCGAGCACGTGCTGACGTATCGAGACCACCCGGCAACGGCCCAGCGCGGGCCGGCTGCCAGCGTCTGCGTGGAGTGGTCTCGATACGTCGCCACACGTCTCGTCCCGCCCCCGCAAGCGGGAGGTGCCCCCAGCCGGGACCGACTACTCGACCAGCGGTGGGTTCCGCTGGTCGAGTAGCGGCCGGGCGCGAGGAACGAGCGTCGCGGCTGCGTATCGAGACCATCCGGCAACGGCCCAGCGCGGGCCGACCCCCAGCGACGGCTTGGGGTGGTCTCGATACGTCCGACCGCGCTCCTTCGTCGCCGCTCGGCCTACTCGACCAGCGAGTCATTCCGCTGGTCGAGTAGTCCGAGCGAGCTTGCGAGGCTCGGACGTATC
>SXGQ01589921.1_pt1 | contig 12573 bp, 11 predicted proteins | sample 3178371 | NCBI WGS metagenome assembly SXGQ01 (sample SAMN11356859, study PRJNA531348) | freshwater metagenome | isolation source: freshwater sample F1-20 | place: China: Fuxian Lake, Yuxi | collected 2017-12-25
GCTGAAGCAATCGCACCACCGGCGACTACAAGTACTGAAACGGCCAACTCGGTGCTCTCGGCGCCACGCTCGTCATTGATGAAGTTTTTAATCCAGTTTGTCATGGGAGTATCTTTCTGTAAGGTTTTCAATCTAATGCAACTTGACTATTTGTCTACTTGCTACAGAAATAGGTTACGATTTAATTTTTGTTGATGCAAATTAATCTTGGTAAAAACGTAAAAGTTCATAAAATACACATAATAAAGCTAATTTAGGGTGTATTTACTATGGTTATCACACCTTAAACAAAGGTAAGTAGGTTAGAGAACTGAATTCTTGATGAGGTTTATGACTTCCGCGTAGTGCTTTGGTTTGCAGATCATTCTGGCAATTCTGGCAATTACCAAAATTGCCAGGGCCTATCGTTGGCAATGTCCGAAGCGGGCACGAGTTTTTCTCGCACCGCCTGAGCAAACTCAATTAGGCCAGTACCGGCGAGAGCGCTTATGTGCAGTTCAATTTTCAATTTATTGGTGTCTGATTTTAAAGTATCAGACATAGATTGAACTCGGATAATGTTCGCATGTTTAATAGCGGACCACTCTTGATTGGGCGCGGCCAGGGCAACCACAAGATCGGCGTTGAGAATTTCTAGTTGCGCGCGCGCGATTGCAACTTGGTCAATCGAGTCGAGTGATGGAGTTGAATGAGTCGCGCCAAAAGTTTCTTTCAAAATATTTTTTTGAGTAAAGCCAGGCGCATCAACCACGCGGCAGGCAAGACCCGCAAGCACAATATTGGCGCTTACAAAGTCGCGCGTGGTGCCGGCAATGGGTGACGTGACTGCGGCGGTTCGACCAAGCAACGCATTGAGAAGAGTGCTTTTGCCGGCGTTTGGAGCGCCAGCGATCACCACTGTGGGTGGATCAATCAATCGGCAAAGTCGCTTGCTGCGTGGAGCGTCGGCGGGGGTGGGCGCGCCATATTTTTTCCAGCGCTGTGGCTGCGCAAGCAACAGCGCTATGGCGTCCGGACTTGCCGCGCGCGCGAGCGTGCTCAGCATGCGCGATTCAATGTCGTTTGTTGTCTCCATGAAAATGTCCGCGGGAGTGAGTTGATTGGGAGATACAAAAGATATTCCAGCGTCGCTTATGGCGCGCACCAATCGTTGCCGCAAGCGTGGACCGCCATGAGGCGTGACAATGAGCGTGTTGTCGCTGGCGCGAAGCACAAGCGCCTCGTCAAGATTGCAAATGCGCCGCAAACTTGCGCTGCCAATTTCTGGAAGCGTGGTTGAAAGAGTTTTTGCAAGGCGATCTGGTTGCGCGCGCATGTGCAATACGCCCACGGCGCCAGAGGCCGCGGTTGTGAGCCAGCATGCGAACTCGCGAATCAAATTATTCCTCGTGCGCGTCAATTGACGCGTTGGTGTCGTGCGAATCTTCTTCGATGGATTTTTCAGCGGCCACGCGAATGCCAATCAGCACAAGGTCGGCAACATGTCGGTCCACCAAATCATCGCCGGTAAATAGCACGTCGGCGTCGCCACCCGTGACCACCACCATTGGAAACGCCTTGTAATGCTCGGCATAACGCTCCACAAGTCGGTGCATGGCGCCGCGCAAGCCTTCGTATACGCCAAGCAACATGGCGGCCGCAGTGTTGCGCCCGAAGGGTTCCTTGGGGTCTGGCTGAGCGAAGGCCACGCGCGGAAGGGCGGCGGTATTTTCATGTAGTGATTTTAATTGCAGCGACGCGCCTGGAATAATGGCGCCGCCGTGGAACACGCCTTCGCCATCCACAAAGTCCACGGTCATGGCGGTGCCCGCGTCAACCACAACAACTGCTTGCTTGAGCGAGTCGTAGGCCGCCGCGGCCGCGAGCAAGCGATCTTGGCCAGGATTGGCGCCAGCATCCAAACACACACCAATTGGAATGGGCAACTCTTTTCCTATGCGCAGCACCTCGGTCTTCAAGCGCATCTCAATTTTTATTTTCAGCGGATTTGCGAATGTGTCATTCACGCTGGCCAAAACAACAATGGCGTCGCTGTCGGACAATTCCGCCCACGCGGCGGCGATTCCATCAACTATTTTATTTTCGTTGGTGTTCTCAATATGTTCCGACGCGATCAATTTGCGATCCACAAAGCGCGCGAACGAGGTGCGGGTATTTCCAACTGAAATGGCGAGTAGAGCGGACATGGGAGTTTGATTCTAGGGAGTCTTGACGAGGAGATTTTCCACCGCAAGGCGCATTGAATTGATCACGGCGCAAGCCATTTTCGCGGGCTTTCCGGTGCCAAACACTTTTCCATTCAGGGACACGCAACTCGCAAGCACGCGGCCGCTGCTGCTGACCCAAATTTCATCCGCCGTGGCGAGTTCTGATTCTTTAACGGGGCGAATGGAAACATCAAAGCCAAGTTGCTTGGCCGCGTCGATGGCCAGAGTGCGCATGGTGCCGTGCAGGATGGATGGATCCGTGTTGATGGGAGCCGTGGCGACTTTATTTCCGCGCACAACAAAAATATTCGAGCTTGAACCTTCGCTCACAAATCCATCGCGAATTAAAATCGCCTCATCGGCGTGGTGGGCGCGGCCATCAAGCATTGGCAAAATGCTTCCCATTAAACTGGTTGACTTGATATCGCATCTATGCCAACGAAGGTCTGGTTGAATTGAAAGCGAAATAGGCGCGGCGGTGGTGAGTGTGTCAAGCGCGCCGTATGCATGGGCCATGGCGAACACGGTTGGTGGAATATTGTCGGGCGGAAGATGCGCGCGCATGGCGGCGGCGCCGCGTGTGATTTGTAGATACACGCACGCGTCGCGTAAATTTTCGGCTTGAAGAAGTTGCTCGCACAGCGACGGCAAATCGCGCGCGTTGAATCCTTTAATTTGCGTCTGTTGCAAACTGCGTTCAAGGCGCTGCATGTGAGCATCCATGGCCATGCCGGTGCGGTCAAAGAAGCGCACCACTTCATAAATGCCGTCGCCGAACAAAAAGCCACGATCAAGCGGGCTAATGTGGGCTTTTTCAAGCGGAAGTATGTGGCCATTCAGCCAGACGTTCATATCTTGATCTTAGCCGTTATCTAGGCCGTAATCCGAGTTCAAGTTGCTCCGCAAAATGGATCGGTTGGCGTGGGCGTATTTTATTTCTTGCGCGCGGCTTTAATAAAGGCCTTGGCGCGGGCGGGGTCGATTGGATTTTGCCAACGACCGCCACGCTTCAAGTCGCTGCCAACGATGATGCCGTCGGCAATTTCAAGAAGTTCGCTTGCGTTGTCGGCGCGCGCGCCGGAACCCACAAGCACGGGCACGCGCGACGCCTCTTTGACCAAGCCAAGTTGCTCAAAGTCCACCGGCTGACCCGTGGCTTTGCCAGTGACAATGATGCAGTCTGCGCCGCAGAAAATCAGCGTGCGGGTTTGCTCGGCGGCGTTCAAGTCGCTGGTGATGGCGTGACTGGCGTGCTTCTTCAATACATCCGCTGCGATCATGACGCGTTGCGCGCCCAACATTTTTCGGTGCCGCAACAGCGGTCCGGCGTCGGCTTGGTCAAAGATTCCCTCGTCGGCAACGGATGCAAGGGCGAAACCTTCGGCGCGAATAAACGCGGCGCCGCACGCGTGCGCCACGCTCATGGCTTCTTGATTTGCGCCAGCCAAAATTTGCAGGCCAATTGGAATTTTTACCGCGGCGCGCACGGAAAGCACGCACGCGCTCATGGCCGCCACAATTTCGCTGCCCACATGGCGGCGTAAATAAGGCAAATCATGCATGTTTTCAATCATGATGGCGTCAAAGCCAAGTCGTTCAAGCAACTTGGCCTCAATCACCGCTTGGCGCGCAATTTCCGATACGCGCAATTCAGAGCGTGGCGAGCCAGGCAACGCCGCCAAGTGCACCATGCCAATGAGGCAACGAGGAACTCCAAGAAACGAAAAATCTCCACTCATGATTGATCTCCTAAAAATAAATGTCGCATGTCTTCCCACTCTTTCGAGTCGGTGATTTTCAGCAAGTGATAATTAATGACATCCAATGTTTGCGGGTCCACTTCACTGGAAACCGGAAATACAGAGTACAGCGTGACGATTGGCGAAGGAAGCATGATTAGGCTTTCCCATTCAGACTGATTCATCAGCCAACGCAGGCGCACGCTTTCCCCCAACGCGGCGCCAATTTGTCCGCGTTCTAAAGCGCGCAAGCAATCGTCTATTGTCGCGTATGGAGTCATGTTGTATTTCATATTTTTCCCGTCCACGAAGGCCGCGGAATTTAATAACGCACCGCACTTCAACCGCAATAGATCAGTGGGGGTGTGAATTTCAGAATTGATTCGCGCCACGGTCAAGACGCTGGAAAGCAAGCCAGCCAAAAGGCTGGTGAGGGCGAAGGCGACCAGCATCCAAAGGCCGCCAGCGAAACGGCCGCGCTTGGTCTTGGGAACGCGATCGCCGTAGCCAACCGTGCTGATTGTGGCGGAGCTCCACCAAACACCCTCGCCGATGGTGCTCAAGAAACCACCACAAAATTGAGTTGTATTTTTTTTGCGCTCGACCAAGCCCACGATCACTCCAAAAATTATAAGAGAGAAAAGAACCACCCCAACAAAGCGTGGAATGATTGATTGCCAAATACTTTCAATGAGGTTGAGCAAGGGTAGATGCGTATGTTTGGCAATGGCGATGCTGGTTCCGCTCAGTTCAAACGCGTTCGTGAAATTCATGGTCAATTCAAATTCTGGCGTGGGGTCAACCGCAATTGCGGCAAAATCAATCGTGTTGTTTTCAACCGCGTTGATCACTTGATCCATGTTCTTAAATTCCGTAATTGAGTAGCGCAAGCCGCTCGAATTTGCGATGTGCTGAAATAGCGTGACCGCCAAACCGGACCATTGCCCACCGCCGGAACGAAACGCAAACGGCGCCATATTGAATACGCCAACACGAAACGGCGCGTGGGTTTCAAGGCGTTGAACGACGGGCATTTTCTCTTTTGGAGTTGGGCTGGAAGCCGCGATTAGAACTGGCGGCTGTTGCGAAGCGCTGGTGGCAGAGGTGGATACTGTTGGCGCCGTATGAAGGGTGTTGTTTTGGCTCCAAGCGTTGAGGCCGCACATGGTGATCAGGCAAGCAACTAGAAAAATGACGCGCGCGCTTGGCATGGCGGCTCAGGATACGCTTGCAGTCCAATTATGGCGATCGGTGAACTAAAAAATCGTGTGGCGGTGATCACGGGCGCAAGCAGCGGCATTGGCGCGGCCACGGCGCTGGCCATGTCGTGCGCGGGAATGCGCGTGGTCCTTGCTGCGCGGCGCGCGGATCGACTGGAGGTATTGGCCGCGGATATTCGCGCGCGGGGTGGTGAAGCGGTTGTTGCAGAAACAGATGTCGGGCAGCCTGGCTCCAGCGAAAAATTACTGGCGCACGCCACACGCGCATTTGGCGTGGTGGATGTGGTGTTTGCCAACGCGGGCTACGGCGCGGAGATGGCGGTGCACGACATGTCCATGTCCCAGATTCGCGAAATGTTCGAGGTGAATTTTTTCTCCGCCACAGAATTGATCACGCTTGCGGCGCGAGACATGATCGCGCAGAATCGACGCGGACATTTGTTGATGACATCAAGTTGTTTATCCAAATTCACCATTCCGTATTTAGGAATGTACGCCGCAACCAAAGCAGCGCAAGCCATGGTGACGCGCTCCATGCGCTTTGAACTTGCGCCACATGGCATTGAAGTTTCAAGCGTGCACCCAGTGAGCACCGCTACGGAATTTTTCCAACAGGCGTCATTGCGCGGCGGGATAGATCCCCAGGGAAAGATCGTGCCCGACCACGCGCCAAAGATGTTCATTCAAACTCCAGAGCAAGTTGCCAACGCGATTATGCGTTGCCTGCGCAAGCCAAAGAGCGAAGTGTGGACCAGTCTTGCGGTGCGCCTGGCCTCGGGTCTGATCAACGCGTTTCCAAGCATGTACGACATTGCCCTGCGCAAGCAGGCCAAGGTCATGGTGCGCAGCCGAAAAATGCGCGCAAATAGCCTAGAAAACTTGTAGATCAATCGTGGTTTCCCAACGGAGCAATTGGGAACTATCTTTCATCATCGGCATTTTATTTGAACACGTTACTTATTTTCGCAACAAAAGGATTCAGTCATGGCAATTCGAATTGGTATCAACGGTTTCGGTCGCATTGGTCGCTTGGTGTATCGCGCGGCGGTGCAGCGCGGGGGATTTGAAATTGTTGGCGTGAATGATTTGGTGCCCGCGGACAACTTGGCGTATCTCCTGCAGTACGACACCAACCACGGGCGATTTCAACATGAGGTGAAGGCTTCTGGCGAATCTTTTTCAGTGGCCGGCATGACCACGCGCACATTGAGCGAGCGTGAGCCCGCCAAACTTCCATGGAAGGATCTTGGTTGCACGTATGTTCTTGAAAGCACTGGTCGCTTCACCGAATTTGAAGCGGCCAAGGCCCACATTACCGCTGGCGCCAAGCGCGTTGTGATTTCCGCGCCCACCAAAAGTGAGCAAGAAGTTCCAACACTTGTCTACAAGGTTAATCATCAGCAATACGATCCCGCGCGCCACACCGTGATCAGCAACGCAAGTTGCACCACCAATTGTCTGGCGCCCATTGTGAAAGTGATCATGGATGAGTTTGGTCTTGAGGAAGGCCTGATGACCACTGTTCATGCCGCCACCGCGACGCAACCCACGCAAGATGGTCCATCAAAGAAAGATTGGCGCGGCGGACGCAACGCGTACCAAAATATTATTCCCGCAAGCACTGGCGCCGCCAAAGCGGTTGCGTTGTGCTTGCCTGGCACCAAAGGCAAACTCACGGGCATGAGTTTCCGCGTGCCTGTTGCCAATGTGAGTTGCGTGGATTTAACGTTTCGCACGGTGAAATCAACCAGTTTGGATCGCATTCATGCCGCAATGAAAGCCGCTTCCGAAGGTGCCATGAAAGATGTGCTTGGGTACACAGAGGAGGAAGTTGTGTCGAGCGATTTCATGAGCGATCCGCGCAGCAGCATTTACGACGCGCGCGCGTGTATTCAATTGAATGACCGCTTCTTCAAGGTGATCAGTTGGTACGACAACGAATGTGGCTACGCCAATCGTTGCGTGGACATGTTGCAAATGATGGCCGACAAGGACAAGGCGTGATGCCACCCGGAGGCGTCGCGGCGAAGGTCTCTTCCGGAATTCGTCGTGCGCGGTTGAACTGGATGTTCCGCGCGATGGCGGTGGTGGCGGCGCTTGGAATGCACTGTGGACTCGCGGCGCAGACAGATACGGCGCAATCGCCGGTGTCAAAGCCGCTGTATAAAGTTGCACCAACGGCGAACTTCGCGTTGAAGGATGAAACGCGCGCGAAGACGCTGGAGATGACGGTCGTCTGGCCACAGGCTCCATTGGAGGCGAACGCGAAATCGCCCGCGCAATTTCCGTTGGTCGTCTTCTCGCACGGACTCGGCGGCTCGGACGAGGCGTTTCCGTTTCTCGCGGACTACTTAGCGGCGCGCGGATACGTCGTGATTCGCCCGACGCACGCCGACAGCGCCAAGTACATGAAGACTCCGGGGGAATTCATAAGAGATCCTCGTGCGTCGGCAAAGAAGCTGGATCTGCGAGACCGAGTGCAAGATCTTGTGTTCATTCTTGATTCCCTCGCGGCCATCGAGAAGGGACCGCTGTGTGGAGGCGGAGTTGGCGAAAATATATTGATCGATCGTGCTCGCATCGCGGCGGCGGGGCACTCGGCGGGAGCGCTGACCACGATGCTGGCGACCGGCACGCAGGCGCGAGCGTTGGAAAAGACCCTCGCGTCGTATGCGGCAGGAATCAAGAGCATCGCGGAGCCGCGCTTCAAGGCTGGCGTGGTGATCTCCGGGGCGGGCCTGAAAAATAAGATGCTCTCGGAGGATTCCTGGAATAAGGTTTCAGTTCCGCTGATTTTTTTTGATGGTTCCCTCGACACATCCAAGGCGAGCGACGAAACGCCAGAGAGCCGAAAGGATGGCTTCAAATATTCCCGCGGCACCGTGGGCGGCGGTCCACCGGCATGGCTTGTGTTCATTCAGGGCGCAACGCACTCGAGCTACGGCGGCAAGACCAAGGCGCTGGCTCTTGACGTCGGCGCGATGGATCCGACCGATCCTCAACTCGTCTCGGCTATCACCAACGAAACCACTTTTGAATTTTTGGAAGCGTCGCTTAATGGCAGTCAGTCCGCCAAGGATTGGCTGGCGAACCCGAAGAATCTGCAGACGCTTAGCCAAGGCAAGGCCACGATCCAAACGAAGTAGCAAATTCGCTCAGTTGATTTCACTGGCGCGCCATGCTGGCACGGCGTCGATGTGCGTTTTTTCAGTTGCTGGTTTCGGAATGGCGGATGGTGAAGGTCCGTGCTGAGCGTGTGTCGGATTCGATCGCGACGCGGACGCAAGGCCGAATGATTTATTTTGTTAACGCACAAATTGTCAATGCATAAGTGCGTAGACCAATGACGCCGTTTCAATTTTGGAAAGCGAGCCGCCGCTCCAATTGGCCGCCACCGCGGATTGGTTCACGCCTTCGTACATCTTGTCGGCGGTGCAGTTGAACAAGCATTTGGCTTTGTTCACGCCTTCCCACACTTTGGCGCCATCAATATTGAAAAGAACCTTTCCCTTGTTCACGCCTTCGTAGACATTGTTGCCCGAGATGTTGAATACGCACTTGGCCTTGTTGACGCCTTCCCAAGCTTTGTCGCCGTCTATGTTCAAAATGCATTTTGATTTGTTCACGCCTTCATACAGCAAGTTGCCGGCAAGGTTGCATACCGCGTTGCCGCGATTTGGTCCTTTGTAAAAAATACGAGTGCCCATGGTTGTTGCTCCAAATAGAGTCGCGAGCAGCACTATGAATGCGGTCCGCGAGCGAATGGTTGTTGGCTGAATCAAATTTTTCATGAAGTGGTTCACCGGAAGAGTTTCTAAACCGTGGCAGAATGTGCCGCAAAAAATAGTTTAACAGACGGGTTTGCAATTCAATACATGTCCAAACAACTTTCATCTTGTGGCTGGCAATGACATCCAGTGACGCGTGTGCTTTACAAAACAAAACCAGGCCCCGCAATCGGGACCTGGTATTCGCGAAAATTTGCGACTGCGTGTGTTGATTAGTTGCGTTGCGTGCTGAAGAACAGCGGCTTGAATTCGACCAATTCCGGGGCCGTGTCCTCTAGATCGAACTCGCGGGAAATGTAATCGGAACTCCAGCCATTGACCCGCAGCGAAGCTGGCGTGGAGACATGGTGGGTGGAAATTTCCGTGGCAATGTTGATCAAGTCGTAGGCACGCATAGTGGCTGGAAGCACACGCAGGCGCCGCTCAGTGAGCGCCGACAAATTTGCAAAGCCGTAGCGTGCCGAGCAATCATCAATAAGGGATTGAAATCGATTCAGCACCGGAGCGGAACTTTCGGTCTTGGGCAACTTCATGATGAACGTGTGCAGACGCTGAACCTCCGCGAGCGAGGCCCACGAACGTTGCGACGCCGCGAAACGATCGCGTAGAACGCTGAAGCCTTCTTCATTGTCAAAGGTTGAAAGTGCCCGTTCTAAAACATGTTGCGGCTCCTTGCCCATTCGCACCGCACTGGTGAATGCGTTGGTCATGCCCACCATTCCGTTGAGGCAAATAAGTCGCAGCAAACCCAGATGCAATTTAGCGTCGCCCAAACCGTCAACGGGCACCGACATGGTGAATTGGTTGCGGAATAAATCGGGGCCGATTGGCAAATTAGAGTTGCCCGAACGCGGCCGACTTGAGCACATGAGCACGCCTTCGGAATAGAAAGTGCTTTCCACTTGGTAACGCTGCAGCAATTCGTAGGCGCTGTCAAAGTCAATCATTGGACGCGATTGTTGCGACAACGAAAGCAACTTTGGCCCACTTCGTGGAGCTCGCTCAATGGTGAGGCGGAACTTTGGATCGTTCTTTTTCTGCACAATGCGGCTGATGAGCTCGTTGGGAGTGAAGTACAGAAACATTTTTTCCTGCACATTCAGGAACAGTGCCAAGCTGTGCCAAAATCTTCGGCTGGGCTGGAAGGACTCGCCACCAAGCTCAACTTTTCCACGGAAGGCGTACTTGGTGTTCTTGTCGCCAACAGGATCCGGTTGCGTTTGCGGCACAAAGTTTAAATCGCTCAGACCAATGTTGCGTGTTTCAAATGTTGGAAACATGCCACGCGATTCTTTGGTGCGCAAAGTTTTGACATCGCCTGGGTTGCTCACAAAGCCGGGATAGGCCATGGTTGTCACGACTTCGCCATGCAGTGTGGAGTTTGGTGGAAACGCTGCTGGCCGCACTCTTGCCGGCTTTGCCGGATTTGCTGGGCTTGCTGGGGTTGGTGCGGGAGTTGGCGTGGGGGAGAAACTTGGATTGACGAAGTCGAACATGGGAGACCTTTTAGAAAGTGTGATTGAGATGAACTGAACTTGAAGCCTGAAAGACGAATGAACTAGACGTTTGCGACGCATGTGGTGCAAGCGTCTATAGATAGAACGGATGAATGTTGGAGTTGTGACATGGCGAATGAATTACTGGGGAATAACAATTGAGCCACGCGAACGAGTTCTTGAATTGCGTTGAATCCAGGACATGGAAGTGCTTGGTGTCAGGGGCTGCGAAATTTGCAACTCCATTTTTTTGGCGATCTCTTCAATGTTTGGATTAGCCGTGAGACTTTTCCATTCGCCATCTTGAAATGTGAACTTGTAGCGAGGCTCCGCGATTCGCATGAACGGAAAGTTGGTGGCGCGACACTGCACGATTTGCTTGACTGGAAATTCTGGAAATGGCCGCAGCACTCGGCCGCAAATTTGCACGGCTGGTCCCTTGGAAGATGGCCTGCAGAAGACGGTCTTCATTTGCGGACAATCAAATCCTTCGGCAAGCACAAGCATGGAGCACAGCACATCTAATTTGCCGTTTACATAGTCGGCAATTTGTTGCTCGCGATCGCTTTCGCCGTCCACCACGGCGGCTCGGGCGCCGCCTTGAGTCAAGATGCGGGCGCATTCATCGGCTTCTGATTTGAAACGAAAGAACGCCGCGGACTGGCCCCAACGTTGCGGGTCACTCAGCCAACAACGCGCCACGGATTCCGGCGTGTATTTATCCAAGCAGTAATGATCGAACTTGCTCAGCCAGCCTTCGCGAATCAGTTCGCGAATACTGACGTCGCGAATTACTTTTTCAAAGCACAACTTGATGCGGTCTTGGCGAAATGGCGTGGCGGTTAAACCAAGCACTAACTTTGGACGCATCATGGAATGCAGCGAAGCCATGCTCATGGCGCCGTCGTGATGGGCCTCGTCAACAATAAGTAGATCAACCTCCGGTGGCGAGCGGTCGAACATGGAAATAGTTTGCATGTCAACGTTGAAACCAAACGCGATATTTTCGTTGGAGGCTTGCGTGAGCAAATTGCGACGCATGGCGGTCCAACCAACTCGAAGACCATATGTGCGTTGCAGAATGCTGGCGGTGGCAAGGCCCATGAAGGTCTTGCCAGAACCGGTTGGACTTAGAACCAAAGCCGAACGCTCGTTGGAGCAAAAATCGTGACTCTTGGAATCATCTGATTTTGCTTGGTGTTTGCCAGCAAATGGATCGCGTTGCATGGATTGCCCCAAGTCTGGACAAATCTCTGAGTTGCGAAGCAGGTAACCAAGAGTCTTGCGAATCACTCGGGTTTGATACACACGTGCCCTGTGTGACGCGGTTTCCAAATTTGCAATCAGCGTGCCGGGGTCGGAAAAATCCATGCCCGCGATTTGTGAATGGTTTGTCGTCATTGGTCAACAATGAAACGCTTCATGCGAACTCTTGTGACACTTTGAATCTGCATTTATAGAAGCACGATTGTGCTGCCAAAGTGGCGGCGTTTTGCCTGGTTCCTCCGCCGCCGACTCTTTGCCATCAAACTGAAATCCGTGCTGTCACAGATGCAATTGTGAATCGTTTGAAGGGCATGAGCAATCCACAAAAAAATCCAAATGGCAATCCAGGTGTCAATCCGAGTGGCAATCCGAGCGGCAATCCAAGTGTTGAGGAGGCTATGAAGCAGCTGTTAAATCAAACCCAAGCGGCTCCCGAGGCGCCAGCAGTCGATGCCCGCGATGTTTCAATTCCTGCCCGAATATTGGTGGCAATGCGGTTGATTGAGTTGATGAAGGGCTCCCACAGTGGCAGTGCGGAATTGATGGGTGAAATGGCGAGTCAGTTTGGACCAGAGGCGATTCGGATGGTCCAGCGTGCTCAACGGGCTCAGCGAGCAGCGCCAAATCGAAATAGTCCGGAGCGGGTTACCTATGTGGCTGCCATGGAGGCTGTGCGAAATTATGTCAGCGGCGAGCATGCCTTCTTTGATTTCACAAGTGGTTCCCAGGCGAATTCCGTGAATGAATATGCAAAGGAATTGCAGGACGTGTTGAAGGCGGGGTTTCAGGCCAAGCCCGAGGTGAGGCCTTTGCCTAAGAAAAAATCCAAAGCCAAGGTGGGTGAAGATGTCGCTGGA
>SXGQ01161579.1_pt1 | contig 12572 bp, 11 predicted proteins | sample 3178371 | NCBI WGS metagenome assembly SXGQ01 (sample SAMN11356859, study PRJNA531348) | freshwater metagenome | isolation source: freshwater sample F1-20 | place: China: Fuxian Lake, Yuxi | collected 2017-12-25
AAGTTCAGCTTCGGCGTTTCTGACCGTGGTGCGTCAATCCGTATTCCGTTCCAAGTGGAAAAGACTGGTCGTGGCTACGCCGAAGACCGTCGTCCGAACGCCAACATGGATCCGTACACCGTCTGCCGTCTCCTTCTCGAGACAGTTTGCGGCTGAGGCCACTCACCTTGCCTCGTCACTTCGAGGTGCAAGAATTGTGAACTGGGGGCTGGGGAAACCTGGCCCCCAGTTTCATTTCCCCTGTCAATTCTTGGGTCACTTTCCGTGTCATTTCTCAAAACAACAAAGGCAGACTGAAACTATGAACATGCTGAATCAACAGCGTGACTACGTGCTTCGCACCGTCGAAGAACGCGGCGTCCGACTCATTCGTTTATGGTTCACCGATGTCTTAGGCAACCTCAAAAGCTTCGCCATAAGCCCGGCCGAACTTGAGAACGCTCTTGAAGATGGCATGACCTTTGACGGTTCATCAATCGACGGTTTCTCCCGCGTGCAAGAAAGCGACGTGCTCGCGATTCCCGACCCCAACACATTTGTGATGTTGCCATGGGCCGACAACAAGGCGCCCGAAGCGCGAGTGTTCTGCGATATCTACAATCTTGATGGTTCACCATTTGGTGGTGACCCGCGTCAGGTCTTGCGCCGCAACTTGCAGCGGGCTCAAGCCATGGGACTCGATTTCTTAATCGCTCCCGATATGGAGTTCTTCTATTTCGCTCCACCCGAAAATGGTCAGCCTCCTAAGCCGCTCGATGAAGCATCGTTCTTCGACCTCACAACGACCGATGTCACGGGTACGTTACGCAAAGAAACCATTCGCACACTCGAGACCATGAGCATTCCAGTCGAGTATTCATTCCACGAAGATGCGCCATCACAACATGAAATTGATTTACGTCATACCGATGCACTCACCATGGCCGACAGTGTGATGACTTTCCGTTTGGTCGTTAAAGAAGTCGCGGCAGCGCAAGGTGTGCATGCAACTTTCATGCCCAAGCCACTTGAAGGTGTGCAGGGCAGCGGAATGCACTTGCACTTGTCGTTATTTAATAACAACAGCACCGACGACAGTGACAGCAACGCATTTTATTCACCTGATGATGCGTACAACTTGTCCGACACGGCCAAGAGGTTCATGGCTGGCTTGTTATTCCACGCCAGAGAAATCACAGCAGTAACCAACCAAACAGTCAATAGTTACAAGCGTTTGGTACCTGGTTTTGAAGCACCAGTGCACGTGTCGTGGGCTCGCAACAATCGCAGCGGACTCATTCGTGTGCCCGTACCTAAGAAAGCCAACCCGTCAGCGACCCGTATTGAATATCGTTCACCCGATCCAGCGTGTAACCCATACTTGGCGTTCTCGGTGATCTTGGCCGCAGGTTTGCGTGGCATTGAACAGAACTACGAACTTCCGTCTGAAGCAGATGCCAACTTGTTTGAAATGCATGATGGCGATCTTGACAAGTTGGGCATTGCACAATTGCCGCAGTCGTTGTCTGAGGCCCTCAACGTGATGGAGTCATCAACATTGGTACGCGAAGCCCTTGGTGAACATATCTTCGAATGGTTCTTACGTAACAAACGCTCTGAATGGCGCGGCTACAAAACGCAAGTAACTCCGTTTGAACTTCAGCGCTACTTAAAGAGTATCTGAGCAAGAACTTCGTCATGGACCTCATCGCAGTCTTCCCCGTGTCACCGTCGCCCGAATTGGTGCGCACGCTCGATATGGCCGGCTTTCGCTGGAAGTCGTTTGCCTCTGCTGATGCTGTGATCAAAGCCGAACCAACTGAAGGTTGGCTTGGTGCCATCGTGATGGCCGACGACGATATGGAAGGCGCATGGGCTGTGTGTCGCGCACTACGTAAGCGCGACGGAATCCAAGTGCCATTGATGTTGTTGGTGACTGGCGCTCAACTCGACGATCTCACATTGCGTGATGAGTTGTTTACCGACTTCTGTTTGTCGCCGTTTCATCCCCGTGAACTTGAAGCACGACTCAGGCATGTATTTGCTCACATGTCATCAAGCGTTAAGCCCGAAGTGGTTGATTATGGCGGGCTGGCCCTCAACCTTGAGACCTACCAGGCATCAATCGATGGTCGGCCGCTCGACTTGACATACATGGAATATGAGTTGTTGAAGTTCCTCACCCAGAATCCTGGCAAGGTTTTCACTCGTGAAATTCTGTTGTCGCGAGTCTGGGGATACGACTATTACGGCGGCGCTCGAACTGTTGACGTGCATATCCGTCGACTGCGAGCCAAGTTAGGTGAAGAGCAGGCAAACCTGATTCAGACAGTCCGCAGTGTTGGCTACCGCTTCGGTCAATCTCGCTGGGGCAACTAAATACCTTCGGTCAATCTGGTCGGAAGTAACTGAGGTTTTTTACTACTCCACCAGACCAGATCGCTTGTTTTACCAAACCAAATCGCTTATTGATGTGTCAACGAGTGATGAAGCGATGACCAGTTGACCTGAACCTTGATCTAAATCGCTTGGAATCGCGGCCACATGTGGGATACCCAAAACGCGACAACCCGCCGTCAATGCTGACCGTACGCCGGTAGGTGAATCTTCAATCGCGACACAATGACGTGGGTCCACACCCAAACGTTCGGCAGCTAACAAATAGGGTTCGGGATGAGGCTTGCCACGAGTGACTTCATCACCAGTCACCGAAACTCGAAAACTTCCCGTTGGCAAACAACCAATCACTTGATCGGCAAAACGCTTCCACGACATCGTGACCAATGCTGTGGGAATATGTGCTTCGTTGACCGCTGCCAATAACTCACGAGCACCAGGACGCCACGGGACCTCTACTCGCAATTGCGCAACAACTCGATCGAGCAACATCTCAACTATTTCAGCGGGCTCAAGATCAACGCCACCGTGCTTGCGCATATATGCGCCAGAATCCAAAAGATCAGATCCAACCAATGCACGGGCATGTTCATGCGACCATTGACCACCATGCATTTCGACGATCTCAAATTCGGCAGCAAACCAATATGGTTCGGTGTCGACAATGGTTCCGTCCATATCCCAAAGAACAGCGGCGGGATGTTTCATACTCAACCTTTTCAGGACAACTGTTGAATACGTGAACTAATGGCGTGATGTGACTTCAACATGTCATTGAGTGCGGGATGAGTTATCTGACCATCGCGCACGACAATTCGACCGTGAACGACAGTGTGCTTGGCCGATGCAGGTCCACAACGCAACCAAGCTTCAACCGGATCAGCAATCGCTCCGGCAAACGATGGCCCAGTGAGCGACCATACGGCAACGTCACCGACTGAACCAACGCTGATCTCACCAATCTCGCCTTCACGTCCGAGACAGCCTGCTCCACCCCGAGTTGCAATCTCAAGCGACATCCTTGCAGTTGCGGCACTTGCTCCGTTGCGTAATTTCGCTAACAACATTGCTTGACGCGCTTCTAGCCAGATTGATGCCGAGTCTGCCGAAGATGATCCATCCACACCTAATCCAACTTTTACTCCAGCCGCGCGTAAATCAACCACTGGACAAATGCCCGAGGCCAAAATCATGTTGCTGCTTGGACAGTGCGCCACACCAACACCTGCTGCGCCTAGGCGATGTACTTCATCGTGATTAGGCATGACACAATGCGCGACCCAGGTTCGATCTGAACACCAGCCCGTGCGTTCGAGATATTCCATTGGACGGCAACCAAAAGTGGCAATTGAGAAATCATCGTCTTCAGCGTTTTCGGCGAAGTGAGTGTGTAGACGTACATCAAGTTTTCCGGCGAGTTCAGCCGAGCGCACCATCAGCTCTTCGGTCACACTGAATGGAGAACACGGGGCCAGCGCAATACGCACCATTGCACCAAATGAGCGATCGTGATGCCGCTCAACAGCTAATTGGCTAGCGGACAAAATCTCGTCATCATCTGACACGACATTGTCAGGTGGCAAGCCACCATCTTTTTGTGACAACGACATTGATCCACGGGTCGGGTGAAAACGCATCCCAAGATCCTGCGCCGCCCTAATTTCGGCGGTCAATAAATCGCCGGCTCCGTGTGGATGCAAATACAAATGATCAGTGCTCGTTGTGCAACCCGATAATGCCAATTCGGCAAGTCCGACATACGCACTGACATACACGGCCTCTTCGTCAATAGCTCGCCACAACGGATAAAGCGATTGCAACCAACCAAACAACGGCTTGTCAGTCATCGGAGGATAGGCACGAGTGAGGTTTTGATACAAGTGGTGGTGAGTGTTCACTAAACCCGGAGTGACTAAACAATCAGTTGCATCAAGCCTTTCTCGTGCTGCCGGCTTTGGATCTAACGAAGATCCAACTCCGCTCACCAATCCATTGGTAATTGCAACCCAGCCACCTTTGAATTCGCGTCGCAAGTCATCGACCGTTGTTACTAATAATGCATTTTCAACCAAAAGATCGGCTGTGTTGTCTCCCGTACTCACGATTCCTCCGGTGCCAATGAGTCAAGAATTTCGATGAGGTGCTGTCGTCGCGTTCGTGGATTCACAATGCAAAAGCGCAGAACAGTTTCACCGTTCCATGAGCTCGGCACAATAAACGATTTACCCGAGTACAACTGCTGATCGCTCCAATGCTGATAGTCCTCGGGGGTCCATCCAAGTCGGCGGAACACCAAAATACTCAGATCGGGTTCAAGTAGTAATTCAAGGTAAGGACGTGAACGAATTTCATCAGCACCTTGTTGCGTGACTTTGAGCGTGCATTCAACAGCATCGGCATACGAGTCAGTGCCATGTGTTGCCAAACTAAACCACAATGGCAATCCTCGGGCTCGGCGGCTGAGATGATGAGCCATATCGGCAGGATTCATTTCAAGCCATGGTTGCGATTCATCAACTTCGCTGTGCAAAACGTCTAGGTATTCAGCATGTTGCGTGTGCGCCCGCGGTCCGTCGTGCACATTTCGGTAGATCAATGCACAACTGTCATACGGACCAAACAACCACTTATGCGGATCAACAATGAAACTGTCGGCACGTTCAATACCGATGTACTTGTGGCGAACACTTGGTGCACACAAACCAGCGGCTCCATACGCGCCATCGACATGGAACCATACGTTGAGTTCTTGTGCAACATCGGCGACCACCGATAGTTCGTCAATCACTCCGATGTTTGTGGTTCCACACGTTGCAACGATCGCAAATAGGCGATCACGATCAGCCTGAGACATTGCATCAACTGTTGAGCGAAGTGCTGTACCCACTAAACGACCACGTTCATCGGCTGGCACCAGCAACACATCAGCATCCATCGCCCGCGCTGCTTGAGCAACTGACGAATGTGCACCTTTGGATGCCATGATGAGTCCACGCGTGTAATCAGAACGACCTTCATTTCGAGAACGCCACCAATGACGACCTGCTATCAATGCCGACATATTTCCGGCCGTGCCACCGCTGACAAATACTCCGCCAGCAGACGCTGGGAAATCAGCGAGATCAGCGATCCATCGCAACGCTTGGTTTTCCGCAAAGACTGCGCCTGCACCTTCAAGCCACGATCCTGCGTAAATACTCGCAGCCGAAACAACCATGTCAAAAATGATTGATGCTTCAGTCGGTGCGCCTGGAACAAAAGACAGAAATTTTGGATGGTCAACCGAAATAGATGAAGGTGCTAGAAACTCGGTGAAAAGTCGCAAGGCCTCGGCGCCAGTAATGCCTTCTTTGGTGATTGTCTGCCCTACTGCTTCAAGCAAGTCCTCGTAAGGTCGTGGTGCTCCGAGCGGTGGCGGATCGACACGAATACGATCAATCGAATACACGAGCGCTTTGCTGGCGAGCCGAGCCATTTCGGCATCCGGAGTATGCATATCGACCATGAGTCAGCCTCTGCCGACAACTGACGCAATCAACAGAGTCAGGTATTGAGATCGAGCAGCTCGCTGCCCTCGTTACGAATTTCGCCATCTTTCCACAGCACATGACCAAACAACGCTGCGACACCCGCCATTGACAAACCGAAGATGATGGGAAATCCGAGGAGGACGAGCACGAGAATCACTGCACCAGGCATGATCAAAACCTACTTCTTGGCGCGGCGAGTTGCCGACTTCTTAGCGGTGACTTTTTTGGCTGGCGCCTTTTTCGCAACTGCCTTCTTGGTCGCTGTCTTCTTTACTGCGGCTTTCTTCGCGGGAGCCTTCTTCGCCACCGCTTTTTTGGCTGGCGCGAGTGGCTTATACGCCCAGGCCTCAATCTCGACTGCCCCACCAAACGGGAGCGCCGCAACACCAATCGTTGAACGGGCTGGACGGGCTCCGTCAAAGCCCGCGACATAAGCCTCATTGAACGTGGCGAAAGTGTCCATATTGGTCAAAAAGCACAAGGTCTTGGCAATGTCGTGAATGCTGACACCTGCTTCTTTCAAACGCTCTTTGAGGTTCTTCACAGCCTGCGTAGTCTGACCAGCCACGCCGCCGGGAACCAAGATGCCGTCCTTGATACCAAGTTGGCCTGACACAATCACCCAGTCGCCAGCGCGAACAACAGGGGTATATGGACCGAGGGGCTTAGATGCGGAAGTTTTTGCCATACCCCAAATGTTAGTTGTCAAAATCGCTACTTGGCTCACCGCTATGAGAGTTCTGAGCACCGCACCTCATTGACCGAACAGTTGAAAGGCATCAGAACGGCAATTGACAAAAGTAAACGACAAAGCACGTATCTAGTGGCGACCGAGAAATTTGGTCGATGGAGATGATTTCGGCGATTTTTACAATCGACAGTCTCTTCTTCGCGGCCACCAAGTTTTGGGGTTAAGTCAACGCTGACATGGCCACTGCGCTGGAAATCCAGCAATACGCCATGCAGCAGCGGCGACCACTGCAAACACCGCATCACTCCCGTTGATTGACGGACCGTCGTCCTCAACAATTTCAATGTCAATAAGTGGAACGTCCACCGCGCGAATCACGCCAAACGAGCGAACCGTGAGATCAACCGGCTCGCCGTTTGCATTGACAGCAATTCCTTCACTACGAACCCATCCAAGCGCCATATGCGCAGCACCAATGCAATACGAGCGAAGTACGATTGCGTCAAGAACCTGTCCACATTGAATGCGTACATGAACACCATTGTTGTCAACGCGCGCCCAAGCTTGAGCACCCTCGGGCGAAACTACATAATCACCCCATTCAGTGATAGCACTGACTGAAGATTTCATCACCGCAATTTCTGCCCATCCTGCTGCCCGAACTGCAACTGCAGTTGTTGGACCGTTGACACCAACTTCATGCAAAGTCCAGTCAGGTGCATAACGACTGATCAAGTGAGCGATACCCGAAGTGCGTGCCACCCAAACTTCACCACTACCGTCGGAACGAACGCCGAGCGCCATCGGCGGTCGCTTGGGTGAGTAACGAACGACATCTTCGCGTGACAACACCACTCTCACAGGACGATGATGTTCGTTCGCTAAACGTCGGGCCACTTCTTGAAGCTCAAGCGCTAGCTCACTCGTGATGGACTTAGCGCCAAAGGCTCCACCATTTAATAATGGTCCCACTGGCTTACCGCCAGGTTCGCACCACACTGCATCGGGCTCAAGATAACCGGGCTCTACCCATGTCGTTTGCAAAGTGTGTATGAACGAAGAAGACGAGAAGTTGACAGAAAAATCAACAGGATATGAAAGTCCGAGACTTGACTTCCGACCCTGAACAGTTCTAGCAGCGCGACGCGCATCTGCAGTTGTCTCTCCGATAAACCATTCACCAAGAACAGATGGAACAGCAACAAGTGAGTCGACTGGCGCAATATCATCGGCAAATCCACCTGCACCCAATGCGACTAGTGGTCCGACAACTTGTGGTGCACGCCCTTCAATCTCGGCTCGCCGTTCAGCATTGCCGAGGTCGCGTTCAAGCGATGTTGGCAACACTGCTTCACCGCGGCGCAACCGCACTGCCTCATGAATTGTTTGCCACCCAGTGCATCGACACATGTGGGCCAACAAATCTTTTCCGGCTTCTAAACGCATGATGATGCCAGGCGTACAAAATCCACATTGGCTTCCACCGGTAGTGCACATCGCTTCGCCCCATGCTTGACGTACATCAACATCAAGTCCCTCGACAGTCGTCACTTCTCGACCATTGACGCGCTGTACTGGGGTCACACACGAAACACGTGGGTCTCCATCGACCCAGACGGTGCAGCACCCACACTGACCTTGTGGCGCACATCCGTCTTTCACCGATGGAATTCGCAGGTGATCACGCAAGGCGGTCAACAGTGTTCCCTGAGCGTCAACTGAAACTTCAGTCCCGTTGAGCACGAAAGAAACATTGGCCATCTCCCATTGTCACATTTACTTGATGTCTAAATCCAACATTGCAACAACTACGGTCTAACTATGCCTGTGCATCACTGGAGCAAAAACACTTGGACTGGAAATCGCCGTAACTTATTGAAAGTCGGTACTGTTGGTGTTTCGGCGATCGGACTTTCGCGCCTAATCAGTGCATGCGGTGGATCGTCTTCAAGCAATCCGCTTGACGGCCCTATTGCAAAAGACATGGCCATTGTGCAACGTTGGGTCCCCGATCAACTTGGACCAGGCAAGGTGCGTCTCCCCGTGTCTTTGGCAGACAACGCCGGACTACTGATGAAAGGCCCAGCAACTCTTAACGCCAAGGTTTTGAATTACCTCGACAACACAGTTGTTGAGGAAGGTCTTGTTGCCGAACGTCTATGGCTTGGCGAAGGTACTGCCCCATTTTGGGTCTTCTACGCCGAAGTGGAGGATGTTGCGATGTACTCAATTGTTGTTGAAGGTGGACCAGACGATGGCGCCGCATTCCAAATTCGTGATCCGCAAAATCTTGAAGTTGTCCATGCCGGAGATTCGCTACCTGCGCTTGCAACTCCCATCACAAGTGATCACCGTGGAGTTGAGCCGTATTGCACACGGGTACCCGCACCTTGTCCGTTCCACGAACTCACTCTTGCTGATGCATTAGACACAGGCGAGCGTGTGGTCTTCCTAGTTGGCACGCCTGCGCATTGTCAAACCGGAGTTTGTGCACCAGTGCTAGACGGACTGATTGAGGTCGCCAAAGAATTCAACGATGTCATTTTTGTGCACGCCGATGTTTACGCCGACGAAACAGCAACAACAACAGCCCCTACAGTTGAGGCTCTCAACCTGACTTTCGAACCAGTGCTCTGGGTGACCGACACATCAGGCGTGATCACGCATCGCTTTGAAGGCGTGTGGCATGCCAGTGAAGTTCGCCAAGTTCTGGCGTAGCTATCAACTGGTTCAGCTGAACGACTGGCCACAACCGCATGAGCGAGTTGCGTTGGGGTTGATGATGTTGAAGCCAGCTTGGTTCAAACCATCTTTGTAATCAAGGGTCGCGCCGAGCAACAGTTGCGCTGATGCCTGATCAACAACTACCTTCACTGATTCACCGTAGGTGGCTTGCTCGTCATCTTCAGCGATGTCGCTATCAAAAAACATTTCGTATGAAAAGCCGCTGCATCCACCGGGGCGAACTGCAACGCGCAATGCCATATCGTCAGCCCCCTCGGCCTGAAGAAGTTCCTTAACCTTGACTGCTGCGGTGTCGGTGAGAGTAATCACGATGGTTCTCCTGAAATGTTGACGGGGATGGGTACTGCGGGACTCCCCGACCGATGTTCACTCACCGGTAGGCACACAATACCTGCGTTCTTGGGACTTGTCATACCGTGTATGACCGATACCATGACCACATGTCGACCATGCGGGTCCCTCCCTCCATTGAAGAGGTCACGAATCTGCTCCGAGCGGTCATGGACCCCGAGCTTGGTAGCGACATTGTTGAACTCGGTATGGCGTACTGTGCCGAGGTCTCAGACCGAGGCGAGGTCATCGTTGCCGTCAAGCTGACCATCGGCGGGTGTCCTCTACGAGGCCAAATTAAGAAAGACATCGAGTCTCGAGTCGCAACTCACCCAGGCGTCTCGCACGTCAAGATCGAGTGGGGCGAGATGAACGCCGAAGAGCGCTCGGCCACCATGGCCAAGGCTCGGTGGAACGCCAAGGAAAACGCCAAGGAAACAGCCATCCCCGCGACGACCCGAATTCTGGCCATCGCTTCTGGAAAAGGTGGCGTCGGCAAGAGCTCAGTCACCGTCAACCTTGCGGCATCCATTGCCGCCAAGGGCTTCACCGTTGGTGTTCTTGACGCTGATATTTGGGGTTTCTCAGTGCCCCGCATGCTCGGGCTTGATCAGCGTCTTGAGGCCGAGCATGATCCCGTGTCAGATCGACCAAAGATTCAGCCCAACAAGCGCGTCGTGGGCAAGGGCCTCCTCAAAGTTGTGTCGACCGGCTTCCTTGTCGAAAATGAGAGCACTGCGCTGATGTGGCGCGGACTCATGCTCACCAAAGCCGTCGAACAGTTCCTCAACGATGTGGCGTGGGGCGAACTCGACTACTTGCTCATTGACATGCCACCTGGAACAGGTGATGTGCAAATGGGCCTGTCGCGCATGTTGCCTCGTACCGACATGATCATTGTCACGACTCCAGCAGTGAGTGCTCAGAAAGTTGCCATCCGTGCTGCCGACATGGCCCGTCGTTCGTATCTTCGTATCGCCGGCGTCATCGAAAACATGAGCGCATTCGTCTGCGACCACGGAACCTCGTATCCATTATTCGGAACTGGAGGCGGTCAAGCACTTGCCGATGAAATTGGTGCACCGCTTTTGGGACAGGTTCCTATTGAGTCATCTGTTGCTGAAGGCGGAAATATCGGTGAACCCGTATCACTCGTCGGTCTCGGACCAGCAGCCGATGCGTTCCGCGCCATCGCAACGTTGATCGTCACCGAAACTGTTCCACCCGTGCAGATGGCCGATTGTTCAGCCAGGACGTTCAGCGAGTCAGAAGTATCACTTCGCCCGCGCGAAAAATAGTCAGCGTCGAAGTCGCAAACTGTTGGCGACTACAAATGCACTCGATAGTGCCATTGCCAGTCCGGCAATTACTGGGTTCATGAACCCGGCGACCGCCAGTGGCAATGCCGAGATGTTGTAAGCAAATGCCCAAAACAAATTTGCTTGAATGATTCTGAGAGTCCGGCGACTCAATGCAAGTGCTTTTGGCACAACAGCCAAGTCACCACTCACGATCGTCAAGTCTCCGGCTTCCATCGCCGCGTCGGTTCCGGTGCCCATCGCAATTCCGAGATCGGCCGCAACTAGCGCTGCTGCATCGTTTACGCCATCACCGACCATGGCCACACTGACACCGCTTGCTTGCAATTCACCGACAATGCGCAACTTGTCAACAGGCAACACACCACTTCGAATTTCACTCATATCAATGCCAACTTGTTTAGCCACGCGTTCCACCGGACCAACTGAATCACCCGACACGATCATGGGGCGCACACCCAATGCGCGCAGTTCGGCAATGATCGCTGCCACTCTTGGCTTGATGTGATCGCTCACTGTAAAGCGGGCAACGACTTGACCATCAACAGTTGCTTCAACCACTGTCGATCCCGATTCATTAACGATTGTTGAGCGACCTATAGCAATGTGCCTTCCGTCAACTAATGCCGACACTCCAATTCCAGGCGAGCTAACAAACTCATTGACTCGAATATTTGCAACAACTTGACGATCGCGTAAACCGTTAACGATAGCTCGCGCAATAGGATGTTCACTCTGCTCCTCTACAGCCAGAACCGCAGTCAAGAAACCTGGTTTGATTTCGTCAATGCTTTGAAGTGTCATGACACCTGTGGTCAAGGTGCCCGTCTTATCAAACACGATGGTGTCAATCGCTTGAGTCGCTTCTAGAACATGAGCGCCCTTAATGATGATGCCTTCGCGTGCGGCACGACTTGTTCCGACCAGGAGCGCAACAGGAGTCGCTAGACCTAATGCACATGGGCACGCGATCACGAGTACCGATACAGCAGCCTGAAACGACTTTTGGGCATCACCAGACATGACTAACCAACCAACAAGTGTCACCATCGACAGGCTCATCACAACTGGAACAAAAACCGAACTCACGCGATCAGCAAGGCGTTGAATCGGCGCTTTTTCATCTTGCGCTCTATCAACTAGTCGAGCCATCTGCGACAAAACTGTGTCGCGACCAATGCGGGTGGCACGCACAATTAAGCGCCCATTGGAATTTAAGGTTCCACCGGTCACCGAATCGCCGATTGATACTTCAACCGGATTGCTTTCTCCAGTGACCATGCTGCGATCGACGGCACTCTGACCCTCAATCACAATTCCATCAGTTGCAATCGTCTCACCAGGACGAACCACAAAAACCTCGCCAACACCTAATGCCCCGACAGGAATTGATCTTTCAACCCCATCACGCAACAACGTTGCTTCTTTTGCCCCGAGATTGAGCAACGACCGTAAGGCTGCGCCAGCACGGCGACGCGAACGAACTTCAAAATAACGCCCCGCCAACAAAAATGCCACGAGTGTTGTCGCGACTTCTAGATAAATCTCGTCATGCACCACATGATCCATCCCCATACCGCT
>SXGQ01584239.1_pt1 | contig 12570 bp, 8 predicted proteins | sample 3178371 | NCBI WGS metagenome assembly SXGQ01 (sample SAMN11356859, study PRJNA531348) | freshwater metagenome | isolation source: freshwater sample F1-20 | place: China: Fuxian Lake, Yuxi | collected 2017-12-25
ACGGCAAATCGACTCAGCTCCGGATCGGGATGGTACACGAACTCCGATCGGCTGATCGGGGAGGTTTTTTCCAGCCGCAGTTTGCGATAATATTGGACCAATTGCAGCACGGAGGTATTGTCGATCAGGGATTCGTCCAGCAATTCCTCGAAGATGTAGTCGGCTACCAGTTTTTCTCCTTCCCAGAGCCGCATGCCATGCTCGAGCAGGATGCGGGCGATCTCTTTCTCCTGAAGGTCGTCTTTGAAGAGTAATTGGAACGTGGTCTCATCGTACTCATTTCGTTCACCTTCCTGAGCATTCTGTTCAAAGTTCTTGGCCTCTTCAAAAGGCATTTTCTTCTCGATCAGCGATATCCGGTCGCGTATGTATTTATTGACCAGGCTATGCAGACCGGCCTCGTCAATTTTCAGTAGTCCCGAACATTGACGGATATAATCCTGTTGTCGGGTAAAATCCTCCGCTTTGTTGATCCGTGCGATGGTTTCCGCGATGCGGTTCACCACAGCCGATTTTCGGATCGAGTCCGATCCGGCATCCTGCAGGGCTACCTCCAGCTGGAAGAGGATGATATCTTTTTTATTTTGGCGGATATAATCCTGAAAGGCAGTGGCACCCATGGCCCGCACATAACTGTCCGGGTCGTGTCCGTCCGGTAACAATACCAACCGAACGTTCAGTCCCTCTTCCAGGGCCAGGTCCATTCCGCGCAGGGCGGCTTTGATACCGGCCGCATCGCCATCGTAGAGGATCGTGAGGTTGTCGGTGTACTTGCGCACCAATCGAAGTTGATCGGGGGTCAGGGCTGTGCCACCGCTGGCCACCACATTCTCCAAACCCGCCTGATGCAACGAGATCACATCGGTGTACCCTTCCACCAGCAAGCATTCATCGGCCTTATCCATCGCCTGTCGGGCGAAATACGATCCATATAGGATCCGGCTTTTGAGATAGATCTCGTTCTCCGGGGTGTTGATGTATTTGGGCGCCTTGTCGCTTGTCTTGAGGATACGGGCCCCGAATCCAAGGATCTTACCGCTGTGGTTGTGGATCGGAAAAATGACTCGGCCCCGGTAGTTATCTACCCATTGATCGTTGCGGTGGGCGATCAATCCAGCCTTTTGCAACAACTCGCTGTTGAATTGTTTTTGAGTGGCCGCTCGGGTGAATGCATCTCGTATCTCGGGCGAGTAGCCCAACTGAAATTTTCGGATGGTCTCATCGGAAAATCCCCGCTCTTGGAAATACGTCCAGCCAATATCTTTTCCCTCCTCGGTTTCCAGCAGTTGCTCCGAGAACCATTGTTGGGCAAATTGATTGATGATGAACAGGCTGTCGGCCTGCTGCTGTTGTTGCCGCTGCTCATCGCTCGCAAACGTTTCCTCGATCTCTATGCCATAGCGGTTGGCCAGCCAGCGGATGGCCTCCACATAGCTGTATTTCTCGTGCTCCATCAGGAAGCTGATCAGGTTGCCACTCTTGCCGCAACCGAAACACTTGAAGATCTCTTTGGTAGAAGAGACCGTGAAGGAGGGGGTCTTCTCGTTGTGAAAGGGACAGAGCCCGAGATAATTCGTGCCCCGTCTTTTCAACTTTACGAAATTGCCCACCACGTCCAGGATCTCCGCACGGTGTTGTATCTGCTGAATGGTGTTCGGAGAGATCATGCAACCTGCAATTTAACGGATCCGGCTCACTCTCGGAAGATCGCCATCGAAGTAGCCCGGTCGTTCCAGCCTAAGATGTTCAGACTCATGCGCGAAGAGGTCAGGGTGTAACTGGCCCCCCTCATATTGGGTTGATCGTACAGAACGACCCGGTATCCGGAAGGGATCTGGATCGAGCTGAGCGATTGGTCCGGGAATCCCATGGCCGACAAACTCGGGTAGTTTCCCGGGTTCAAGCCAATTGATTGTCCGCGGTAATCACTGTCGGTGAACAAATAGATCGAGGGTGCACCACCATATCCGCCTCCGCTGTTGCCGGAACCACCCCCGCTGTTGCCCCAGCCACCGCCGTTATTTCCTCCATTCCCCCAGCCGCTGTTTACTTCCTCCACGACCAAGGCCCCGATCCGGTTCATCAGTTGCGTTGGCAAACAGGTGGTAGACTGGCTGATGGTTTGTGAAAACCCATTGATATTCTCGCTGTTCAGATAAACCCGGATGCGCAGATTCTGCGGCAACTCGATGGATTGAATATTGAACTTCAGGACACCCAGTTTAAATCCCTCATAATTTCCGGGTTGCAGACGAATCGCATTGCCGGAATACTGACACTCGCTGTACAGTGTTGCATAACTGCGCGGTCTTCCTCCGCTGTTGTTATTATTATTATTGTTATTGTTGGCCCTGTACTCGACCGTAAACGATCCGATCTTGTCGTTGTACTGGCTGGGTAGACAGGGAGAGGAGTTGTCCAGCGTAACGGCCAATCCCGAGTTGTACTCATTGTTCAGATAGGCTTTCACCACCACGTTGCCCTGAATGCGCAGCGAGGAAATGTTGAACTTCAATTCCCCGATCTGTGAACCACTATAGGTGCCAAAGGAAAATGATTGGGAATAGCCCCGATAAGAACAGTCGTTGAAGAAGGTTACATAATCATTTTGGCTGGTGGGGTTGTTGTTCGATAATTCCACGATCACCGATGAGGCCATGTTGCGAAACTCCGGTTCCAAGCAGGGTTGGTTGCTCGAATAGGTGCGGGACCTCCCCTGAAAATTATCATTCTCGTATATGGTTACTTTCAAGCCATTGGGGATCATCAGGCCCTGCAGTCGGTCATTTCCGATCTTCATTTGGAACAGGCGGTATTGACCAACGCCCAGTGAATGGCCGAAACCCGTAAAATTACATCCTTCATAAAGCCAAGCGGTTTGGCCGCTGGCCGCGAAGGGGAGGATAAAGAAAAGAGTTGCGTAGAGGAGTATTTTTTTCATGTACGTGGTTTAAATGCATTCATTGTTTTCCTTTTCAGTATAGCTGATGCCAAATGCATTCAGCACCTCCTCGGGTACCCCTTTCCAGACATTCGGCTGATTCCCCAAATAGTTTAGGTCTTTGATGCCTTCAGGTGAGGTGTAAAATCCGGAGGCCGTTAAATTCCGCATCCGGCTGAAAAATTCAACGCCGGGGCGCATTTCAGGTTTGGCTTTTTCGGGATATGCGATCTCGTTCACCAGTTCCAGTTGTTGCTCGGTGGAGCATTTTGGGAAAGTGTTTCCATACCGGTTCAGGCACTGCATTTCCAGCCAGCGAAGTCCGCCCCGCATCGGTATCTGATGATCGGGCATATCCCTCACGATGAAATCGATGAAGGCCGGCACACCGGCTTCACTGGCCGAGCCACTCACCTCATCGCGGGGTATGATGATATCTGCCAGCACCGTGATCGTTGCCATCTCGTCTGCAGTAAAAAAAGGACCCTCTGCCAATATTTTTTTCTCCCGGGCCAGCTCATCCGGATTTCGGTCGAGGTTGAAGGCAGTGGCGGGATCCGTTTTTTTATCGGTTTCACAGCCGGTCAATACCGCCGGGGCGGCGAGGGCACCGGTAGCGATCAATTTCAAGGAGGACCGACGATCCATAGGATAAGATTAAAGCGTTTGTTTTTTGAGTTGATCGATGATGTATTCAGAGGCACGCATGCTCAGGGCCAGGATCGTCCACGTGATGTTCTTGTCAGCCTGACTCACAAAAGCCCCGCCATCCACACAGAACAGGTTTTTGCAATCGTGCGCCTGATTCCAGGAATTGAGCGCCGAACGTTTGGGGTCATTGCCCATGCGCACCGTTCCGGCCTCGTGGATGATCTCGCCGGGCTTGGAAAGTCCCCATTGATTCGATTCATCGTCCGTGCCGCCCCAGGTGATCACGGCCCCCATGTTGTGCATGATCTCCTTGAAGGTTTCCTTCATGTGTTTGGCTTGACGGATCTCATGCTCACTCCACTTCACATGAAATTTCAATACCGGGATCCCGTATTTGTCTACCGTCGTGGGATCGATGGCACAGTAGTTGGATTCCAGAGGAATCGCCTCACCCCGTCCCGCCATCCCCACGCCACAGCCATAGAAATAGCGATGGTCCTCTTTCAAGGACGCTCCATAGCCGCCGGCTTCTTTTTTCTTTCCGTGTACCACATATTTTCCGTTGAGTCCCTCGATGCCCCAATTGAATCCGTAGCTAGGCTGACTCATCCCGCCCCAATACTCAATGTGATATCCGCGCGGGAAATCCAGTTTTTTATTATCCATCCACCAAGGAGAATAAATGTGCATACCCCCCACACCATCCTCATTGTATCGTTTGCGATCGAAGAGCTGCGGCAGGATGCCGCCCAGCGCTGCACCCGTAGAGTCGTGCAGGTACTTGCCCACCACATTGCTGCTATTGGCCAGGCCATTCGGATGCCGAGCCGATTGGGAGTTCAGTAAAAGCCGGGCACTTTCACAGGCACTGGCAGCCAGAATCACGACGCGCCCCTCTACCTGATATTCCTGCCCGTCCTCTTTGCTGACATACGATACCCCCGTAGCTTTTCCTTCTTTGTCGGTCAGGACCTCGCGGGCCATGGCCTGACAGATCATATCCACGTTACCTGTCTTCAAGGCCGGATAGATCAAAACATTGGTCGAAGAAAAATCCGCCTTCGCCATCGAACAGTTCCGGTTACACTGACCACAATAAAAACAAACCCCGCGCTCCTCGTTCAGTTTTTGGGTGAGGATCGACATCCGGGAGGGGATGACCTTCACACCGGACTGGGTGGCGGCATTTTTTATGAATAACTCGTGCAAGCGTGGTTTCGGTGGTTTGAGAAAGATCCCATCCGGATCGTTCTCCAATCCCTCGTTGGTGCCAAACACCCCGATCAATTTATCCACGGCATCGTAATAGGGTTTGATATCCTCGTATCCGATCGGCCAGTCATCGCCCAACCCGTCAATACTTTTTCGTTTGAAATCTTTAGGTCCAAAGCGCAGTGAGATCCTGCCCCAGTGATTGGTTCGACCACCCAGCATGCGGGCGCGCCACCACATCCAGTCGGTTCCGGCTTCTTTTTTATAGGGCTCGCCTTCGAGCGACCATCCGCCGTAGCAAGCATCAAAATCACCGAAAGGTCGGATCGAGGTGCTGGCTCCGCGTCGGGGGGAGTCCCACGGATTTTTGAGCTGGGTTATATTTTTTTGCGGATCGTATTGATAGCCCGCTTCCAGCAAGCAAACTTTTAGGCCCGCTTGCGCCAACACATAGGCCGCCATGCCGCCACCGGCACCGGAACCTACGATCACGGCATCGTATTTTTTAGACTGTTTTTTGACTTGAAGATCTCCCATGAAAAGGGTTTGTTGGCTTTCCAAAATAGTTCTTTCCCTCTTTCGAAAAGTAAATCGAACATTCTTTTTTTAACACCCTTTATCTTTAGGCAAATCTCCCTATGCGCCTCCTTCCCATAATCCTGCTCATGCCCGTGTTATCTACCGCTGCATTCAGTCAATACCTGGATACGAACCGATATCCCGTTTATGCTGGAAAAGATCTGGGACTGACCTATTCGCCCACTCACACTGTGCTAAAGGTTTGGTCGCCCACCGCCACCGCGGCCGAGTGGATCCTGTATGAGAAGGATGCCGGCGGAGACCCCCTGGGTAGCTATGCCCTGGAAAAACAAGCTCAGGGTGTTTGGCAAGGAGCGCTCGCCGGTAACCAAAAGGGAAAATATTATTCTCTGCGGGTGCAGATCAATGGAAAATGGTCAGATGAGATCGTCGATCCCTATGTCCGCGCCACCGGCGCCAATGGGAAAAGAGGTCAGATCCTCGACATGCAAGAAACCGACCCGGCGGGATGGAAATCCGACCGCTCGCCTGCATTCGCCCACAAAACCGATGCCATCATCTACGAATTGCATGTGCGCGATGCCAGTATTCACCCCAGCTCCGGTATTCGGCAGAAAGGGAAGTACCTGGGACTTACCGAGCGCGGAACGAAGAATCCGGCGGGACAGTCGACCGGACTCGATCACCTCGCCGAACTGGGCATCACCCACGTACACTTGCTGCCGGTATTTGATTTTTATTCGGTCGATGAAACCCATCCCGATAAAAAATACAATTGGGGATACGATCCACAAAACTACAATGTACCCGAAGGTTCCTATGCCACCAATCCCCACGACGGGGCCGTGCGTATCCGCGAATTCAAACAACTGGTGCAAGCCTTGCACCAGAGAGGCATACGGGTGGTCATGGATGTGGTCTATAACCATACGGCCCTGACCGAAGGATCGAATTTCAACCAACTGGTACCGGGTTATTATTACCGGCAGGATGAAAAAGGCGGATTCTCCAACGCATCCGCTTGTGGCAACGAAACCGCCAGCGAGCGGCCCATGTTCCGAAAGTTCATGCTGGAGTCCATGCGCTATTGGGTGGAGGAGTATCATATCGATGGCTTTCGGGTAGACCTGATGGGCATACACGATATCGAGACCATGAACCGGATCTCCGACGAATTGCACCGGATCAAACCGGATATTTTACTATACGGAGAAGGGTGGACTGCCGGGAAGAGTCCACTGCCCGAAGATCAACGCGCCCTCAAGGCCCATGCGCACCGACTCGATCGCATCGCCGTATTCAGCGACGATATACGGGATGCCATCAAAGGCAGTGTTTTTGATCATCACGACAAAGGCTTCGTATCCGGCAAAGCAGGCATGGAAAGCTCAATACGTTTTGGTGTCGTAGCCTCGCTGCCACACAATCAGGTTGATGCATCAAAGGTGATCTACGCCAAGCAAGCATATGCCGCACAACCGCATCACACGATCACGTATGCGGAATGCCACGACAATCACGTGTTGTCTGACAAATTATCCATTTCAGTAGCGGATCGCTCCGATTCCCTGCAAGCCGAAATGCACCGCCTGGCCTTGGGGATCTTGCTCACCAGTCAGGGCATCGTTTTCTTACATGCGGGTACGGAATTTCGCCGAACCAAAAAAGGGGTGGAGAATTCATATGAAAGTCCCGATAGCATCAACGCCATCGATTGGAATAACAAATCCCAGTACACTGAATTCTTTCAATACGTTCGCGCCCTCATTCAATTGCGCAAACAACATGCCTCTTTCCGCTTTTCCGATCCCCAAACGCTGATCCGATCCATTCGATTTGAAGAGACCGGATCCGCCGGTGCTGTTAGTTTTCAGATCGAATCTCCTGCCGGCCAGGACAACTGGAAAAAGATCCGTGTTCGATACAGCGGTATGTATCCCTCCGACCCCTGGGTGGTGGGAGAGGGCTGGAGGACGGCTATCGTTAATAACCGCGTGGTCAATGAAAACTCGGATCTGCGGGTAATTCCGGTGCAGCCACTTACACTCACCGTGTTGTATCAGTAGCGATCTCGGGGCGGACGGCTAGAAGGGGAGAACCGGGGTCTGCGATCGGTCGGGTCTGGCGATCGGCGATCTTCTGCGGGCTTCACGATCATCACTTTCTTGCCGATGCCAAGATTATTCAATCCCTCAATGGCCTCCCGGGCCTCTTGCTCATTGGGCATATCCACAAACGCGAAACCGCGGCTTTTACCTGTTTCTTTGTCCATGGTGACTTTAGCCGAGCTCACCGTTCCAAACTTGTCGAAGAATTCCATCAATTCAGCATCATCCATGTCGTATGGGAGTCCGGCTACAAAAAGTTTCATGGATGTTGATTTGTTTGTTTCAACGACAGAGAATCAAAGGTAGGCCAAAATCTATCCGGCGAGTCAAACTTGAGCGGAATCATCCCGCATCTTGGTGAACGGTCATTGTAGTACCTTAGCCAAAACATTTCTTGCCATGCGTGAAGTCGTTGTCGTGTCTGCCGTCCGTACTCCGATGGGTAGTTTTGGCGGTTCGCTCAAGTCCCTATCCGCTACTCAATTAGGAGCCGCTGCCATCCGTGGAGCCTTGGAGCGCATCCAACTGGATCCCGGAGTGGTCACCGATGTATTTATGGGATCGGTGATCCAGGCTAATTTGGGTCAAGCCCCGGCCCGACAAGCTGCGAAATTTGCCGGTCTTCCTGATACGGTCAATTGCACCACGGTCAATAAGGTTTGTGCCAGCGGCATGAAGGCCGTATCGATGGCCGCACAACATATCCTGTTGGGTGATGCTGACGTGGTGATCGCCGGCGGCATGGAAAGCATGAGCAATGTTCCTTTCTACGCTGAGCATGTACGCTGGGGTAATAAATATGGGAACGTGACGCTGGTCGACGGACTAGCCAAAGACGGACTCACCGATGTTTACGATGGAAAAGCAATGGGCGTAGCCGCCGAGTTGTGCGCTTCCACTTGTCAGATCACCCGTGCGGATCAGGATGCTTTTGCGATCGAGAGTTATCAGCGTTCCCAACGCGCTTGGAGCGAGGGACATTTTTCGCCCGAGATCGTGCCGGTTTCCATTCCACAACGAAAAGGCGATCCACTGATCGTATCCAAAGACGAAGAACCCTTCCAAGTCAAATTCGATAAGATCCCCCAACTCGCACCGGCTTTTTCGAAAGACGGAACCGTTACCGCTGCCAATGCATCCACCATGAACGACGGAGCAGCCGCGCTGATCTTGATGTCGGCTGAAAAAGCACAGGCACTCGGACTCAAACCCCTGGCTTATATCCGCGGTTATGCCGATGCCGAACAAGCGCCGGAATGGTTCACCACGGCGCCGGCTATCGCCTTGCCGGCGGCACTCAAAAAAGCCAACCTGGACATGTCGCAGATCGATTACTGGGAAATAAATGAGGCGTTTTCGGTCGTCGCACTGGAAAATATCAAGCGACTGGGATTGGAGGCGTCCAAGGTCAATGTCTTCGGAGGAGCCGTTTCACTCGGTCACCCGCTGGGTTGCAGCGGCGCCCGTATTTTGGTCACCTTAATAAATGTACTCAACCACAATAATGCTCGATATGGGGCGGCCGGTATATGTAACGGTGGCGGCGGCGCCAGTGCGTTGGTGATCGAGCGTGCTCTGGCATGAAAACACTGATCCGACATATCCATTCTTTAGTGGGCGTGCAGGACCCCAAACAGCCGCTGCGCGGACAAGCACTGGCACAACTTCCCTCGATCACGGATGCATTCCTATTGTTGGAAGATGATGTCATCGTTCGCTTCGGTGAAATGAAGGACTTGGATCTGACTGCATCGGAGGCGGATCAGGTCATCGAGGCTACCGACCGGTTTATCCTTCCAGCCTGGTGCGACAGCCATACGCACCTTGTTTTTGCGGTCACCCGAGAAGAGGAGTTCGTGGATAAGATCAAAGGCGCCACGTATGCAGAGATCGCCGCCAACGGCGGCGGTATTTTGAACTCGGCCCGAAAATTACAAGCTTGTTCAGAGGATGAATTGTTTGAAAGGGCTATGAACCGATTGCATGCAGCTATTCTCCTGGGAACCGGAGCCATCGAAATAAAAAGCGGGTACGGACTCAGTGTCGAGGCAGAATTGAAAATGCTGCGTGTGATCAAGCGGATCAAAGAGCAGGCGCCCATACCCGTGCGGTCCAGTTTCCTGGGAGCACATGCCATCCCCACACTGTATAAAGACGATCGCGAAGGATATCTCCGGTTATTGATCGAAGAGATGCTGCCAGTGATCGGATCCGAAAAGCTGGCCGATTATGTGGATGTTTTTTGCGAGCAGGGATTTTTCTCACCCGACGAAACCTCCCGCATTTTAGTGGCTGCCGCTCGCTACGGCTTGCGTCCCAAGATCCATGCCAATCAATTATCGGTATCCGGTGGGGTAGAAGTGGGCGTTCAACACCAAGCCATCAGCGTCGATCATTTGGAGTGTATGGATGACGCGGCGATCGATTGTTTATCGGCTTCCGATACCATCGGCACCTTACTGCCCGGGTGCTCGTTGTTTCTTCGGGCTCCTTACGCACCTGCCCGTGCGTTGGTCGAGAAAGGCGCGGCCATTGCGCTGGCCTCTGATTATAATCCGGGTAGCTCTCCATCCTACAACATGAACCTGGTATTATCGTTGGCTTGCACGCAAATGCGGTTGTTGCCGGAAGAGTCAGTCAACGCGGCCACGATCAACGGGGCCTTTGCGATGGAGCTGGCCGACCAGGTCGGTAGCGTCGCGGTGGGTAAAAAAGCGAATCTGATCATGACCAAACCGATGTCTTCGCTGGCCTATCTTCCTTATTCGTTTGGTGAAAACGTAGTGGAGCGGGTGATGATCAACGGCAAATTCTTTTCGTAAACTGAAACTATTTGGTATGAAGCGTATCATTGAATGTGTTCCAAATTTTAGCGAGGGGCGTGACGCCGAGAAGATCCGTCAGATCACAGATGAGATCGAAAAGATCGAAGGGGTGCGTCTCTTGAATGTAGATCCGGGAAAAGCGACCAACCGCACCGTGGTCACCTTTGTGGGAGAGCCGGAAAGTGTGATCGAGGCCGCCTTTCAGGCCATCCGAAAAGCCGGCGAACTGATCGATATGTCGCAGCATGAGGGAGCGCATCCGCGGATGGGCGCTACCGATGTTTGTCCGCTTATTCCCATCAGTGGCATCAGCCTCGAGGAAACGGCCGAGTACGCACAGCGATTGGCCAAGCGGGTAGGGGAAGCGTTGAATCTCCCGGTTTATTTGTATGAAGAAGCGCAACCGAATGCCAGCCGTAAAAACTTGTCCATCATACGGGCCGGCGAATACGAGGGTTTGTTTAAGAAGATACAGCAGCCTGAGTGGAAGCCTGATTTTGGTCCCGCTTCCATGGACCCCAAACGCGGCGCTACGGTCATCGGCGCGCGGGATTTTTTGATCGCCTACAACGTCAATTTAAATACAACCTCTACTCGTCGGGCCAATGCGGTGGCCTTTGATGTGCGCGAGGCGGGTCGGGTAAAGCGGGAGAACGGACAAGTGGTGAAAGATGCGGCAGGAAACCCCGTGAACGTTCCGGGCACCTTGAAATCGGTGAAGGCCATTGGCTGGTTCATCGAAGAATATGGCATTGCTCAGATCAGCATGAACCTGACCAATATTCGGGTAACGCCTTTGCACGTGGCGTTTGACGAGGTCTGTGAGCGGGCCAGGGATCGGGGCATGCGCGTAACGGGCAGTGAGTTGGTGGGATTGGTTCCGTTGCAGGCCTTGATCGAGGCCGGAAAATATTTTCTGCGCAAGCAAAACCGTTCGATAGGTGTGTCAGAGAAAGCCTTGATCGATATGGCGGTCCGTTCGATGGGGCTGGACGAACTGACGCCTTTTAAACCCGAGGAACGAGTCATCGAGTATTTGTTACAAGATCCGGCGGAACAAAAATTAATTCGTCAATCCCTCTCGCGTTTTTCGGAGGAGACCGCCAGTGAGAGTCCCGCACCCGGTGGCGGTTCCATCGCGGCTTACGTGGGCACGCTGGGCGTTTCGCTCGCAACGATGGTGGCGAATCTCTCCTCGCATAAGAAGGGCTGGGATGAGCGCTGGGCCGAGTTTAGTGATTGGGCAGAAAAAGGGGAGGCTCTTCGCCGGCAATTATTGTTGTTAGTAGATGCGGATACCCGCGCTTTTGATGCGATCATGGCGGCGTTTGGGTTGCCGAAGTCGACCGAAGCCGAGAAAAAATCAAGACAGGAAGCCATTCAGTCGGCTACCAAGCAGGCCATGGAAGTTCCCCTCCAGGTGATGCGATTATCGTTGCAATCGATGGACGTGATCGAGGCCATGGCGAAGCAGGGCAATCCGAATTCTGTATCGGATGCGGGAGTGGGTGCTCTTTGTGCGCGCGCAGCGGTCTTGGGTGCATACATGAACGTACGCATCAATGCCGCCGGCTGTACCGATGCTGCGTATGTTAAAACTGTTCTGGCCGAGGGCACCCAAATGGAAAAAGAAGCCATGAGGAGGGAGGAACATATTCGTTCACTGGTCGACCACCAAATCTCTAAACTTTAAACTCCGAACTCCGAACTCTAAACTCTGAACTCCGAACTCCGAACTCTAAACTCTGAACTCCGAACTGCCCTACTCTCTACCCTCTACGCTCATCATTCTCTCAAACACCCTTTCATACACCCGATTCGCCTCCTCGCAGTCGCGGGAGACTTCCTGATAGGCTTTCTCTGCCGTCTGAAATTTTGTTTTATCGGAGTAGCATTCCGGGTTGGCTAGTTCGGCTTCCAATCTTGTTTTTTCAGCAGTCAATGCTGCCAGGCGTGATTCGGCTTGTTGAAATTCTTTTTGTACTCGCTGCCATTCCTTTTTTTTCTCTTTGTCGATCGGAGCATTGGCGGGTGTCGTGGGTTGCTTCGGTGTATTTTTTTGAGGAGCAGGTGTGGGGGCGGATGTTGATTTGGATTTATTGGAGGCGGACGATGCTGGTTTTGCCATTCGTTGTTTCCACTCCGCCCATTCTTCGTATCCGCCTTTGAATTCTTTGATCTCCCCGTCTACGATCTCCCAGATCTTGTTGGCTGTTTTGGAGACAAAATAGCGGTCGTGACTGACCAAGATCATCGTGCCTTCATATTTATTCAGGGCTTCGATGAGCAGGTC
>SXGQ01798747.1_pt1 | contig 12568 bp, 6 predicted proteins | sample 3178371 | NCBI WGS metagenome assembly SXGQ01 (sample SAMN11356859, study PRJNA531348) | freshwater metagenome | isolation source: freshwater sample F1-20 | place: China: Fuxian Lake, Yuxi | collected 2017-12-25
AGCGCGCCAGCCGCCGCTCCCACGCCGCAGCCTTCCGCGGATCCGACTGCCGACCCATGAATCGCCTCCTCATCGACGGGATCTTTGATCACCGTCCGGAGGCTATCAGGGCATGCAAGGGTGGTTGTGGTAGGCGCTCACTCCCGTCCAGCGGCGAGAGCCGGGTGGCGGCCTTCGCGGCGGGCATGTTGAGCGACGGGACGAGGATCAGCCGCCCCGAGACCTGCTCGGGGGTGACTTCGCGGGCGAGGCGCATGATCGCCACCTGCCCCTGGTATTCATCGCCGTGGTTGCCGCCGAGGCAGAGGACGGTCGGGCCGTCTCCGCGGGCGATGACGGTCATCGGCACCATCACGTTCGCCCAGCCGCCGAGATTGTGCGAGTAGGGCACCTGGAGAAAGCCCTGCTGCTTCCCGGGTCGGGCCAGATCGATCGAGGTGTGGATCATGGGAGGCGGGCTGGGATGCTGGGATCAAGCGTTATGAGGGGCGAGAGATGGGGCTGCATAGTTGTAACCAGCAGCCCACGCGGCGATGCTGCCGATCGATAAGCTCGCGACGTCAGGCCGGCTTGTGCCTCCTGCATCTTTATCCCGTCATCAAAAGTATTGTCTCTCATCGTCGCATTAACACGCGCACCGCTTGAATCACGCATTCTGATAATGAACAAGCGCGTCGAAAACAAAACCAACGCGACTTCGCTGCGTACTGTAGAAACCTCTACCGAGCTCTAGAGACTAGCAACATAGCTATCCAACACATTGGCCAGCGCCTCAGACAAGGCTACGACAAAGCTCGCACATTCTCCTACCTCCGATGGACTTGGAGAACCGACTCCTCTTAATCCATGACTTAGCCCATTTCTCGTATCAATAATGCGCTCCAGTCGTTCCTTAGCAAATTTGGTTGCATCGGCAGGCGATGCCGTTCCAAAATGCGATTGGAGACACGCCTGCTGACCGAGTAGTTGCCACAGGTTTGTAATACCAAGCTTTCCAAAGTGCTCCGTGACAGTATCCGGCTTGAAGTTCCTCTCATTGCTCGAAAACGCTTCAACGACGAGTGTAGCGGGAGACGCACTCGCAACAACACATCCATAAAGTGCGGAGGCGATGGCAGAAGCACTAAGATGCTTGTATTTATCTCGATTCAACTTCTGAAGAATCATCCCGCAACCTTGCAGATGCGCATCTCTCATTTTTTGAGGCAGCAGTGCAAACGGGCCCTTTTTGGCTACTGCATCAATAGCAGTCGCTTCGACTAAATCCCGCACGCACTGCTCGTACTGGGCACAGATACTCAGATAGGCACCTTCGCACGCAAGAGAAAGCCCCGCCGGAATCGCACTTGCCTTGGTGTGCACATTAATTACGGAGGCGTAGATCGGGTGCGTGCCCGCAAGTCCACTAATACTTACCCTTGCAAGATCAAACGTAGACTCGCTCAGTTCCACAAACGCTGCTACTCGAGCGACATCGGTCTTGAACGCTGATGCTATCGACAACACGGCCGCTTACTCCAGTCTTACAGTTGTGCAGCCTCGGAAATTACACTCTCCATTTCAGTCAACCGCTGCTCGACGGCCTTCTTAGTGTTGCCACGGCCCACGAGCAGCTCATGTTTATCACGGTTTTGCAGGGCAGTAACAGTCGCTGACACGATCGCCGAAGCGCTTGTAGCGAGTTTCTCCCTGTGGTCCCGCAGCTTGCCACACGCGATTAGTATTCCGTCGGCCAGCGGCACTGAGCGACGCCCAGAAAGGTCGCCGTCCTTTTCTAAGCGGAACAGCTTCGTGCCGAAAACACTTAGTGCTATTGACAAGGCCTCGGCGTATTCATGCCCAAGCGCCTCGCACTGACTCCGATCGAGATCTCGATTACGAATCATGCAGTCATCGAGTGCCTTCTTCATGCCGCCCTTAAAGTGGGACAGTTCCTTTAGCGCAAAGTAGCGCAGGACAATCTCGCAGTCAGCCATCTTGGAGTACAGGGGGTTCTTCTCCAGCTTGCGAGTGACTTTGTGCGGTTCTGTTGACTCCCTTGTCGGGATGCCCCACACTTGCGTAAAGTCATCGCTGCGAGCCAGCGAGACTAGGAGTTCATTAAAAGTCCCAGCATAAAGACAATTACGAATCTCCTGCGCATTCAGTTGCTCGCCGCCAGTATTCAGCCTCTCAAAGACATACTGGCGAATCTCCATGGCCGCCGTCGGGCTCTTACTGCTCTCCGTTAGTATGATTACCGCTGCCAATCCACGACGCTCCAAGCCGCGCTGTATCTTAGGGGGCAAGTCCCTGAAATCCCGACCGTTTAATTCGGGCCACTTTTTTAGGCCACGCAGCTTAAATTCGTTTCGGAAGAAAGTGCGAATAGCCGCCAGTCGCTGCTGCCCGTCCATTACCTCGTATTTGGCATAGTCTCCTTCATATAAGAAGATCGGGGGAATGGGGATATTCATCAGGAGCGATTCGATTAAATGTGATCGCTTAATATCGTTCCATCGGGCACGACGCTGGTATGAGGGACTCACATCCATTACCTCTTTCCTCTCGCACATTGCGAGAAGATTCGGCACAAGAAAATCATTTCGCTGAATGATAATCCGGGCCTGGCCTTCATCATACTTCTTCTCGATCTGACTTACGGTGGAGGCGGCCGATTCGGCTTCCTCTGCTTCAAGCTCTTCGAGGATTTCATCATCTTCCGCTTCATGCTCTAATTGCGTCATCTTGTTTGATGCCATGGATATGCTGTTCTCTCTGTTGTGGGTATACTGCCGTAGCCTTTTCGTTGTTGGTTCTTGACGACTATTCGTTTTCTAAACCGAGGGCTGCCCCGGAGTGAAGTGGTAATGCTGCGGCAAAAACAAGCGGGTGGGCATTAAGTGAGTATATAAGGCCTTATGTCATCCCCAACGCCTTCATCGCCGCCGTCATGGGGTCGGAAAAGAAGACCGGGTCTACTCGCTCCACGATGTCGCCGGAGACTTCGAGGAAGTTGCGTTTGTTCTCCAGCGGGATCAGGGCTCGTCGGGCCCCGTTGTCCATAGCCACCTGTAAAGGCTCAGCAAGTGAACGCAGGGCTTTGATGTTCCCCTGAATGCTCAGGTCCCCGAGGATCACAAGCCCCGCAAGGGAAGACTGCTTCTTGATCGCCGAGTACACGGCCACGACCAAGGCGATGCCTGCTTCGCACGGCACGTGGTTGCTGAGCAGGTCGATGGCTTCAACGTGGAAATCGGTCGTGTCGAACTGCTGGCCGATGCCCATTTTGACCTTCTGGCCCTGAAGGTAGGCGAAAGCTCTCTGGAGTGACTCCTTCATCGCCCCCTCAACGCCACCAGCGATCTTGAGCTTTCCAGTCCCGGGGGAGCAGCCAACTTCGAGGCGGTAGAGGCCGACCTTGCCGTGGTCGTCGACCGACGCCGCATATACCGATCCCGGGGCCAGCGGGTCAGTCGAGACAGCCTCGCCGCCACCTTGCTCCGGGACACCGACGAACCGCTCTTCACGGGTCTCGTTGTCGATATAGGAGAACGAGGTCTGGTGAAACTCAAACGAGCCCATCTTCTTAAGTTGTTCCTTCACCCGCCGCCGACCTTCCAGAGCAAGTTCCAGAAGTTCGGCGGCTTCCTCTTTGGTCATCTCGCCCGATGGGTGAATGAGCTTCACGAGACCCGAGAACGTCCGTCTGACGGCCTTCACGTCACGAGACTTCAGGTGGGTCCCGAAGGCGAAGTAGTTGTCGATCCGCTCCGTGAAGGAGTGCCGCCGCAACTCACGAAGGGCCTCAGCCAGATAATCGACGACGAAGCCATAGTGGGTCGTGAAGAAGTCGATTTTCATCTTCGGCATCTCCCAACCGGGAATGTAGAAGTGAAGGCGATCGAGGAACGCCATGTCTTCCCGAATGATCTCGGGCAGCGGCGTAAACAGGTGGGAGGACCGCACCATGACCTCGACTGGCTGATTCGTGTTGCCGAACATGGCAATCGATGCCATGCCCGACAGCGTGTCCTTGCCACGGGCAAAGGTCCCCGACTCACAGTAGGTCTTGAGCGTCGTCACCACCTCCTTCGGCATCTTCTGGAGGTCACCGACTTCGTCAAAACCGATGGCGTCCCAGATCCCAACAAGGCCCATCTTGTTGGTCGCCATGTTGTAGAAGAGGTTGGCGACGGTGGTCGGCCCTGTGAGCAGGATCGTGTACGGGGACAACTCCTGATACCCGTAGGTCTTGCCTGTCTCCCGAGGCCCCAATTCGACGAGGTTGTAGTTGTTCTCGGTCAGCGGGATGAGCCGCACGAGATAGTGCAGCTTTTGACGGCGGTTGAAGTGTGAGGGCTCGAGCCCGACCGTGCGAAGCAGCAGGTCGATCCACTCGTCGGTGGTGAACTGGCTGCGGCACGCCCGATACTCCTCCAGATCGAACGTGGCGAGTTGGATTGGGCGAATGTTCTCGATCCAGAACGGGCTCCGCTTTCCTTTCGCCGTTTCGTCGTACTCATGCCGCAGGTCGATCTGTGCCCAAATGCCACCCATGAGCAGGCGGTCAAAATCCCGTAGGAACCGATCCGGGATGTGGACGAACTTGTGGCCGAAGTTCTTTAGCTCGGCCCAGTACTTGTCGTCGTCGGAGACGTACCGTACCTGCACCTTGTCGATGAAGGTATGAGTGCCTTTGTCCTTGACCATCGACTGGGCCTTGTTGGACTCATCAGGCCGCACGAAGTTCGAGGAGATCGTGTCATTAACCACCCGGAGCCCGGCCTCGATGGCGACCGGGTCATCCGTGGCACAGTACTTGCCGAGTAGGTATTCGAGCACGAAGACCGGGACGCTGGACCCGACCTTCACCTTCCGCACGAGGTCTTTGCGAACAACCTTGCCAGCAAAGACGGACGTGGCCTTCTGGTCTAACTGGGGCATGGGGCTGCAATCCTTCCACTACATGGATATGGCGACTTCGATGTTTTCCAGCTTGGCGAGTTCGACGCCGGATGAGGCATCGAGGAGCACCAGCGTGACCGTGTTCTGTTTGATCTCCTCGGCCTGAATCATCAGGGCGACGGTGTTCTTCTCGACGGCGTTCGGGTCGGCAGCAGATGTCCGCATCACAACGTCGCCAGTCGAGTCCTCGAAGCCGTAGGAGGCACTCACCGCCTTTGAGACCACGGCCTTGTTCGCCCGGATCTCCAGCCTGACCCGAGGGGGATCTGTTGGGAACAACCCCGATTGCTGGCCACTGACATCAACGGACAGGAACCGTGTCGTGATCTTTGGGCGACCGGTCGAGAGGGTCCACGTGATCCCCGCTTTCGGAGCCTGTGGCTTGCTCGTGGCCGTCAGGGTGATCACTGGGACGATCACCTCTTGCGGCGAAAGCCCTCCGTGGAAGTACGAACGAGCACCGCCCTTGGCCTTGAAAACTGCAAACGTCCAAGGGGTGGCAAGGTCAAGGTCGCTATCGACGCCAAGTGACGCCAGAGGAGCACGCAAGTAACCCGGAGAAGAAGTGCCGCCGTTCCCAAGCCATACCCGGCGGTGAAGGTCTGCGGCCTCTCCACCCGGCGGGTCGAGCTTCATGTCGTCGCCGACTTCCTCGACGAACAGGTGCCCGTGGTCAGCCACGATAACGAGTGACTCGACGCCGTTTTCGACGAGGACTCTGATGGCTCGTCGCAGGTGTTCGAGAACACCATCCATTTGCAGCCGGGCCTGCGTGACGTTGTCCTTCTCGCAGAGTTCGTCGATCTCCTGCGAGGTCACGAGCACTAGCTCTGCGGCAGCGATCCCATCCCGGACCTTCTTTTTCGGCAGGGGAAGCAGGTCTTCGAGCTTGGCCTCGTAGACGCTCACCCCAGCATGGGCCTGCAAGTACGCCACTCGTTCCTTGCGATCCTTGATGAGGGTGCCGTTGATTTCGAGGCCGACTTTGCCATTCCCCACAGCCACAACCTTGGCTGACTCGTGTGCCCGTGGGAGCAGTGCTGCCATGCCGATTTCGGTGATCGTAGGTGGTGTGCCGACTGCTGGCTGGATCTCCACCTCGTAATCAGTCTTCAGGAGACGGCACAGTTCCCGGGCCATCTCAAAACGCAGGGCATCAACCCAGACGTACCCGACCTTCCGTGAGACAAGGCGAGGCTTCACGGCCTTTTCGAAGCACTCCCGCTGCCGCAGCAACTCCTTTACGGGGTGCTTTGTCTTGCTGAACTGGGTGACGAATACCTTGGCCAGCGTGGAGCCCACCTCCATGTACCGTTGCTCGGCTTTGACACAGAGACGGTCGAGGCCCTCGTGCTCATCACCTGCCTTGAATTCGAAGCCGAATCGTCGGCTCTCCATGTGCCGATGATGGGTGTCGAGCAGGCACCACGGTGAATCGCCGTCGGTGTATGCCTTGATGAGATCGGACAGATTGTCTGGGGGAGTTCGAATTGCCTTGCCGACCCGTGTGGCTTCCAGCATCACCTCGGCGGCAGCGGCAACGAGTGCCCAGCGGGACTGCATCATCGGGACTGCCTCGGCCCAGAAACGGGAAAGCCTCTTTTGGGCGAGGGTCAGCAGATCAGGCGTAGCCCCTTCGCTCATCGCCTTCTCAACGTGCCGAACAAGAAACAGTTCCGCTTCGAGGAAAGTTTCGGTGTTCGGGAGCCGTGTTGGATCGAAGTCGCATTTATCGAGAGACAGCCAGCGGGCGACATTCGTAGCTGCCATGACGTAGCTGTCCCTGACGGTACGGTCATTTCGCCACGAACGGGCCAAACGGCAGCACTGGTCAACACCCACCGGGGTGTGGGCGACTGGCACAGATGCCAGTGACGCCGGAGCCTCACCGAGGGTCGATATCAGATCTGTGGCCAGTACGTGCCGGGCAAGCACCTCCCGTAGGTCTTCAAGGGAGATCTCCTTGGGAACCGTGCAGTCGAAGGTTGTCTCAACCGTGCGAATGAGTTCAGGCGTGGCGTCTTTTCGCTCGACCTCCGGGTCGAAAGACGGGTCCGTGAGGAACAGGCGAGCCACATCTTGCGGGTTGCCTGTTCCATAGACCAGCGTCAAGCCCGCCGTCGAAAGACCCTCACCAAGTGCGCCGAGCTGATCCAGATCGGTAAGCGTGCGTTGCCCAGCCTCGACCTGCTTTTCGTATTCAGCGGCGTTCTCTTCGCCGACCAGTGGCTTCAGGGCATTACGGGCGACGATAGCCAGCCGGGTGTTCCGAGGCGGCGGCTGCTGTCCCGGCTGCATGACCACACCAGCCGCCTCCAGCTCGATGAGGGCGTGATGCGTGTCCGCTTGGGCGTGTGGCACATACACCACAAGCCGGGGTGGCTGCTGGCCCTTCAGGAGCTGATCGATATCGTGTCGGAGTTGGATATAGCTGCCGTCGTAGCAAACGACCTTTGCGTTCGGGACTTCAAGTGCCGCTGCTGCATCTGGGTACGACTCTTCCGGGTCGTACCATACGACGAGCGAACGCTCTTCGACCTGCTTAGCGATCAGGCTGGTGAGATATTGGGTGACGACGCCCATCACTTCACCAAGCCCTTCTCACGAAGCTGCTTGCCGATGGATGACCACTCGTACTTGCCTTCAAGGAGCTCTTCCCAGTACTTCTCGGCCTCTTTCCACGGCACCAGCTCGTGCAGCGGGGCGATATTGAGGACGACGCCGTCATTCAGGTCAGGTTCGAGTCGCAGCTCAGCCGCCCGCCGCAGCTTCTCCTCGAAGCCCCGGAGTTCAGACAGAAAGTCCTCCTGTTTCTCGATTTCCTTATCGAGCTTCTTGGTGGCCTTGCTGGTGCCGCCCTCGCCCTTCTGGGATCGAAGGGAGTCAAGCCGGTCGGTCTCAAGCCGGATCTTGGGCTCAACGTAGTTCACCAACGCTTTGAAGAGGATGTCCTTGTCGAGGCGGTGGTAGTAGAGCCAGATGGCGTAGTTCTTCTTTGAGGATTGGAGCAGCCAGTAGATCGGAGCGTTTCGGTGACTTTCCGAGTACCTCGAAATGTGATCGCTCCAGAATCCGCCTTTTCCGGGCTTGCGAAAATAGTCTCTTAGCGTCTTGCACTTTAGAAGCTTTAGCAGCTCTTGTTGTGTAGTTCCGGTAGACGCTCCCCACATCACCTCCAACAAATCGCCGCAGCGATCGGCTATGTCATCGGAATGCCCCACATCATCGACAAGAATCTCTCGGCTGGCTTTATCGCCTCCTACGGGAACGCTCCCTGAAGCCGGGGGCGTGCTAGGCAACGCATCAAACGGTGAGAAGTCCAACGAGTCGGCAACGTCTTGGCCTGCAACGCACGGTTGCCAGCGTCCGTAGGCAACACCTCCGCAGAAAGAGACAAGCGTCTGGGAGCCCACCGTGCGATCAGGAACGTCACGGTAAACAAACTGCCTGACGAGAGTGCTGCGAGGAGACGACTTTGGAATTAGTGTCTCCGGCGGGAGATGCAAGACACTTTGCGTAACGCTATCGATGGAATCGGTTATTTCTTGCAACTCACCGCAAATGCGGTCTCTCTCGGAAAGCGTTGTGTCGGCAGTTACGATGAAATCCGGGGCAACAAAGAGCGGTGATGTCTCGTCCATCGCTTCGAGTCGCTGGACGAGTTGTATGCCTTTAAGGGCAGCATCGCTCAGCGCATGTGCTTGCTTGCCGAGAGCATTCGCTCCAATCGGGAGATTCGAGACGGCACGGTTTTCGATTTTTCGATACTCGCCGAAAACATTGACCAAGTCTTGAGCGAGTGTGGAGCAGAGTAAGCCTAGCAGGGGTAGCCGATGCTCTGCTCGCTGCGGAAAGATGGATATCGACTCAGACGAGAAAATTGCACCCGCCGGAAGCACCCGTGGCCCGAACCCAATGCTGCTCACATGCGAGTAGCAGAGTCCCGGGGTGAACCAATAGCGGCTACTTTGCATGACTTGGGCTTCTGACCCGTACTTGGCTGTGTTTAGATCCCGCAGCTCTCTCCCGTCGTCTCTCCAGTCAAGCAGCAATGGCGTTGCCATGTAGAAGGGCTGATACTCGCCACCCTTCTCGAACACTCTCCATCTTGATCCGATTAACTCTGGAGGTACCTCCCATCTGAGCCTCACAAAGCGCTCGTCGTCGAACGTGTGGTTGCCCGTTGCAACACGTCCGACGTGCGGCTGCAAACGATCTGGTCCACTCCATAAACGTAGAAGAATGGGATTCGAGTGGAACGCAAATGGGGTGGTTGCGATCTTGGAGAAGTCAGAGAGCCGGTAAATACAAATGCCTTTGCCTTCGCTCCAGTCCGTCAAGGCTTCGTGCTTGTTGAGGTTGTCGCAAGCAGATACATCGCCATACGCAACGTCGGCGTCATTACTTCCGCCAGTTGCGAGTATCGACAGGCCAGTGTCGACAGTAGCCCCGTCAAGAACCTCGTGGCCCAGTTTCACAAACGCTCTCAGGGACTTTGCGGACACCCACGCCTTGCGTAATGGGAGCATCTGCTTCGTGTGCAGGAATTGAGACGAGGTGATAGCGCCTATAAGGCCACCGGGCGCAAGTTGAGCCGCACGCTCAAAAAACGCAGCGTAAACATCCTTCCAAGTTCCTTCATAGGTGTTGCGTAGGTACCTGAGAGAGGGTTTGCTTGGTTTTCCAAACGGAGGATTCATCAGCACGATGTCGTATCGGCGACGGCACAAATCCACAAACGCAAGACCACGTGCGGCATCATCGGCAAACAAACGGTGCTGGAGACGGGGGGTTTGCTCGGCGTATCTGCCCATCGCCTCGATCACCATTGCCTCTGCTTGTGCGAAGAACTCAGCTTGCGGAACGCCGGATAGATCGAAAAGGCGCTGTCGTGTCTGCTCGCCTCCTTTTGCAGTGGCGAGGGCATCTTGTGTGAAAAGAAGAGGATTGCCTCGCTTGTCCGTCGCCGCAGCGTTTGCGGACATGTACTGCTGATGGGCGGTGGCTACCGCCGTGTTTAGCAATTCCTCAACCTGTAAAAGGGATCCTGCTTCTCCGGCTAAGGCCATGGCCGAAAAGACTGCTTGCATTAACTGTCCAAGGAGCGGCGGTGTGGCTCGCTCAACAAAGTTCTTTAGCATCGCCTCTTCGCCCGGCATCGGCTCGGCACACACGATGTTGGACCGGGTGATCTTTGGCCGATCCTGCTTGATGCCCATTTCCTGATATGCCCGCTGGCAGCGAAGCCATAGAGCAAGGGCGGCGATCTGGCTTGCCCGAGGGTCGATGTCGATGCCGTGCAGGTTGTGGGCGAGGATCAGCCGAGGCACGTCACGTTGCAGGTCCGCTAGTGTCGGGTAGTCCTTCTTCAGGGCCGGGCCGAGGTCTGGATCTCCGTAGGCCTCTTCGTAGATCGTGAGGAGCAGGTCGAAGCAGTAAAGAAGGAAGTGGCCGCTGCCGCAGGCCGGGTCGAGAATGCGGAGTTCCCGTGGGTCCTTCTTGGCCCGAAACGGCACGTAGACCGGGAGCTTCAGCAGCTCCTCCTGCGACAGATCATCGGTTGCCTTGGCAGAATCTTTGGGCTCGGCCTCCCCATTCTTGAGAAACACCTCGGAGGACCTGCGGACCATGTAGTGGCACTGGTCCTTGAGGCGTGTGTCGCCCTGTCGCATCTCGTACCAAATGCGTCCTAGCGTGTTGTCGGTCAGAAACTCAACGACATAGCGGGGCGTGAAGAACTGGTTGCGGAAGGCTAGTTCGTAGGAGTTGCGGGGAGCCTGACTTTCCTTGCGTGCCTGATCCCGGAGTTCCTTGGGCGTGAAGTACTGATAGACCCAGCCGATTGCCTCGTCTTCTGACCAGATGCCAGCTAGCTCCGGGTCGTTGAGTAAGCCGAGGACTTGGTCGATTACACGCTGGGGCGGGTAGAGGCGGTTGGCAGGGTCTGTCGGTGCGAACAATACCCCGATCTCTTCCGACAGGGTTCCGCCCAGCCAGTTCAGAAAATGCCGATAGGCGATGTCCTGCTGGCCGGTATTGAACCGACGCTCGTCCTCTTCGTGATCCGCCAAGTAGAAGAGAAAACCCTGTGACTTGAGCCCCTTGCTGACGGACTCCCGAATCAGCCCCCGGGATTCCATCATCCGGTAGGCACAGAACCGATTGAGGTGGGTGAAGGCCACCTCCCGGATCAGTTGGGCCAAAGCGTCTTTGGCTTTGTATCCCAACGCCTTGATGTGCTCGTAGTGATCGAGCAGGTCTTGGCGATAGGCCCGGTCCTCTTCAGGCAGGTGCGACATGCGAGCTTCGGGCTCGATCTGCACCTCATCTTTCTTGCCAGCGGCATAAATGCCGAACTGCCCCTGAAGAACCTGTGCGACAGATTCCTCCAGTAGCTTGCGGCACTGGGTGACGACGTTCCGAAGTGTGTTGCGTGTGTTCTGGTCCATCGGATTCTCATCACTCCAAAACGATCTTCACGCCCTCATCGAGCAACTTCAGCAGGTGATCCTGAAGGCGGGTTACGGACTCCTTGACCTGCTCCTCGCTGTCGATGGACGTGGCGAAGAATGTCGAGACCCGCACCCGTTCGATCTTCTGCTCCGGTGGTGCTGTGGCCTTCTGCACTTGAAGCACGGCGTTGGCAAATAGCCCGCCCAAGGCCACGATGTCGGAATTGAGTTCGCCAAGGGTGGCCTTGCACTTCAGGCATTGCATCTCGCCCGGTGGCAGATCTAGCGTCTCACAGCACCTCAGCATCAGCGGCCCAAGAATTGGCCCCTGCATCGCTTCCGGAACCATCGACCACTCCGGGCAACCCTTCAGCCGCTCGATGGCATGACGGTATTGCTCCGCTCGCTCCGAGTGAGCTTTCTCATAGAGTGCGTGGTAAGCGGCACCAACTGAGGCCGCTCCGGACTCGAGTTCAGGGAATGATTTGTAGAAGTCGTCCTGTTGGAGCACCTGCCGAACCGCTTCGGCCGTGTCGGCATGCTCATCCTGTCCGTGCTGCTCAAGAAGCGGAACCATCTGCTCAACGGCCACTCGGGCCTGTTGGACTGTCTTTAAGCCCGTGTCGGTCATCACGTCACGGAGTCGCTTGAGCTGGTCCTTGGACTCCTTGAGAGAAACACCTCCACCAGCGAGGGTCGCAACACATTCGTCGGCAGTGCCTGTGCCGATGGTCTGGAGTGAATCTCGATACTCCTCCAGCCGCTGGACTGGCAGCTTGTTGGTCTTGGCCTGAATCTCGACCGGAGTGATCGCCTTCAGTTCCTCGGCGGCGAGTTTCTTGAATGCCTCGGCAATCGAGTCCTTGTCCATGGCCACGGTTTCGCCAGTGAGGCTTTCGTAGCACTCGACCGCCTTTCGGAGCGTTTTTAGGTCAATCGGCTTAATGGGCGTGAACAGAGCCGACTTGAACGTGGGGTTGCTGGTAAGAGCACCACGAGATGCTGGTTCCTTGTACGAGTCGTACTTCTGCCCACCGGTCGTGACTTCGATGGACCCCGCTCTGAAAAGAACCGCAAGCAGGAGCCGGATCATGTCCCGGTCCCAGCCGTATCCAATGCCGCCGAAATGCTTCTCCAGAGCCTTGCCATACCGGCTGTCTTTGTTGCCG
>SXGQ01323102.1_pt1 | contig 12567 bp, 10 predicted proteins | sample 3178371 | NCBI WGS metagenome assembly SXGQ01 (sample SAMN11356859, study PRJNA531348) | freshwater metagenome | isolation source: freshwater sample F1-20 | place: China: Fuxian Lake, Yuxi | collected 2017-12-25
CGTGCTGCTCGTAGTGGATGCGCACGACGGCCCGCAGGCGCAGACGAAGTTCGTTTTGAAAAAGGCGCTTGAGAACGGCGCGAAGCCGATTGTTGTCATCAACAAGATCGACCGCGACAACGCCGATCCGCACAAGGTGCTCGATCAGGTCTTTGAGCTTTTCCTCGAGCTTCATGCGAGCGACGACCAGCTCGACTTCCCGATCGTTTACGCGAGCGCGAAGAACGGCTTCGCGAAGATCAACCTCACCGACGAGAGCAGCACGATGGAACCGCTTTACCAGACGGTCGTGGACAAAATCCCCGCGCCGAAAATCAGCGACGTTCCATACTTCCAGTTCGTCGTCGCGAATCTCGATTACAGCGAATACCTCGGCCGTCTCGCCTACGGGCGCATCGTCTCGGGCAGCGTGAAAGTCGGCGACACCATCGTTTGCCTCCACAATGACGGCCATGCTTCGAAGGCAAAAGTGACTGCGGTTTTTGGACACGAGGGGCTCAAGAAAATCGAGATTCCAGAAGCGTTCGCGGGTGACATCGTCGGCATCGCCGGCTTTGAGGATGTGTTCATCGGCGAAACGCTGACGGACAGCGAGGAACGGGAGCGCCTGCCATTCGTCGACATCGATCCGCCGACGATCAGCATGAAGATTTGCATCAACGACGGTCCTCTGGCCGGCCGCGAAGGCACGCTTCTCACCGCGCGTCAGGTGCGCGAGCGTCTATTCCGCGAGACGCGCACAAACGTTTCGATTCAGGTATCCGATACCGACGTGGCAGGCCACTTCGACATCAAAGCGCGCGGCGAAATGCAGATCGCGATTCTCGTCGAGCAGATGCGCCGCGAAGGCTTCGAGGTGCTCGTCTCGCGCCCGGAGGTTATTTTCAAAAAGGACGAGGCCGGCAACGTCACCGAGCCTTACGAGGAACTGCACGTCGATCTTCCTCAGGAATATCTCGGCGACATCATCCAAAGCCTCGCCGGACGCAAAGCCGACATCACGCACATGGAGCATCACCCCCACAGCGTGGAGCTCACCGCGATCATCCCGACGCGCGGACTCATCGGATTCGAAACTGTGCTCGTCAACGTGACCAAGGGCATGGGTATCACAAGCTCGCTCTTCCACGGCTACGGCCCGCACAAGGGAGAAATCCCGAACCGCGGCAATGGCGTCCTCGTGAGCATGGAAAACGGCGTGAGCACTGCTTACGCGCTCGACACCGTGCAGGAACGCGGCCGCCTGTTCATCGATCCGCAGGAGGAAATCTACGAAGGAATGATCGTCGGCGAGAACAGCCGCAACGAAGACATGCCGGTAAACCCGTGCCGCGCGAAAAAGCTCACCAACATGCGTTCGCAGGGCGATGGCAAAGGCATCACGCTCCCGCCCGGATTGAAAATGAGCCTTGAACGCTCGCTCGAATACATTGCGCCGGATGAATACGTGGAGGTGACGCCGAAATCGATTCGCCTGCGGAAGAAGATCCTCGACGCCAACGCACGCAAACGCGCCGAGAAGTCCTCCCTGCTGTAAAGGCCGGAGGGAAATCCCGAGCCACTACTGCCGCGAGTCGGCGCCTGAACCGAGCATGCGAACCCGCTGACTTGTCAGCGGGAGCTTCATCGTGAGCGCAAGCCCGCTTCCCGGTGTATTCAGCAGCTCCATCTCTCCTCCGTGCTCGCGTATGATGCGACGCACGATCAGCAGACCGAGCCCGCTGCCGCCGGCCTTTGTGGTGAAATACGGCTCGAAGATTTTGCTCATTTCCGCCTCGGGAATTCCACCACCAGTGTCCGCAAACGAGACGCTGGCAAAGCGATCGTCCATATCAGTGCGGACCCTGAGGATTCCGCCGCTCTTCATCGCCTGAAACGCGTTTTTGATCACATTGAAAAACGCCTGTTTGATTTGCGTGCGATCGAGTTCCACGAGCGGAAGGTCGGCGCGCAGCTCCGACTCGACGATGATATTGCGGTCGGCGATTTCTGTTTCGAGAAACCGGATGCTTTCCTGCACGAGTTGATTCAGGTTCTCGAGGTGGCAATCGAGCTGGGCCGGACGGATGGCACCGAGGAACTGCCGGATAATCGTGTCGAGCCGACCGATTTCCTCCTTCGCAACATCGACAATTTTCAAGAGATCCTTCCGCTGCGAATCGGGGATTTTGCGCAGCCTCCGCTCCATAAGCTGGAGATGAATATGGAGGGAGTTGAGTGGATTCCCAATTTCGTGCGCAACCCCCGCAGCGAGGAGCGTCAGTGCGTTCAAGCGCTCGCTGTGGATGGTTTCCTCAGTGCTTTTCCGGCTTTCGGTGATGTCCCGCAGGATGACCGCATAGCCGAGGAGGTCGTGCGCTTCGCTGTCCACCCGTAATGGGGTAACGTAGAAATTCAAAAACCGGTTCATGGGGTAAAATACCTCCATGTCGCGGGAGATGGTTTTTTCGGCCTGCGCGATTGCGCTCCAGTCGAGCCCCCGGATCTTTTCCGTGAGAAGCACTCCCATCGCCGACTCGCGCTCCATACCGAAGAACTCGCCGGCAGCGCGATTCAAGTAAGTGATGTGACCGGCAGCATCGGTAACTATGACCCCCTCGTGCAGTGCGTGAAAGATCGTCTCAAAGAACCCCTTTTCGTCCGCCAGCCGGAGCACGTAGTCGCGGACCTCCTCGGGGCGCACGCGCCCGATGCGTTCGAGCAGCTTGTCGAGAAATCCAGAATTCATGGCACCAACGTATCGCCCCGCGATTCGTGTTCACAAAGCGAAAAATCCGCCATGGCGGCAGGGCGACTTTCGCACGTTTTGCCCTTTGCCTTCGTATCGTACGGCGTCTATTTTGAGCCACGTACATGCGCACCCCTCGACGTTACACATCCGACTCTCAACGCGTCTGGACGACCGGATTGCGCGGCACGACCGTCGTCCTGTCCGTCGTTTTCGCATGGGGTTTGATGCAGGCCGGGATGAAGACGTTCGACATCGTTTTCGGCGCGGGCCACGCGTCGATGTCGGCAAATCTATGGGATATCGTAAAGCTGGATAGCAATCTGTTAGCCGACAGCAGCTACTGGGCGATCATCACCGCGCCGCTCGTACACGCCAACACGCTGCACTTTCTGCTGAACTTCGCAGCGATCCTACTGGCCGGCCCCGATGTAGAGCGAATCATCGGAAGGCGGCATTTCATGCTGCTCACACTTTCCGCATGGGTGCTCGGCAGCCTTGCTTCGTGGGCGGCGCACCTTTCCACGCCCGGCCATTATGCGGAGGTCGCGGGCTTCTCGGCTCCGGCTGCGGCGGTGCTTGCAGCATACTGCACGATCATGCCGGAGCTGGAACATCGCGTGAACCTTTTCTTCGTCCTGCCATTGAGGTTCCGGGCAAAGTTTCTGGCAATCGGGGTGGTGCTGCTCGCCGCTGCTTGCGCGATTTCGGCAACAGTCACCGTTATCGGCCCCGCAGGAATCCTCGCCAGCACAGCGTTGGGTTGGGCATGGATGAAGCTACTCGGCTTTGGAAATCCGCTCTGGATTCAGCGCGTTATCTTCGACCGGCGCCAGCGCGCCGACCGCCTGAGCCGCATGGGCGCGGATGATTTCGTCGCCGCGGAGGTGGACCCGATTCTTGAAAAAATCGCCCGGTCCGGAATGGACAGTCTGACCCGTGCCGAGCGCAAACTGCTCGAGCAGGGAAGCAGGAAACTGAACGGAGAGGACCACGATGATTGAGGGCAAAGGCCGTCCCGGGAAAAGAGAACGGCCCGCTTCCTTTCGGTTACGGGCCGTTCTGACCAAACACCACCACAGGTGGAGAGTCGCAGTGCGCCACGAAAGCGCTTGATGGGAGTATCATAGCGCGGGAGATCGACTTTTGCAATTTGCACACCGGCTTTTCTGCTTACTCCCTGAAAATGTAACGTTCCGCCTTCCCCAAAGGGCCTTGCCGCTATATCGTCCCGACCCCGATGAAATACCTGGTTGCTGACGATGACCCGCTCGTGTGCGAGACGGTGGAGGCCTTTCTCCAACGCTTCGACGACACGGAATTCTGCCTGAAAGTCGGCGACGGACTCACCGCGCTTCAGGTGATTTCCGCGGGCGGGATCGACGCCGTTTTTCTCGATCTCCAAATGCCGGGACTCAATGGACCCGAGGTGCTGCGTGCGCTGTCGCGGGATATTCCGATTGTGCTGATTAGTGCGAGCGCGGAGTTCGGCGCACAGAGCTACGAATTCCAGGTCACCGATTACCTCGTGAAGCCGCTCGAATTTCCCCGCTTCGCGCAAGCCGTCGCAAAAGTTCGCGAGAAACTCGCCGCCAAAGACCTGGCGCGTGGAATCACGCCCCTGCGCGAAGTTTTCGTAAAGGACGGCACGCGCCTCGTGCGGGTGGTGCTTGATGATCTCGTGCTCCTGAAAGCGGAGGCGAATTACGTGGAGTTTGTGAGCACGGATTCCACGGTGCTGAGCCTGATGACGATCGGCAGGCTTGAGCAGCAACTTCCGCCGGAGTTCGTCCGCGCGCACCGCTCCTACATCGTGAATCTGCGGCACATCACGAAGATCGAAGGCAGCACGGTCTTTCTCGGCAAGCACTCGCTGCCCGTCGGGGAATCCTACCGCGAAGCCCTTCTGGCGAAGCTACCCGTGCTTCGCTGACGCTCCGTCGTCACACTGCGCGGCTGCTGCGTGTAATGCGGCGACGCAATCATCCAGCGCCGCCCACTCCGCAGCGATGATCCGTTCAAACGATGCGTTCACCGCCGAGAGCTGTAACTGCGCTATCGCGGAGTGAAGCCGATGGCGTAGTTTGCGAACAGCGTCCGAGTCCCGCGCGGCGACTGCATTTGTAACCTCCACAACGGCTTTGCGCAGTTCCGCGGAGATCGCGGTGAGCACCTGTGCAAGCTTCTCCCCTCGAAAAAGCTCGTGAAGGGGAGTCGCGCGAATCGCCGGAGAAGCGGCGTGCGCACCGCCGGATTTAAGCGCTGCAAAGAGAATCGCGGGCACAATCGGCTTCGCCACAGCTCCCCTCATTCCGACACGAAGACACTCGGCACGGGCCTCATCCGATAGCTGCGCCGTCACGGCAAAAACCGGCAGCGCGGGGCAAAGCTTCAGCGCCTCGCGGGCGAGTTCGATGCCCGTCATGTCCGGGAGCTGAAGGTCGAAAAGCGCCACATCGAACTCCGCAGCACGAAGCCGCGCGATCCCGTCCCCGCCGGTTTCGGCCATCTCCAGCACAGCGCCGGTTTCTGCAATCAACGCCGCCATCACCTCACGGTTCGAGGGAGTGTCCTCGACGTAAAGGATCCGCATTCCATCCAGCCGCACGGTGTCGGACGCGTCCCCTCCCGCCGGCGTGCTTGCAGGCTCGCAGGGAAGCTCAAAAAGAAAGCGTGAGCCGTGCGGTTCGTTTTGCTCCACGCGGATTCCACCGCCCTGCAATTCGAGGATTGTTTTCGTGATGCTGAGTCCAAGCCCGGTCCCGCCAAATCGCTGCGAACCGGACGTTTGATCAAACGGTGAAAAGATGCGCACACGGTCCGCTTCCACGACGCCGATTCCCGTATCGCTGACCTCACCGTGCAACCGGCCGTTCACCCACCGGGCTTTCAGCGCCACGCATCCGGCGCTCGTGAACTTCACTGCGTTGTTGAGCAGGTTGTGCAGCACCTGCGAAAGGCGGGTCGCGTCGCCAATCGCAAACTCGGGGACGTCGTCCGCGATGTCCTCAATAAATTCCAAGCCCTTCTGAGCAGCGAGCGGACGATGGACGAGCGCCACATCACCGAGCACACGACGCAGCGGGAACGGCTCCATGTACACCTCCATTTTCCCCGCGCGCAGCTTTGACCAGTCGAGCACACCGTTGAAAAGCGCGGTCAACTGCTGTGCGGCCGCATTGAGTGAACGCAGCACGGGAATCTGATGCGGCGGCGGATTGTTCCGTTCCAGCAGGCGAAGCAGCCCGGTCACTGCATTCAGCGGCGTGCGAATCTCGTGACTCATCACGGCGAGGAACTGCTCCTTCGCCCGCGAAGCGTCCACGGCCTCGGCTCGCGCGGATTCCACGGCTGCCACCTGCGCGGCGATCTTTTGCGACATCGCATTAAAGCCTGCGGCGAGCATTCCAACTTCATCGCCCGAAGTTTCCGGAAGCGGGTGCGGCACAGCTCCCGCGTCGAAATCCGCGATCGCCACGGCCACTGTCCGAAGGCGTCTCGTAGTCCACCTCGCAAGCGCAACCAGCACCAGAATTCCAGCGGCCGCAGCGCTGCCGGAGATAACCAATGCCTTGTTTCGCGCGGAGCGAAGGCCGTCCAGTTCGGCGCCTCCCGCAGACGACACGCGAATGAGAAGCTCCCTTTTCGTTTCAGGCACCAGCACGTGACGTCCCTCGGAGAACACCCAGTCATTTCCAAACTCGCGCCGGTCCTCCGGCGAGGGACGCAAAGCATTCCAGTTGTGTCCGAGATCCACGCCGAAGCGCGCATCAGGCACCGGGTGCACAAGCCACGAACCGGCCTCATTCGCCACGTAGAGCCGCATCCGCTCGGCGCGCTGCGCCTGTAGGTCCGCAAGAAAGCGCGTGAGATCGACATTGATGACCACGAGCGCCGGCACCGGTCCGACAGTCATCGCCACTGCGCGCATCGTAGGCGTGTACGGCTTTGAAATGCCCCCGAAGTCGCGATTCAAATCAATCTCCGAAAGATACACATCGCCCTCGCCGAGACGCGCACCGTCGCGCACGTAGTCGCGGTCACCCTTGGGCTGAAGCCGCTCCTCGGGCATCGCCGTCACCGCATCGCCGGAGCGGTCGAGCCGGACGAGTTCCATTCCCACGCTGTCCGTCGCAATGATCCGGACCTGGACGTAGCCGGGCTTGCCGGCCATCAGCGCCCGGAAATCCGCCTCCACACGACTGCGCGTCGTCCCGTTTCTATCGCGGAGGAAATCGATCACCGACTGCGAGCGCGCCAGATAGAGCGAATCGCGAACGACATCCGCCGCAAGGCTCCCGCATTTGAGCGCAACTGTTCGCCGTTCATGCTCCAGCGACTGCCGCCACGTCTCCGTGAGATGCTCCTTGGCCCCCTGAAAGTTGAACCATCCCAAAACCGCCATCGCCAGCACGACCACGATCGACGCCGTGATGCTGAAACGCACGACAAGCGAAGCGCCGCGGCGGCGGCCTGCGTGACTCGTTGGCTTCGCATTCATCGCCACATCCCTAGCGGCGTTCCGGAGCTTTTCGAGCACGGAGTTCCATGGAGTTTGACGCCAAAACGCCTCAATAGCGCCTCTCGGCCGCCAAAAATTCGTCAAACGTTACCTTTTCGCCTCCCATAAGTCATAATTTCGTAACATTTGCCGGAGAGTCTCCGTAAAGACGCCACCCCCGCGTCACACAAAACCTACACCAAAACACACAAATGATGAAAACCACGCTCGCTCTGGTACTCGCTGCATCCGCCGCGATTGCCGGAAACACCTCCGCTCCAATCAAAGTCGAGACCAAGGAGAAAACTCTCTCCGAGCAGTTCGACAACTTCGGACTCCTCTACAAGGACAAGAACAACTCCGTCCTTCAGGAACTCTGGGTCCTCGGCCGCTACCACCTGCACTATCATGACACGGACGGCACGCTCGGCAACGACTCGGGCTGGGAACACCGTCGCGCGCGCTTCGGCTTCCAGGCTACTTTGTTTGAGAACCTCACCATCCACGCACAAGCAGTCAGCGGCGCGGATTTTGACCCGGTTTACAACGGCTTCACCGAACTGTGGGCGAGCTGGAAGTTCAGCGACGCGGTCAAGCTCACCATCGGCCAGCAGAAGCACCGCTTCACCCACGACCGCAACGTCTCCAGCCGCTACATCAATTACATGGAGCGCTCCATGTTCACCAATATGTTCGGCCTCGACTACACACCGGCAGTCACGCTCTCGGGCAAAGTCGGAAAGACCGAATATTACACCGGCATCTTCTCGAATTACACGGATCACAACATGTCCCGTGCGTTTGGCGATTTCAACTCCGGATGGTCTTACATCGCTGCGGCAAGCTACGACCTCGGCGGCCTTTTTGGTGCTGAATCCGCTTCCATCTACGCCAGCTACATCCACAGCGAGGCCGACGCCGAGGCAACAAACATGAACCGCTTCCGCGATGGCGTCTCCGCCGCGCTCATCCTCACGGATGGTCCGGCCGCGCTGGTGACGGAAGTGACCGGCGGATTTGGCAGCGACCGCGGCAGCGCTGTCGGCATCAACATCCAGCCTTCGTATTTCCTCACCGACAATCTCCAGCTCGTCGGGCGCTACCAGCTCGCGCTGTCGGACGATGAGAAAGGTCTCACCGGCCAGCGCCGTTATGAGCGCGCAGCAGGAGCACAGCCGGGCAATCAGTATCAGGCCGGCTATCTCGGTCTGAACTACTACATCGCGGGCCACCGTGCGAAGCTCATGACCGGCGTCGAATACGCCGACATGGACGGCGAGAGCGAAGTCACCGCGTTCGCCGGTGTTCGCATCTTCTTCGGGCCGGATTCCAAGGGCGCGTTCCCGACCGGCAAGACCCTGAAGGGACGCTGGTAGTCCTATTTCCACCTCACGGTGGTGTTTGGTCAGAACGGCCCGTTGCGTGATGCAGCGGGCCGTTCTCTTTTTCGTTTAAACGAAGCATTCCGATCATCGCATGCTTTTTTCGAAGTTTCTGTTGCCACGTAAAGTTCGCGCTCTAAGACCCGCTTGCTGCCGCACCGGCGGCAAACATCGAAGAACCATATCCAATTCAAATATGACAAAATACATCCTTATGACGTTGATCGCGGCGGGTCTGCCAGTGGCTGCAACCCACGCACAGGAAGCGAAAACAAAAGCGAAGGCCGGCGCGAAAGCGTCCGCCAAGGCGACCATCACCAAGGCCGAAGTCCTCGCTGCGCAGCAGGCGTGGTGCGATGCGCTCGTGGCAATTGGCAAGGCCAGCGAGACCGGCGGTGATCCGAAAGCCCTCGCGGAAAAAGTGCTCTCCGAGGCCTACGACTATGACAAGGGCCAGGTGTTCTTCAAACCGACGCTCGCATACGGCGCGAACACCTTCCGCCCTACCAAGGAAGGCGCGCTCGCGTACTTCGTCGGTGGAAATCCGAAATTCCCGGAAGACAAAGGCTTCGCGCTAAAGCCGTGGGTAAAAGCCCGCTTCGACAACCTCGGCGAAGGCAACGAGGACGGCATCCAGATTCACGGCGACATCGCCATCACCATGGGCAACGTCTGGGTGACGGACAAGGAAGGCAAAGAGACGATGGTGGACAAAACGTTCGTCTTCAAGAAAGGCGCGGACGGAAAGTTGAGACTCATCGTCCACAAGTCCGCACTCCCTTACTCGCCGGAAAAGAAGTAGCCGAGATTCGCCATCATCTTCTCGTGGTACCGGGAAGACCCGTTGTCGCAGGACAGCGGGTCTTCCTCCCGTTTTCCGCGCAACGCGGCGGACCTGCCCTCCATTCTGAATTCCTCATTCCTCACCTATGAAAACACCCATCCTACTCACCACATTACTCGCAGCTTCCAGCGCCCTTGCCGGGAGTGCGTCCGTGTCCTCGACTGACACCGCGTCCGAATCAAACGACTTGCTCACGTCGCTCTGGGATCTGCCCACCATATACAAGGGCGATGGCTTCCTTCGTGAGGCCCGGTTCATCGGCCGCCTCCATGCCGACGTTTACGAAATCGATTCCGCCCAGGGCCATCAACAGGATTGGGAACTTCGACGATTCCGCGTCGGCACACGGCTGAAGTTCGCGGGCGGTCTGGAGTTCAAGACCGAGGTTCAGTTGAACCCGCAGGCAAGCGACCCGGCCTACGAGCGGATCTCCGAGCTTTATCTAAGCTGGAAGCAGAGCGAATCCTTCAATCTGAAGATCGGAAAATTCGCCGCGGATTTCACTCACGACGGACGGATTTCATCAAACAACCTCCAGACCCTCGAACGCAACCAGCTCACCAACAGCTTCTGGGCCACCACGCGGTTCTTCAGCGGCGTCGCCGCGAATGGACAACTCGGCAAGTGGTCTTACAACGTCGGCGTGTTCTCTAACGACGTGGACAAGGAGTTCGGGAACTTCGACGCGAGCTGGTTCGGCGTCCTCGGCCTTGGCTACGACATCAGCGCGCCGCTCGGGGCAAAGAAGGCGGTCATCAACCTCGACTACTTCTACCAGGACGTGGACCCGGCCGCGGTCAATATCCGCCCGTTCGAGCACGTCGGCTCCCTCAATCTCAACGCCGATTACGGCTCCTGGGGATTTGCCACCGACCTCGCGGGCGGGATCGGCAAGCTCTCGCAAAGCGACGGCTGGGGCGCGATGGGGCAGGTCTGGTACCAATTCACGGACAAGCTCGAAGGCATCGCCCGCTACACCCACGTGGAAGGCAGCGACCCCGACAGCCTGAGATTTGGCCGCTACGAAAGCCGGATCGTGAGCGGAAAAGGCGACCGCTACGACGAGGCCTACCTCGGCCTCAACTACTACATCTACGGCCACAAGCTGAAGCTCCAGAGCGGCTGGACCTACGCCTCCATGGACGACTCCGCCGGCAATGGCGGCGAATACGACGGTTGGGCATGGACGACCGGCTTGCGGATGAGTTGGTAGAGCCACTCGCCGGATAAAGTAACCTTTAAGGCCAACGGCCCGCTGTCACATGGCAGCGGGCCGTTGCGCTTTCGCCAGGGTCGCTGCTCCCCCCGACGCATCGCGCACAAGCCGCCCATCCTCCTGCGCAACCCGCTCCACCACGCCCGGCGTGAGATCCACCGGTCCAGATTCGAGATCCACCGTGCCCGGCGTCCCGTCAACCGGCCCGGAAGCCTGCTCCACCTGCGGAGGAGCGTGCTGTACTTAAAGAGGAGCGGCTTGTACCAGCCGGGGAGCCTGCTGTACCACGTCCGAAGCCTGCTGTACCAGCGGAGCAACGCAAAGTACCACGCCGGAAGCTCAAAGTACCGCCCCCGGAGGTCGCTGTACCACGCCGGAAACCCAAAGTACCGCCTCCGAAGGCCGCTGTACCGCCTCCGAAAGGCAAAGTACCGGGTACTTTGCCCTTCGGACGTGGTACTTTGGGTTTCCGGCGTGGTACTTTGACCTTCCGGCGTGGTACTTCACCTTTCCGACGCGGTACTTTGACTTTCCGCCGTGGTACAACGGGCTTTCGCCATGGTACAGCAGGCTGCCGACGTGGTACAGCACGCTCCCGGCGTGGTACAACAGGCTTCCGCTGTGGTACAGCACGCTTTCCCGCTGGTACAGCACGCTTTTCACCTGAGTAACCTGCCCTTTCCTCTGACAAACCTCCCTTTACCCCTGAAACAGCCACCTTCACCCTTAAAGGATCGGCTTCTAGCGGCAGAAAACCACGCAACCCGCTTCCCGAACGGGCTTTAGCGTTTCGCGGATGGGGCGACGGACGGGGGCTTTCCTCGATTTCCTCTGAAGGGGCGGGCGCCGATCGCCTACTTCGAGCCGACGGCCTGCGGCAACGCCTTTACGTGCGCGGCAAATTCGACTCCGTTGACCTTCCCCTCGACTTTGTCGGCGCCCAGCTTGATGCCTTTGACGTCGTACAGATGACCGTCGGGCGAAATGGCTTTAATGCCGTAGTTGGTCCCGTCGGCGGCGATGGCTTTGATGTTGATGATGCTGCCGGAGGCGGAAACGCCTTTGACATCGAGCTTCCCGCCATCGGGCAGGATGGCTTTGATGCCGAGCACCGTGCCATCGGCGGCGACGGCCTTCACGGGCTGGAGCTTGTCCGAGCTAACGAGAATCTTCACCGGCAGTTTGGCGTCGCCCACGAGGGCTTTGATGTCGAGCAGGTGCGCGTTGCCCTCGGTCTGGATGGCTTTGACGGCATGCAATTTTCCGGCGGAATCGACGGCTTTGACATCGATGAGACGCCCCTCGGGATGGACGGCCTTGATGTGCCAGACGGTGTCGGCTGCGTGAAGGGTGGTGGCGAAAAGGAGGGCGGCGAGAGCGTTCAGGAGTTTCATCGCCGCGATGGAAACCACAGCCGAGGCGCGCGGTCAAACATCGAATCCGCGCGAAGCCGCGCCGGAGGAGGAAAAGTGCGGAGGCGGTAAAAAACCTGTCACACCTTGTCGGGTCGGTGCTGTAATACGCGTCCCCTCTTTTCATGAACCTCATCCGCAGCTCGCTCCGCAGACCATTTACGGTGATCGTCGCCGTGGTGGCGCTGTGCCTCGGCGGGTGGATGGCGATTCAGCGGATGGCGCGCGATGTGTTCCCGGCGCTGGGCATCCCGACGATCTACGTCGCGCACCCTTACGGCGGCATGGACCCGGCGCAGAGGGAGGGCGACATCACGTAATACTACGAGTAACACTTTCTGTACATCACGGGCATCGAGCATGTGGAGAGCCAGAGCATCCAGGGCGCGAGCATCATGAAGCTGCAGTTCCACCCCGGCACGGAGATGGCGGCGGCGATGTCGGAGACGGTGGCGTATGTGAATCGCGCGCGCGCTTTCATGCC
>SXGQ01468194.1_pt1 | contig 12567 bp, 12 predicted proteins | sample 3178371 | NCBI WGS metagenome assembly SXGQ01 (sample SAMN11356859, study PRJNA531348) | freshwater metagenome | isolation source: freshwater sample F1-20 | place: China: Fuxian Lake, Yuxi | collected 2017-12-25
CGGGCATCAAGGCGCGCCGCTTCGCCTCCGACGGCGAGGCCACCTCGACCTTCTGCATCGAGGCCGGGCGGCGAGCGCTTGAGGCCGCCAAGCTCGACGCCTCGGAGCTCGACCTGATCCTGGTCGCGACCGTCAGCCCCGACCACATGTTGCCGGCGTGCGCGCTGTTGGTGCAGCAAGCCTTGGGCGCCAAGAAGGCCGCGGCCTACGACTTGAACGCCGCCTGTTCCGGCTTCCTGACGGCCATGACGACCGGCGAGGCCTTCATCGCCGCGGGCACCGCCCAGAACGTGCTGGTCATCGGGGCCGAAACCTTGTCGCGCTTCCTGGACATCAAGGACCGCGGCAGCTGCATCTTGTTCGGCGACGGAGCCGGTGCGGCGGTGCTGCGGCGCTTCGAAGCCTGCGGCCAAGGCGAGATCCTGCGCCGCACGCTGGGCGCCGACGGGTCGGGCTACGAACTGATCCACATGAAGGGCGGAGGTGCCGCCAATCCGCCCACGCACGCGTCGATCGAGCGTGGAGACCACTACATCCGCGTGCAGGGCCGCGAAGTGTTCAAGTTCGCCGTCGCGACGATGAGCGAGCTGATCGCCGAGATGACCGAAGGGCACGCCTACGACGAGATCTGCCTCGTGGTGCCGCACCAAGTCAACCAACGCATCATCGACGCCGCGCTCGAGCGCATGGGTTGGACGGACGAGAAAGTCATGGTCAACATCGACAAGTACGGCAACACCTCGGCGGCGAGCGTGCCGGTGGCGCTCGACGAAGGCGTGCGCGCCGGCCGCGTCGAGAAGGGCAAGCTCGTGGTGCTCGTGGCCTTCGGCGCGGGCTTGACCTGGGGCGGCGCGCTCGTCCGCTGGTAGTCGCGCTCGTCGGCTTTCTTCCTCGAACCACGACTCGTCCCGTCGCCCACACCGACCTTCGATGCACACGCAACCCGCCCTCCTATTCCCCGGCCAAGGCGCGCAACACCCCGGCATGGGCCGCGATTGGTGCGAGGCGCATGCTGTCGCCAAGCGCGTGTGGGCCGAGGCTGACGCGATCCTCGGCTTCCCGCTCTCCGATGCGTGCTGGAACCAGGGCGAAGCCGTCAATCGCACGGACATCGCCCAACCGGGCATCTTCACCACTTCGGTGGCGATCGTGGGCGTGCTGCAGCAGCACGGTCTCGACTTGGCCAAGGTGCCGCTGGTGGCTGGGCTGTCGCTCGGCGAGTACACCGCGTTGTGGGCCGCCGGTTCCTTGTCGTTCGAGGACGGCTTGCGTCTCGTGCGCTTGCGCGGCGAGGCCATGCAGTCGGCCGCGGAAGCCATCCAAAGCTCGATGACCAGCCTGATGGGGGCCACCGAGGAACAGGCGCGTCTGGTCGCCGCGCATGGAGCGCAATTCGGCATCTGCCAGGTGGCGAACCTCAATGCACCGGGCCAGATCGTCATCGCGGGCGAGCTGAAGGCGCTCGACGCGGCCGAGGCGGCGGCGAAGGATCATGGCGTGCGCCGAACGCGTCGCCTCGTCGTCGCCGGCGGCTTCCACAGCGAGTGCATGCGCCCCGCCGCGCAGCGCCTCGAGCAGGCGCTGGCGCAGGTCGAGATCCGCGCCCCGCGCTGCACCTTTCTGACCAATGTGACCGGCGAGGCGCTGGTCGAGCCCGACGAAATTCGCGCGAGCCTCGCCGAACAGGTCTGCCGCAGCGTGCTGTGGGAGAAGTCGATGCGCAGCGCCTTGTCGCTGGGCGTGAAGCGCTACCTGGAACCCGGACCTGGCACGGTCTTGGCCGGCATCCTCTCCAAGATCGACGAGTCGGCGCAGGTCATCTCGGCGGCCAAGCCCGAGGATGCGCATTCCTGCGTTCAGACCTGAGGTTTTGCCCGCCCCATCCACCATCGGCCTATGCGTTGACCGTGCCTGCACACGCCGCTACAGTCACTCCGTGAGGGTGTCGCCGCACAAGGCCGCACCATCCCCGATCCCCCCCGGACTCCGACAGCCTTGACCGCCCAAGCCGAATCGCCCCGCCTCCTCGCCGGACAGGTGGCCATCGTCACCGGCGCATCGCGCGGCATCGGTGCCGCCATCGCCCTGCAGCTCGCTGCGCGTGGAGCCAAGGTGATCTGCGTCGCCACCAGCGCCGAGCGCGCCGCCGAGACCGCAGGCCGTTGCTCCGAATTGACCCCGGGAGCCCAGGCGCTGGGCGTGGACGTGGCCCAGACCTCCGCCGTCGCGGCGCTCGTCGATGCAATCGTCAAGGAGCACGGTCGCCTCGACATCCTCGTCAACAACGCAGGAGTGACGAAGGACCAGCTCATCATGCGCATGAGCGAGGAGGACTTCGACCGCGTGCTCGACGTGAACCTCAAGGGCGCTTGGAACTTCTGCAAGGCGGCCTCGCGCACGCTGATGAAGACCGGCGGGACGATCGTCAACATCGGCTCGATCGTCGGCTTGACCGGCAACGCGGGCCAGAGCAACTACGCCGCGTCCAAGGCCGCGCTGGTGGGCTTGACCAAGTCGCTCGCCAAGGAGCTCGCCGGCCGCAAGGTGCGCGTCAACCTGGTCGCGCCGGGCTACGTGCGCTCGGACATGACCGCCGCCATCGCCGACGAAGCCGCCGTGGCCAAGTTGAAGGAGAGCATCCCCCTCGGGCGCATCGGCGAGCCGACGGAGATCGCGCAAGCGGTCGACTACCTCGTGGGCCCGGGCGGTGCCTACATCACCGGCCAGGTGCTCGTCGTCGACGGAGGGCTGTCCCTCTGACCGACGCGAGGCGGGGCCGAGCGGTCCCGCCTCCGCTGCGCCGCCGGCACCTGCAGCACATCCTCGGACGCGCAGACAGCCAAGCCGCCCCGATCAATCCACACCGCGATCATCCGATGTCGCGGTCACCCCACCCCGCGCCGTGGCCTCGCGCCGCGGCATCTTCAAGAGAAGGAGCTAGAACGATGTCCAACAACGCCAACACTGCCACCGTCGAAGAGCGCGTCATCAAGATCGTCTGCGACAAGATGAGCCAGCCGCGCGAGAAGGTGAAGCGCGAGACAGACTTCGTCAACGACCTCGGCGCCGACTCGCTGGACACGGTCGAGCTGGTCATGAGCTTCGAAGACGAGTTCGAGATCACCATCCCCGACGAGGACGCGGAGAAGATTCGCACCGTCGGCGCCGCCATCGACTACATCACCAGCAAGTCCTGACCATTCGCGCGCACCAGGCGCCAAGCCCGAGGGCGCGGCCTGGATGACGCGCCCGCGCGGCGCGCCACGCCTTGGCCGCACGGTTCGTGTTCGTGGTCGGATGTCCGACCGCGTCTCTTCGCACCACCGCCAACGCCCGCCGCGCGCGGGCCTTCAAGCCACACCCACAACATGCGTCGCGTAGTCATCACCGGCCTCGGCACCATGAACGCCTTGGGCAACGACGTCGAGACGACGTGGTCGCGCCTGTTGCGAGGCGAGAACGGCATCGGGCCGATCACGAAGTTCGACACCAAGGACCACTCGGTGCACTTCGCAGGCAGCGTGCATTGGGATCCGACCGCGGGCTTCGCGGGTCCGGAATTGCGCAAGTACGATCCGTTCACCATGTGGGCCTTGATGTGCTCGGACCAGGCCTTCAAGGACGCCGGCTTGGATCCCAAGGCGGCTTCCGAGGAGGAGCGTGAACGCTACGGCGCGATCATCGGCACCGGCATCGGCGGCATCACCGGCATCGAAGAGCAGTATCGCGACCTGCTCGAGCGCGGCCCGCGCCGCGTCAGCCCGCACTTCGTGCCCAAGATCATGGCCAACGCCGTCTCGGGCCAGGTCTCCATCCGGCACGGGCTGCTGGGCACTTCGTTCACCACCTCGTCGGCCTGCGCCTCGGCCGGCCACGCCATCGGCATGGCATGGCGCGCCATCCAATGGGGTGATTGCGACATGGTGGTCACCGGCGGCGCCGAGTCCGCCACCACGGCGCTGAGCTTGGCGGGCTTCGCCAACATGAAGGCGCTCTCGACGCGCAACGACGATCCGTCGGCGGCCTCGCTACCCTTCGACAAGGATCGCGACGGCTTCGTCATGGGCGAGGGCTGCGGCATCCTCGTGTTCGAGGAGTACGAGCGCGCCAAGCAACGCGGCGCGCGCATCTACGCCGAGGTCAAGGGCTACGGTTCCACCGACGACGCGCACCACATCACGGCCCCCAAGGAGGACGGTCGCGGCCCCGCGCGCGCCTTCCGCGAGGCGCTGCGCCATGGGGGCGTCGCACCCGAGCAGGTCGACTACATCAACGCGCACGGCACGAGCACGCCTTACAACGACGCCATCGAGACGCGCGCCTTGAAGTTGTGCTTCGGCGACCACGCCAGGAAGCTGGCAGTCAACTCGACCAAGTCGATGGTCGGCCACCTGCTCGGCGCTTCCGCCGCCCTCGAGTTGGTCGTCACCGCGCTGTCGGTGCACCACGGCAAGGTGCATCCCACGCGCAACTACACGACGCCCGACCCCGACTGCGATCTCGACTACGTCCCGGGCTCCGCGCGCGAGCTGGAGATCCGCAACGCCTTGTCCAACTCGCTGGGCTTCGGTGGTCACAACGTGTCGATCTTGATCGGGCGCCCCGACTGAGCTGGGCTGGGCCGGGGCGACGGTGGGCTTCGCTCCAGCCGCTGGAACGCGCGCGCCGCGAGGCTAGAGTGGCTCGCACCGCGCCATGAGCACAGTCGACACGCTTCAGTTGCAGCAACGCCTCGAGGCCTCCGGCCAGGGGCACCTTTGGGCCCACGCCACGCGTTTGTCCGGCGCCCCCCGCGAGGCCTTGATCCAGCGCCTGGCGAGCTTGGACCTCGCCCTGGTCGGCGAGTTGGCGCGCTTGGCTCTTTCCAACGCGTCCGCAAGCGCGGCCACGCGCTTCGAAGCTCCCACCGTCTTCGGCCTCGACCAGCGCCGCGCTCCGCGCGCCAAGGAAGCCCACCAAGCCGGCGAGGAACTCTTGGCGCAGGGCAAGGTCGGCTTCCTGCTCGTCGCCGGGGGACAGGCGTCGCGCCTCGGGTACGAGGGGCCGAAGGGCTGCTATCCGATCGGCCCCGTCACGGGTCGATCGTTGTTCGAGATCTTCGCTCGGCGGCTGCATGCGGTGCGTCGGCGCCATGGCGTCGCCACGCCGTGGTACATCATGACCTCGGAAGGCAACGACGCGGCGACCCGCGAGTTCTTCGCGCGCCACGACCACTTCGGGCTGCCTGCCGAGGAGATCGTCTTCTTCTCGCAGGCGATGCTGCCCGCGCTCGACGCGCAGGGACGCATCCTGATGGCCTCGCCGAGCGAGTTGTTCCTGGCGCCCAACGGCCATGGCGGGTCGCTGCTGGCCTTGCAGACCAGTGGCGCGCTGCGCGCGGCCGGCGAGCGCGGCGTCGAGGTCTTCAGCTACTTCCAGGTCGACAACCCGCTGGCGCCGCCCGCCGACGCGCTGTTCCTCGGCCTGCACGCGCTCTCGGGCTCGCAGATGTCGAGCAAGGTGGTGAAGAAGCGCGACGCCCACGAGAAGGTGGGAGTGCTCGGCAAGGTGGACGGAGTCCTGTCGTGCATCGAGTACTCGGACTTGCCCGAGGCGTTGCGCCACGCCACCGACGAGCGCGGAGAACTCCTGTATTCGGCCGGCAACATCGCGCTGCACGCCATCGATCGCGCCTTCGTCGCGTGCCTCGTCGGCGCGAAATTGGAGCTGCCGTGGCATGTCGCCAAGAAGCAGATTCCCTGCATCGACGAGGCGGGCGCGGCGACCAGCACGGCCGGCTTCAAGTTCGAGACCTTCGTCTTCGACGCGCTGGCCTTCGCCGACGAGAGCGCGATCGTCGAGGTCGAGAGGCGCGAGGAGTTCTCGCCCGTCAAGAACAAGGACGGCGACGATTCGCCGGCGACGACTCGGCGCGACTTGTGCGCCATGCACGCGCGCTGGGCCGCCGAGGCGGGCGTGGCGTTGCCCCGCATGGACGAACAGGGGGACGTGCAGATCGAGATCGATCCGGTCTACGCCGAATCCGCGCGCGAGTTCGCGCACCGCGGACCCGAGCATCGCCATGTGCGGACCGAACGCGGCGCCTACTTCGGCGAGGGTTGGAAGCCTTGAAGCCTGGCGCCACCATGGCGGAGAGCGGGGCCGCGTCCCGCCCTCCGGCCTTCGATCGGGAGGCCTTGCTGCGCCTCGCGCCCGAAGCGGCTTGGCGTCGCCTGCGCGAGTCGCAGGTCGTGGTGCTGTCAGGCGGACGCTCGAGCGAGCGCGAAGTCTCGTTGCGCTCGGGCGCGGCCGTCGCGGCGGCGCTGCGCGACGGTGCCGACGGCCGCGGTCCGACGCGCGTGCGCGAAGTCCAACTGGAGCTCGACGGCGGCTGGCTGGTGGGGGAGGAGCGACTCGAGCCCGCCGAAGCCCTCGCGCGCCTGCCCGCCGACGCGCCTTGCTTCCTCGCGCTGCACGGCGGCGAGGGCGAGGACGGCACCCTGCAAGGCATGCTGCGCATGCTCGGCCGCAGGCACACGGGCGAAGGCGTGTGGACATCGGCCTTGTGCATGAACAAGTCCGCGACCAAGGACGTGCTGCGGCGCGCGGGCGTGCGCGTCGCGTCGGGCTTCGAACTGTCGCATGGCGACTGGCGCGAGGGGCGCGAGGACTGCCTGGCGCGCGTGCGCGGGCTCTCCGACGATGGATGGTGCGTCAAGCCCAACAGCGGAGGCTCTTCGGTGGCCACTTCGCTGGAGGAACACCTCGACGGCGTCGCCGCGGCGATCGAGCGCGTGCTGGAGACCGGCGACAGGGTGCTGGTCGAGGCGCGCGTGCGCGGCATCGAGACTTCGTGCGGGGTCTTGGGCGACAGCGCCTTGGAAGTCGCGGCCTTGATGCCGATCGAGATCACGCCCAAGGACGGCCGCTTCTTCGACTACGAGGAGAAGTACAGCGCGCACGGCGCGAGCGAGCACTGCCCGCCCACAAGCCTGCCGCCGGCGGCCTGCGATGCGATCCGTGCCGCCGCGGAACGCGCCTTCCGCGCGGTGGCTGGGCGGTCCTACGCGCGCATCGACTTCATCACGCCGCGTTCGAGCTCCGGCGAGCTTGGAGAACCCGTCGCGCTCGAGGTCAACACGCTGCCGGGCATGACCGAGCGTTCGCTCTTGCCGCAGGAGGCGGCTCACGCCGGCTTGTCGTTCCGCGAACTATGCCTGCTGCTGGCCGCGCTCGCCTGCGCCGACGGACGATGAGCACGCTGCGCATCGCCGTGGTGGGTGCGCGGGGTCGCTTGGGAGCGCATGCCGCCGACCACTACGACCGCAGCCCAGGCTTCGAAGTGGTGGCGCGCATCGAACGCGGCGTGGATCTGCGTGCCGCCTTGCGCGACGCGCGCGCCCAGGTCGCGCTCGACGCCACCGAAGCAGGTCTGGGCGCTCGGCACGCGCGACTCATGCTCGAGGCGGGCGTGCGTCCGCTGGTCGGCACTTCAGGCGTGACCGAGCCCGAGCTCGCCGAGCTCGACGCCTTGGCCCGCGGGCTGGGACTCGGTGGGTTGGTGGTGCCCAACTTCTCGTTGGGGATCGTCCTGCTGCAGCGCGCCGCGCTCGAGTTCGCGCGCCACATGCCGCAGGTCGAGATCATCGAACTGCATCACGAACGCAAGAAGGACGCGCCCTCGGGCACCGCCATCGACACGGCGCGCAAACTAGCGGCCGCCCGCCCAGGGCGCGGCGAGGTTCCGATCCACTCGGTGCGCCTGCCCGGTCACTACGCGCACCAGGAGGTCTTGTTCGGCGCCCCGGGAGAGACCCTGACCTTGCGCCACGACATGGCCTCGCCGGAGGCCTTCGGTCCGGGCCTGCTGCTCGCCGCCAAGCACGCTGCGCGCGCCGTCGGCGTGGCGCGGGGGTTGGAGCACGCGCTGGCGACCTGAGGCGGACTCCGGCTTCGAAGTCCATTGGAAGGAGGCCGCCGCCGCGCTATCTTGTCCGCCCTGACGATTCCGTGCCGGGGTGGCGAAATGGCAGACGCGGCGGATTCAAAATCCGCTTCCCTTCAAAGGAGTGGGGGTTCAAGTCCCCCCCTCGGCACCAGCTTCTTCCACTCCTCGCTGGAGTACCACGTTCCCGTTGAAGCACGCAGCTCTAGCCGCCGACCTCCTCGGCACCGTGCTGCACGAGGTGAACAACGCTGCGCAACTGCTGTCCGCCATGGACGCGCTGGGCAAGCATGTGGGCGTCGAAGCCATTGGCGAGCGGGGCGATGATCTCGCCGCGTGTGGCGCTACTCTCGAGGCGCAAGGCGAGCTGCTGCGCGCCTTGTGCGGCGACGATGCGCCGGCTGCCTCCACGCCGCGCGCGGCGCGGCTCTTGTGGATCCTGGTGAAGAAGCGCTTGGCCGCCGAGCGGCTTCATTTGAGCTTCGACCCGGCTTGCTGCCCGGAGCGCTTGGACTTCGACATGGCGTCGCGCGTCCTGGAGGAAGCACGACTCGCCCCGGCAGGGGCGCGCTTGGAACTCGATTTCGCGCGCGGCAGTTGCGCGCAGGTGAGCGCATGAGTTGGCTGGAACGCCTGACTTCCGGCTGGGGGCTGTTCGAAGCGCGCTCCGAGCCGCGCGGCGATGGTGGGCGCGTCCGCGAGGTGCAGGCGGTGCTCGAAGTGCTCGCGCCGCTCTTGGCGGCGGATGGCGGCTCGGTCCAATTGCTGGCGGTGGAAGGCGAGGTCGTGGAACTGCGGCTCTCAGGTGCGTGCGCTCGCTGCCACTCGGCCGAATCGACCATGTCGGGCTTGGTGGAACCACGCCTGCGCGCGTCCTTGCCTTGGCTGCAAGGCGTACGTTGGAAGGCTTGAGGCGCGCTCAGAAGCGCCACAAGACAGCCAGCAGCGTCGTCAGCTGGACCGCGTAGGTCGCCGTGCCCAAGGCATCGCCGGTGGAACCACCAAGGCGTCGACGCAAGTAGCGCACGCCGATCCACACCACGACCGCGCAGGCTCCGATCGCCAACAGCGCGGCCGCGCGATCGAGCCAGGTCAACCACATGAGCGCGGGCAGGGTGGCGATCAAGGCGAGCGAGACGCGCGATGCAGGCAAGGCGACGAGATCGCGCGAGAGACTCTGGCGCTCGGGGATGGTCGGCAAGGCGGCGAGCAGCAGCATCCCCGAGAGGCGACCGAGGCTGGCGGCGCACACGACGCCCGCGAAGAACAGCTCGCCACGCACCAGCCACAGCGCCTTGCTCGACTCGTAGCGCAGGAGGAACGCGCCGAAGAGCGCCAGTGCTCCGTAGGATCCGATGCGCGAGTCCTTGAGGATCTCCAACACCCGTTCCCGCGAGAATCCGCCTCCGAAGGCGTCGAAGGCGTCGGCCACCGCGTCTTCGTGGAAGGCGCCCGTCAGGCGCGCCTCGACCAGCAGGGCTACGAGCAAGGCGATGCCGAACGGCAGATGCGGATGCAGCAGCCAAGTCAAGCCAGCGGTGGCGAGGCCCACGAGGGCTCCGACCAACGGGAACCAACTCGTGGCTCGCTGAAGGTCGCCCGCCTGCAAGTGGTGAGTCGAGGGCGGCACGGGCAGGCGCGTCAAGAAGCTCGTCGCGACCCACGCCGCGCGCACTTCGCGCACCAAGTAGCTCATCGCCCAACCTCGCCGGATGCGCCGCCCAGCGCCTCCTCCAAGGTGGCCACCGCGCACACGAGGTCGGCCGCCGCATCGAGCAGCGGCAGCAGGAGCAACGCCCCGCTGCCTTCGCCCAGCCGCATGCCCCACGGCAACCACGGCTCGAGGCGCAGGCTTTCCAACGCATGTCGATGCGAGGGTTCGGCGCCGAGGTGGGAAGCCAACCAGCGCGACTCGCACCCCGGGGAACGCTCGCGCGCAAGCAAGCCCGCGGCAGCGGCGAGGGCGCCGTCGAGCACGCTCGCGATCCCGATCTCGCTGGCGCGCGCCAGGGTTCCGGCCATGGCCACCAGTTCGCCGCCGGCGACGGCCCGCAGGCGCCCGGTCAAATCCGCTTGACAGGCCGCGGCGCGTTCGACCGCCTGCGCCACAGCTCGACGCTTGGCCTCGTGTCGCGTGTCGTCGCAGCCCGCGCCGCGGCCAGTGGCCTCCTCGACGGTCAAGCCGAGTGCCAGTACGGCCATGGCGGCCGCGCTGGCGGTGTTGCCGATGCCAACCTCGCCCGGCACGAGCAGGCGGAAGCCGCGCTGCGCCGCGCGCTCGGCCTCGGATACGCCGAGGCGCCAGCAGGCTTCGAACTGCTCGGGGGAGAGGGCATCCTCGTGCCGGATGTCCTTGGCGCCCGGCGCGAGGCGCGCCGCGAGGAACTCGATTCCATCGGCGCAGCCAGCCTCCAAGCCGCACTCGCCGAAGAGCGACACGTCGACCACGCGCGTACGGGTCTCGAAGCGCCGCGCCAGCACGCTGGATACGGCGCCACCGCGGCCCAAGGTGCGCGCCACGAGCGCGCTGACGCTCGAAGGCCAGGCGCTGGTGGCGACGGCCGCATCGTGGTCGCCGCAGTAGACCAAGTGCAGTCGCGGTCTGGTGCGCGGCGTCGAGGTGCGTTGAGCCACGCACAAGGCCTCGGCCAGCTCTTCGAGCCGCCCCATGCTGCCCGGCGGCTTGGCCAGCGAATCCAGGCGCGCGCGAACGGTCCTGCGCAGCGCCGCGTCGGCGTCGCGAACGGCCGTGGAGCACGGAGTCGGCTGAATGGGCGTGCTGGAGGTCATGGAGCGCGACGGAATTTCGGATCCGGTCTAGTCGCCATGTGCGTGGAAGCCGCGACGCGTCCTCTCGGAAGCCCATCGGACTGGACCGCGGCCCTGTCCGAGTTGCTTGACAAGACCCCGGCCGCGCAGTCGAGACTCACCATGGAAACTCGTTGCTGCCGCCGACGACTTGGTTTTGGCCGTCGATCAAGACCGCCTGCAGCACGAAGCCCGGCGCCGTCGCTCCGGGATTGCCGAAGACGCGCGAGCCGGAACCGGCCGCATCGAGCAGCACGATTCCGCCGCGACGTACTTGCCCGGAGCCGAAGGGCAGGCCGCTGTGCAACTGGTGGAGCGGCAGGTCGACGATGGTCGGCGTCGGGCTCCAATTGGCCTGCGTGCAAGCGACCAGCAAGGCGCGACCGAGCGGGGCGCCACCGGCGATGGAGAAGTTCACCTGGCCGGGACCCGACAAGCCAGGACCCGCGGCGGACAACTGTGGACGCACGGGGGCGAGCACGACCAGACGCGACGCGACGAAGTCGGTGGCGCTGTAGGTGTAGCGCGAGCCCGTGGGAGCCCACGGCTGGAAGGCCCCCTGCCCGGAGGTCGTGTTGGCGATGCCCACGCCACCCAAGTAGTCGGTGGAACTGGCGAGGATGGCCTTGAGCAGTCCGTCGCCGCGATGCAAGCGCACAGTGCTGGTTCCGCCGAAGACGGCTTCGACCACCACCAAGTCGCGACTGCGCGGATCCACCACCACATCCGCGCATCCATCCAGCGCCGGCACCACGATCTGCGCGTTGGCTTCGGAGAGGAACGCGCCGGAGACCAGCAGCGTCGCCGACCAGCGCACCAAGCTGAAGCTGCCGGGCGGCGCCGGGAACAGCGGGGATTGCAGCCCGTAGTAGAGATCGCCATTCAGGTCGAAGGCCACCGGCCCGGAAGGTCCCGAGACCACGCCCAGCACCGAGCTCGTGCCCGTGGCGAGATCCACCTTGAGCAAAGTGTTGCCGCAACCGAAGCCGCAGGTGGCCGCTGAAACGACGGCGAAGGCGCCATCCGGAGACACGCACGCGTCGTAGTTGAAGGCCGCGTTGGCGAGCAGAGTCAACGGACCGGAAGGCAAGGCGTACTCGTAGATGTTGCCGTTGGTCGATTCGCCGAGCAGCAAGGTGACGCCATCGGGCTGCAGCCCGAGGAACGACGGGAAGGTGAAGGTCGGCAAGATGAGCGTGGTCTGGACCACGGCACCCGTGGCGTCGTGCACCACGATCGACTGTCCATCGAACGTCGCGTGGCCACCGTTGGCGAGGGGAGTCGCAATGGTGCTGGCGACCGCATGCTCGGAGTACACCGAAAGTCCCGCGGTGTATTGGTCGCCGCGCGCGCTGGCGGCGAGTCCAAGGGCCAGCGAAACGAGGGCCAGCAAGCCGCGCATGGCGGAGCGCGCGCGGACGGTGAGTGTGTCGTTGACGGTGAATGTGTCGTTGGAACTGGTCATGGTGGTCCGAAAAGTCCGTTCGAAGCCCAGGGTGCGACCCCACGACCAAGGGCGCGCGTGCGCGCCCGAAGCACAGATGGAACTCGAGCTTCGCCGCACCACAATGGGGGAGTCGAGCCGGAGTCCATGCTGCGCATCGCGCGCGACCTTCGTCCGAGGTCGACGAGCCTTCGGCCCGGCGCAGCGGCGATCCTTGCAGAACGCGACGGCCACCGAACCACGCGACGCTCATCGGATATCCTGACTCACCGCCCGGAAGCCGTCGCAGCCTTCCCGCGAGCTCCGATTCCTCGCGCGCGGCGAGCATCGAACCTACAGTGGCCTGCTTGGCTGGCGCCAAGCTCCGACGATCCGTTGTTGGCGGCTCACA
>SXGQ01264093.1_pt1 | contig 12566 bp, 12 predicted proteins | sample 3178371 | NCBI WGS metagenome assembly SXGQ01 (sample SAMN11356859, study PRJNA531348) | freshwater metagenome | isolation source: freshwater sample F1-20 | place: China: Fuxian Lake, Yuxi | collected 2017-12-25
CACTTCGATTCGCTCGATATCGTACAGGTCGCCGAAGGCCTCACCCGCCGACGAAAGAACGACACCGTCGAGAACCGTCGCGACACTCGGCTGAGCAGCAATGGCGAAGTTGATGGTGCCGACGCCACGCAAGAACAACGACTGGTTGAGCGACGTGTTGGTCTTGCGGATGTTCAGAGAGGGAACGAGCGTACGCAGCGCTTCGATGTTGAAGTTGCCGGATGCTTCGGCGAGATCGCCGGACACTACCGAGACGGCGATGGGTACGTCTTGGAGTCGCTGTTCGCGCTTCTGCGCGGTGACGACGATTTCATCGAGACGACCTTCGTCTTGAGCCAGTGACGCCAGCGGAAAAACGGCGGCACACGTGGCGACCGCCACGGCTCTCGCGATGATCTTCTTGCTATTCAACTTCGGCATGAGTTGTCCCCTTCGTTGTTGCTTTAGCGCCACAGCTGCCCCGGCGCAATTACTCTTCCCGACGCTAACAAAGATTTTTATGTCATACAATCCTTATATAAGACATCGGACTACGCTCGCCGGAATGCAGCGATACGCGCAAGCGGCAATCGAAGCTCATGAACTTGACCACCGGCGATGGGTTCGCCCGAGTCGAGCCAACTCCAGCGTCCCTGTGGCAGGTAGACCGTGACATACCCCTCCGGATTAAGACAGGGTGCGACCAAGATCTCGTCCCCAAAGAAAAATTGATCCTCGAAGGCCCACGATAGTTTGTCTTCGGGGCACGCTAGGACCATGGGTCTCTGAACGGGCAAACCCGTGGCTGACGCCTGAGCGACGACGGTTTGGAGATAGGGCCGCAAGCGCTCGCGCAGATCGAGGGCTTCCCTAGCGAGCCTCTCGGCCTCGGGCCCGTAACTCCAGGGCTCTCGCGGACCGATGCCATGCAGTCGCAGATGAGCAGAAAATACCGCCGCCTGCAGCCATCGCACGTAAAGAATGGGGTCTCGTTGATCACCGTAGAAACCACCCACGTCCGTCGCATAAAACGGCGCACCGGTCAGGCCCCACGATAGACCGCTACGCAAATTTCCGGCGAGACCGCCCCAATCGGCTTGCGGATCTCCGCCCCACTGTGAGGGATAGCGCTGCGAACCTGACCAACCTGCGCGGCTGAACAAGAAAGGTCCGTTTCGGGAATATTTCTCAGCTGCCTCATATACACATCGGTTGTAGAGCAGCGCGTAAATGTTGTGCAACGCATCGCCGCTCGATCCATCGCTCGCGGCCATGTGCTCTTCGATTTGCTCACCGAAGTCGGCTTTGATCATGTCGACGCCGAGGTCGAAGAGCGCCTTATGTTGATCGCGCCACCATGCATAGGCCTCAGGGTGCGTGAAGTCGAGTAGCCCCGAATCTGGAAGCTGGGTGAGCACGGCTCCGAACGGCTCGGGGTCCCAAGCATATCGATACGCCTCCCCGGTACGTGTATCGCGAATCAACCAGCCTTTGTCTGCCAATGTTTTGAATAGCGGATGACGAACCGAGATCAGCGGATACTCCCAAACGCAGATGCGGAAATTCATCTCTCGCAATGAATCGAGGGTAGGCCTCGGATCGGGGTAGCGCTTAGGACACCACTCAAAGGCAAAACGCGTATCGGTATCTTGCCAAGCGCGACCGTCGAAAGTGATGACCTCACAAGGCATGCCACGACGACGAACTTCGCGCGCCACCGACAGGATTTCTTCGGAATCTTTGTAGTACGCCTTGGAGAGAATGACGCCGAGACTCCATTCTGGTGGCACGGGAGCTCGGCCGGTCAGCGAGGTGTATTGCGCAAGCTGATCGGCACCTGAACTACCTGAGAAGATGAACACGTCGAGCGCAGAATCTTCGATGTCGAGCACGTACGCGCGTTGCGACCAAGGACCGAAGCCGACGCCATGAGTCACCGGCGCCGGCGTATGCACGAACGCACCCCAACCCTCCGGACTCCAAGCAAACGGCGCGTTCTTGTAGCTCCACTCTGCATTGAGACCGAGCGCATCTCGGTTATAGGAGCGAAGCAGTTGCCCCCGCCTGTCGAGCCGCCCGGATTTTTCACCGAGTCCGTAGACCGATGTCGAGGGGCCAAGCTCTAGAGTCAGAAGCCAACGATCATCGTGGCGCGCGAGCGGCGGCAACCTGAAACGCCGTACGAAGTGACCGTCGCTCGGTGAGCCTTGAATAAATCGCCCATCACGATGGAAAGCAAAACTAAAAGGCGCATGGCCGATCATGACGACGAGACGAGCCCCATCGGCCGCGACAGCTTCGAGACGGCTTGTGGCGGTATCGCCTTCTCCGTGATGGCTCAGCGCAGTTGCGAGCGGACGAACATCGCCGCAAAGAATGCCGTAGTCGCGAACGTCTCCCTGACTGCGCAACCGCATTCCGTACTCGTGAACCGTGATGCGCAACACGCCCAGTGATGTCGGAACATTTAGTATGTCTGCCGAAAGCGTCGGCACTCCTTCGACACGCGCGGGCGCCATTCGGCCCCAGTGAGGCGCGACGGGATCAAGAACCGTTTGCATGGACACCTCTCGAGAAAGAAGCGCTTAGGCCAACTCCAGCACGGGAATACCCCAGCGAAGCGCCAGCGCGCGCAAGGCGTCCCGGTGTTCGCCGTAAGCCAATGCAAAGTGATGTTCGAGTGCCTCGTCGAGAATGCGTGAACTGACCTTTTCTGCGGGCTTATCGAAACGCACCGTTCCCGAACAACCGGTAAAAGCCATCGGTACTCGGATCACTTCGGCACCCGCCAGCACGAGCTTCAATGAATTGCGCGAGCGCGAGAGACGTGCGAGTGTGATTCGACCTGGCTTGATCGGAAACTGATGCAACAATGGCATGCGCCGATTGGTGTGGATCGTCGCCTCGGGTTTGACTTCTGGATCGCACATTGAGATCGGAGCAAGCCCGCAGTGCCACAATACAGCCGTGTTGTCCGCTGCGGTGATGTCGACCAAGTCGGCCATCCAGGCAGGCTCTCCAGCGAGCTCCTGCAGAATGAGCTGCGTCACCGATCCATTGACGTCGGCCTCACAGGCCGAGGGAACCTTTTTCTGGTTCATCATGGCCATCGGTCCACAGGCGGCACAACCGTATTCGGTGAACATCTCGGGCCAACAACGCACCGCAAGGCCCCGCGCGCCCGTATCTCGTTGTACATCCTCGAGAGCGCAGAACACGCGGAACGATCGGTCGAGTTGCTCGGCGTCGACCTCATCCAAACCTGCAACCTGCGCCTCAGCTCGATCTTTGACCGCCGCCACACGACTGGCATCGGTCGATCGAGCGCGATCGAAGAGATTGCTTAAAGTGACGTGATCCACCTTGATGTTGGCGAGACGAGTCAGGAGATCGGGATCGAACTCGCAGGTATCGAAACCATCTGGGTGCTTGCCGACCACCGTGATGCGCGAATCAGCGAGCGCGCCCAGCACTCGGTCCGCAGCGCGCTCTGCGTCCGCTCGAACGTTGGTCGCAAGATTTGCATCAGCAGCCGTACTCTTGGGTAGCACATACGATCGCGCGAGTGCGCGCAAGCCTTCCGCAAGCCCGGGCGCCGACGGATCGGCATACAACGAGCCATGCGCGACTCCCGCGCGACCCAATGCGTGCGCTGCAAGATTGAGCCCGCAGTAAGCGTTGAGACGCAACCGTCCGCCGATGCGCGGCTCAGGCAGCGCCCAAATGGCAAGCGGAGTCGTCGCTTCTTTGGCGAGCTTGACCGTCATCGTGGCGTCCGTGAATGTCACCTGCAAAATCAAAAGAAGGTCGATCGGACCCGATGCGGCGATGTTCTCGATCGCTCGCTCGGCTGCATCACGATCGAACAACAAGTCACGAGTTCCGACCGTGCGAATGCCGGCCGCCTCGAGAGCCGCAAACGCGCGGTTCTTCATCTCTTCAGCGAATGGCACATCAAACGTCGGCCGCGCGAGCGCCGCGACACCAAAAGTCAGCATGATTTCAATCTCCGAATCCTGGATAGACGTGTCTGAAACTGGCATCAGCCGGCACGATTCGAGCGCCTCCTTCGCCATATACCGCGTGGCGGTTCCACGGCGTAGCCTCTTTGTCGGTGAGAACATTGAGCGATCGCATGTACTCGACGGCCTCACCTCTCAAGTCGCTTCGGATAGCATCCCAATCTGGAAAGTGCGTGAACGCTTTCGACCAAATCGCTCGGCCTGCGAGATAACCCGACGCGCCAGCGCGATAGGCATGCGTCAAGATTCGGCGGAACTCATCCATGCCCGCGCCTGCCGAAAGCATGACCCAAGGTCGCCCGGCCGCAGCGCCGATTGCATCGAACCACTTTTGGGCAGACTCCCAACCGGGCGCGCCGATACCAGGAACATCAGCAGCCGCAAGGGGGCTTTCGAGCTTGAAGAGATCAACGCCAAACTTCGGATCGGCAAAAGTCCGAACGCTATCGAGCACGAACTGCGGATGCTTGCTCTTCATCTCGACGTAATCGCGGGTTTGCTCGGCATCGCTCGGCAACGGATAAACGAGCAGTTCGAAGACGAAGGGTATGTCGTACTTGCGACAAGCATCGCCGATTCGCTGCGTGAAATCCTGCTGCGCGCGGCACACCGACGCATCGGCATCGGGTCGGTACCAGGCTAATACTTTGACGGCGTCGCCGCCGGTACGCTTGATCTTCTCCACAGACCAGTCATCAATCTCTGACGAAAGTCGTCCGGAGGGGGTCTCAGTGAGGATGGAATCTTCCAGCGTGACGATGAGCCCTCGTGAGGCGAGAAGCTTGGTGACGCCACGGGGATACGCAAAGTGCGGATCGAGCAGCATGGCAGACGATTCGCCCTGCAGTTCCTCGATCAGCATTTCTTTGAATCCGGCGACGTCCTCCCAAGGAGCCTCTGCCGTGCCACGCTTGGCCTTGATCGGATTCTTGATCGGCGGACGCTGGTCGACCGCCGTCATCTTGAATCGCCCCTGAGCATCGGCCATGCGCCGCATGCCCCAATACTTTCCAGCCGAAAGAATCATTTGGACTCCAACAAAGAATCTCGTTCAACTCGAGTCGGTGCCCCGGCGCGCCCGCCGAGACGGGTGACCTTGATGGCCGCAGCGGCAGAGGCCGCCCGGACGGCAGCAATTTCATCGGCTCCCTCGGCGAGAGCCAAGGCGAACGCGCCGTGCCAAACGTCACCTGCACCCAAGGTATCGACGGGTTTGACCGGATACGCCGGGATAGTTCGGGCTGTTATGTTGCTCTGATCGAATCGCGCATCGACGATGAGCACGCCGGACGCGCCCATCGTGACGCAACACCAGGCCTTCAGACGAATCGCCGTCTGCCGTAACGCCTGCTTGATATCCGTCATCGCATCGGAGCAGCCGGAATAATCTTTGAGCCCAGCCATCGAGAACGCAATGTGGGTTGCTGATTGGAGTAGCGACCCGGTTTTTGGCACTGGCACATCAGCATCGAGTACGGCGGGAAGACCTGCCGTACGGGCACGCTTGAGCAGGGCGATCGCCCCATCAGGCCAGCGCGTATCGGCGAGTACGACGTCGATGCCCTCGAGCGAAACGGCCGATTCGAGCCACGATGTATCGGTCGGAAGCGACGCATCGGTATGGTTGACGATCAATCGCTCGCCTCGCGTATCGACGAAAACAGCCGACACGGAAGACTGAAACCCGGAAAACCGACGTAGATGACGACAGTCGACCCCGTAGTCTTCGAGCTCGCGCTGGATGGCATCGGCGATAACGTCGTTGCCGACGCGTGCGACGAGCTGCGCGTGACCGCCGAGCTTCGTAATCGCCACCGCGGCCGTGGCGGCGGGGCCGCCGCCGACGATCGAAAACCCTGTGGCGCGGTACTTTTCGGCGCGTTGCGGCAGTTGCGGAGTGCTGAAGACGAAGTCCTGCACCGCGTGGCCGACGCACAGCGCCCGCTTCATGTGAAGGTGACGTCGTAAGAGAGCGTGCTCGTATCACAACGGCTGAGACGCCACTCCACGCGACGGCCGTCCACCGCCAGCGCAACCCGCTCGACCTGCAGCAAAGGCGCACCTAATTCGACGCTGAGCCGTCGGGTATCGTCGCGGCGGGCGACGTCAGCCTTCAGTTTTTCGTTGGCCGATACAATGTTGACGCGATATTCGCGCTGATAGAGCGCGTAAAGGGCGTTCGGTAGCGGTGAGTGCTGATCAAGCCCGGGGAAATACGCCTCAGGCAGCACGATGCGTTCGATGGCGACAGGGCGCTCATCGACGAAGCGGGTTCGTATAATTTCGAAGATCTCGGACGTGTCAGGCAACTCGAGGGCTTTGGCCTCAGGGGGCCGGATTCGACGCCGCTTGATCGATTCGTCGCCACTCGTCGGCACGGCACGCTGCCCATCGGGACGCGTCATCCTGAAGAATCGGAATAGCGAGCGCTCCTGAGTGAGCTCGGCGACATAGGTGCCTTTGCCCTGTCGACGGTCGATGACTTTGTCGAGGGCGAGCGCATCGAGCGACTTGCGAACCGTTCCTTGGCTGACGCCGAGCTGCATGGCGAGGGCCTGCTCGCTCGGCAATGCCTGACCGGGCTGCCACTCGCCGTCGGCGATGCGTCGTACGAGGGTTTCGTAGACCTGACTGTAGAGGGGGCGATACTGAGGGCTATCCATCTTCGAAGAGGATTCGCTGGAAAACGCCGATGGTATCGCGCCGCTTGCGGACACAGGGGTCATCTGTTTAGTATCTTATATAAGACTTGCCTTCGCAAGCGTACCCAGGAGTAGATGAGTGAGCGTTCCACAATTGCTCGTGCACGATCATAAGGACAACGTGGGCGTTGTCGTGGTCGAGGGACTGAAAGCCGGCACCGACATGCTGTCCGTCATCACGGAGGACAACTCCGATTTCCACCTGACATCGCGTCATGATGTTCCGATCGGACACAAAGTCGCATTGGTCGACCTGAAGGTCGGCGACACCGTCATCAAGTACGGGCAGGACATCGGTAAAGTCGTGGCGCCCATCGCGCGCGGCGAGCACGTTCATGTCCACAACCTCAAGACCAAGCGCTGGTAGGAACCCACCGATGAGCAATACCAACCGAAAAATTTGGGCCTATCGCCGAGAGAACGGTCGAGTCGGCGTACGCAATTACGTCGCCATTCTCCCCGTCGACGATATTTCCAATGCGGCCTGCGAGGCCGTCGCGAATAACATCAAGGGCACCATCGCCCTGCCCCATGCTTATGGTCGCCTGCAATTCGGCGAAGACCTCGAATTGCACTTCCGCACCATGATCGGCACGGGCGCGAACCCGAATGTCGCCGCCTGCATCGTCATCGGCATCGAGCCGGGCTGGACGCAGCGCATCGTCGAGGGCATCGCCAAGACCGGCAAACCGGTCGCAGGATTTGGATCGAAGGCAACGGCGACATCGCCACCATTGCCGCTGCATCACGCAAGGCCAAAGAATTCGTACATGCCACCTCGGGGCAGGTGCGCGTCGAATGCGACATCAGCGAATTGTGGGTCGCCGCCAAATGCGGCGAGAGCGACACCACTACGGGTCTCGCTTCCTGCCCCACAGTCGGCAACATGTACGACAAGCTGGTTCCGGCAGGCCTTTATGGCTGCTTCGGCGAAACCTCCGAACTGACGGGCGCCGAGCACCTCGCGGCTGCTCGCGCCGTATCGCCTGAGATTCGCGACAAGTTCATGAAAACCTGGCAGTCCTATCAGGACGACGTCATCGAAGCACACAAGACGTCCGACTTATCCGAGAGTCAGCCCACCAAGGGCAACATCGCAGGTGGCCTCACCACGATCGAAGAAAAAGCCTTGGGTAACCTCGAAAAAATCGGCAAGAAGGTCAAGTTCATCGACGTGCTCGAGCCCGCCGAGGCTCCGGCCCGCGGACCCGGCCTCTACTTCATGGATACCTCATCGGCAGCGGCCGAGTGCTGCACGCTCCAGGCTGCTGCGGGCTATGTCATCCATATCTTCCCGACCGGGCAAGGCAACGTGATCGGAAATCCGATCATGCCGGTCATCAAAGTGACGGGTAATCCGCGTACCGTCCGACTCATGCCTGAACACATCGACGTCGATGTCTCGGGTGTCGTCCGACGTGAAATGACGATCGACCAGGCGGGTGATGCGCTCATCGACTGCATCGCTCACACGGCGAACGGTCGACTCACCGCCGCCGAAGCGCTCGGTCACGTCGAATTCGTCATGACCAAGCTTTACCGTAGCGCCTAAGTGGTCGCGGCGCTTGGCGCCGCGTAACCACTCCGCCTTGGGGAGATCATCGTGGACGAATCGATCCGCCTGACGCGGGCAGCAGCCGAATCACTGGCTTTCGAGGCCCTGCGTGCCAATCGCACTTCCGAACTCGGTGCGCGTTCGACGGCGCGCGCACTCGTCGCTGCGGAGGCCGATGGGCAGGCTGCGCACGGACTAAGTCGTGTTCCCGCCTACGCGCTACAGGCGCGCTCCGGAAAGGTCAACGGGCAGGCGATCCCTACGCTGACTCGTGCAGCACCAGGTGTCGTACGAGTCGATGCGGGGCTCGGCTTTGCTTATCCGGCGATCGATCTCGCCCTCGACACTCTGAAACCGCTCGCCAAAGATCAGGGCATTGCACTGGCTGCCATTCATCACTCTCATCATTTTGGTCAAGTCGGTGCGCATGCGGAACGTTTGGCTGAAGCCGGACTGATCGCTCTCGTCTTCGGTAATACCCCGAAAGCGATGGCGTTTCACGGTGGAAAACGCGCGATGCTCGGAACCAATCCGCTCGCCTTCGCATCTCCGCTTCCTAGTGCACGAGCGCCGCTCGTCATCGATCTCGCGTTGTCAGTTGCTGCGCGAGGCAAGATCGTCGCGGCTCAAAAAGCGAGCAAACCCATCCCCGAGGGCTGGGCTGTCGATGCCAACGGTCAATCGACGACTGATCCCACCGCCGCGCTCGCGGGCACGCTATCTCCCATTGGCGGCGCTAAAGGTGGCGCGCTCGCACTCATGGTCGAAATTTTGGGCGCGGCGCTGACAGCAAGCGCGTTCGGCTGGGAAGCCTCGTCTTTCTTTGAAGCGGAAGGTCGTCCGCCTGATATGGGTCACTTGTTCGTAGCGATTGATCCAGGCCCTGCTTCCAGAAACGCGTTCGCCGATCGGATGCAAACACTGATCGCAGCGATCGAGTCGGAGCCCGAGATACGCTTGCCCGGCTCACGCCGCCTCAACGCTCGCGTCAAAGCCGAGCGCGAAGGAATCACACTAAGCAACGCGCTGCTCAACGAAATACGCGCACTACATCCGCCTGGGAGATCATGAGATGGCCGAGATCGTGATCACCGAATTCATGGACGAGGCGGCTATCTCGAGCGTCTTGTCAGGTCGCGATGTCATCTATAACCCCAAGCTCGTCGATCAACCTGAAGAGCTCGCGCGACTGGTCAAAGATGCCCGAGCACTCATCGTTCGTAACCGCACGCAAGTGCGCGGCGCCTTGCTCGATTCGGCTGGCAAGCTGGAAGTCGTCGGTCGGCTTGGTGTCGGTCTCGACAATATCGACGTCGACGCTTGTAAAGCCCGCGGCATTGCGGTCTACCCGGCAACGGGTGCCAACGACGTATCGGTCGCCGAATACGTCATCACCGCAATGCTCGTGCTACTGCGAAAAGCCTGGTTCGCCAACTCAGAGGTCATCTCCGGTAAGTGGCCACGTATGTCGACCATCGGTCGCGAAGTTCAAGGAAAAACCTTGGGGCTCGTCGGTCTCGGCGGCATCGCTCGCGAGACGGCCTCTCGTGCTCGCGCCCTCGGCATGAGTGTGATCGCGTTCGATCCCCTACTGCCAAAAGACCATGCCGCGTGGCAACTGGCCAGCAGCGTCGCGCTCGATGAGCTCATCACGCGTAGCGATGTCATCAGCCTGCACGTGCCGCTCACAGCCTCGACCAAGCGAATGATTGGTCCGTCGCAGATTGCTACCATGAAACGAGGCAGTGTCATCATCAACGCCGCACGAGGTGGGGTCATCGACGAGGCGGCTGTGGTCGACGCACTACGTTCAGGTCAACTTGGCGGCGCTGCACTCGATGTCTTCGAAACCGAACCGCTCGATGCCACCGCGGGAGCTCTCTTTGCCGGCGTACCGAATCTGATCTTGACGCCTCATATCGCAGGCGTCACCGAAGAGTCTAACGTTCGCGTCAGCGAGGTCACAGCGAGAACGGTGCTCTCTCACCTGACTCGTAGCAACGGACGATGACCGCTGGCCTAGACTCCACTATCTTTGATCTGCTCGTCGTAGGCGGCGGCATCAATGGCGCAGGCGTTGCGCGTGACGCCGCAGGGCGCGGTCTTCGCGTCCTACTGGTCGAGCAAGACGATCTCGCCTCACACACGTCCTCAGCCAGCACTTAGCTGATCGACGGCGGGCTGCGCTATCTCGAGTTCATGGAATTTGGACTCGTGCGAAAGGCCTTGATCGAGCGCGAAGTACTACTCGGTATTGCACCTCACATCATCAGTCCGTTGCGCTTCGTGATGCCTCATGAGCCGTCCTTGCGACCCGCTTGGATGATTCGGATCGGACTGTTCCTCTACGATCACCTTGCACATCGCCGAAAACTCGAAGGATCGCGCGGAATCGACCTACGTCGACACCCGGCTGGCGCACCATTGCGCGAGGGCTTCGGTCGGGGATTCGAATATTCGGATGGTTGGGTCGACGATGCGAGACTCGTCGTTCTCAATGCGATCGATGCACACGAGCACGGCGCGACGGTTCTCACACGCACCCGTTGCGTCAAGATCACCCCGACTACGACCACCGGCAATACCGAGCAGCCCTTCTGGTCTGCCACGCTGCGGGATGACGAAGGCAAAGAGCGCGTCGTCAGCGCGCGAGCCGTCGTTAATGCGGCCGGCCCCTGGGCTGCAAGCTTTCATGATGCTGCAACACCGGGTCGCTCAAAGCACGGCCTCCGACTCATCAAAGGTAGCCATATCGTCGTTCGGAAGCTCTTCGATCATCCGTATGCCTATATTTTGCAGGCGTCCGACCGACGTATCGTGTTCGCCATTCCGTACGAACAAGAGTTCACCATGATCGGTACGACAGATGTCGAGTATCACGATGATCCTCGAGTGGTCGCCATCGACGCTCAAGAGACGGCTTATCTCTGCGAGCAGAGCAATCGCTATTTCAGAACGACACTTTCACCTGCAGATGTCGTCTCGAGCTGGTCCGGCGTTCGTCCTCTGCTCGAGGACGAGTCCGCCGATGCGCGCGCCGTCACGCGCGACTACGCATTAGAGCTCGGGAAGACACCCGCGCCACTGCTCAGTGTGTTCGGCGGGAAAATCACCACGTATCGAGTGCTTGCTGAAGAAGCGGTCGATCTCGTCACTGCCGCGATCGACAAGAAAGCTAGTCGCTGGACGGATTCTCGTCCGCTGCCCGGAGGCGATCTCCCCTCTGGACTCGAGTCGCTTGAGCGCGAACTGTCGTCCTTGCGCCCCGAGATTTCGCGCAACACCGTCGCCCGTTGGGCGAGGGCTTACGGATCACGCGCCTTGAATATTTTTTCCCGATCGAGCGAGCTCGGTTCGGAGATCGCGTCCGGCCTTTATGAGGCCGAGTTACGTTACCTTTATCAAACCGAGTGGGCGCGGACTGCTGAAGATGTCCTGTGGCGACGAAGCAAACTCGGACTGCATGTGGATGCGCAGTCGGTACAGCGGGTCGCGGAATGGCTGAAGACTCACGGGAGACCGCAATGAGCCGATGGATTCTCGCTCTCGACCAAGGCACGACGAGTTCTCGATCGATCCTGTTCGACCACGACGGTAATATCGTCGAGAGCGCACAGCGAGAGTTCACGCAATTTTTTCCGCAAGACGGCTGGGTCGAGCACGATGCGAATGAAATCTGGAATACCCAGCGCGCGACCATCGAAGAGGTTCTGAAAAAGGCGGGGGCGAAATCGGCCGATGTCGCGGCGTTGGGGATCACGAATCAGCGCGAGACCACCGTACTTTGGGACAGAAAAACCGGCGAGCCTGTGGCGCCCGCCATCGTCTGGCAAGATCGAAGAACGGCCGATGTGTGCGCCACGTTGCGCGCAGCAGGCCATGAGCCGGAAGTGACCCGTCGCACAGGCTTGTTGCTCGATCCATATTTCTCGGGTACCAAGCTCGCGTGGTTACTCGATCATGTTCCCGGAGCACGCGAGCGTGCGGCCCGAGGCGAGTTGTGCTTCGGCACCATCGACACTTGGCTCACCTGGAAACTCTCAGGCGGTACGCACCATGTGACTGACGTTACCAACGCCAGTCGAACGCTGCTACTCAATTTGTCGGGTGAATGGGACGAGTGGATGCTGAATCTTCTGCGTATCCCGAAAGCCGTGATGCCTCGGGTTCTCCCGTCTTCTTTCGATGTCGGCATTCGTCTCAAGCTTGGCGAGGCGGAGGTCCCGCTGACTGGCCTTGCAGGCGATCAGCAATCTGCGCTCTTCGGCCAAGCGTGCTTACAGCCGGGCATGGCTAAAAACACCTACG
>SXGQ01727946.1_pt1 | contig 12564 bp, 5 predicted proteins | sample 3178371 | NCBI WGS metagenome assembly SXGQ01 (sample SAMN11356859, study PRJNA531348) | freshwater metagenome | isolation source: freshwater sample F1-20 | place: China: Fuxian Lake, Yuxi | collected 2017-12-25
GAACGAGAGGCCACGGTTCGTGTATTTCTTCGCGATGGAGATGACGAGACTGAGGTTGGCCTCAACCATCTCGGTCTTGGCCTGGAGGGCCTTCGCGGAGAAGTGCAGGAGCTGCTTGTAGGCGATGAGGTAGTCCGCGAAGGGCATGCGGACGAACTCCTCGAGCGCCTTGATCTTCTTGCGCTCGCCTTCGGCGATCAACTGAGTCTGCGTGGACTTCCGGTGCGACTCGACTTCCTCGATGGTGCGCAGGCTGGCCTGGATCTTGTCGTGGATGTTCTCCGCGACGAGCGCCATTTCCTCGATGACCTTCTGCTTGTAGAAGAACTTCGGGAACGACCGCTGGAGCCTCTCGTCGGTCTTCTTGAAGGCGGCGTGCTGCTTGTCCTTCTTGGCCTTGTTGGGCGCGTGCTGCCAGCTGGCGTAATGCTCATCCACCGTCTGATCCTGTCCGCGAACTTCCTTCACGAGCTTGCGCAGCGCCTTGAGGTGGTCGTCCCGGCTTTCGATCTTCTTGTCGATGATGACGCGGTCGAAGCGCTCCTTGGGCGGCTCGGAGATCAGTTTCTCGGCCAGCGCGATGTGCTCCTTGCCGGCAAAGCCGAAGCTGTAAATGATGCGCTTCACCTCGTTCTCGGCATCTTCGATGCGCTTGGAGATCTCGACTTCCTGCTCGCGCGTGAGGAGCTGCACCTGGCCCATCTGCTTGAGATACATGCGGACCGGATCATCAAGGATGTCGAGGCGGCTCTTGTCCTCCTGCTCCTCCTCCGGCTCGGGCTGCTTGACGCGGTCCACCTCGGCCTGGTCCACGATCTCGATCTCCAGGTTGCGAAGCTTGCTGTAAATCTCGTCGAGATCCTCGGCCGTGACGATGCTGTCGGACAGCGCGTCATTGATGTCGCCGTAGGTGAGGTAGCCCTGCTCCTGTGCGAGGCGGACAAGCTCCTTGACCTTCTCCGTCAAGTCCACGCCCGCAGAAGTCTTGATCACCTCGATGATCGCCGGCACGCCAGGCACGATCCCGTCGCTCGGCGGAACAGGCTGGGCCTTTGACGCGGAGGCACCGTTGACCGGCGCCGGAATGGGCGATTTCGTGGCGTGGGCGGTGGCGGTTGCTGGCTTGGCAGGCGTTCGCGGAGCGGGCGAGGGCTTGGCTGTGGGCTTGCGGGTGCCGCTCTTGGCGGCGGTCTTCGTGGGCTTAATCTTTGCCATATGGTCGGTCGGGTGCGCTCCGGCTTTCCGCGCCGGAAAATAGCCGCCAAATATGGTTAGAACCCTATTCGGAGTCAAGGGAGGAGATTGCCTTTTTACTGGCCCTCGCCCTGCCAGCGCAAGTCTGCCACGCACTCGACGTGCTGCGTCTGGGGAAACATGTCGTGCGGCGTCACCTTCACCAGCGAGTAGCCGCCCTCGGCGCAGAGGATCTGCAAGTCCCGCGCCAGCGTGGCGGGATGGCACGAGATGTAGATGACCTGCTGCGGATGCGCGCGGCGGATGCGTTGCAGCGCGGCGGGCGGGACGCCGGTGCGCGGCGGGTCAATCACGAGCGTCGTCGGTTGGCCGGGATGCCGCTGGAGAAGTCCGCCGAGATAATCCTCCGCCGGGCCGCTCACGAACTGCCCGTTCGTCACCCCGCGCAGCTTCATGTTCTCCTTCGCCGCCTTGATGGCGAGGCCGTCGTATTCCACGCCCACGAAGGACTCCACCAAGTCCGCCAACTCCAACGCGAAGAAGCCCACCCCGCAATACGCATCAATCAAGTGCCGCGATCCCGGGTCCCGCAGCCGCGCGCGCACCGTCTCGACGAGCCTGGGCAGCAGGTGAAAATTATTCTGGAAGAAGGAATCACGCGGCACCACCCAGCCCTCCGGCGTCACGCGCAGCGTCACCTTCAAGCCTCCTCGCGGCGGCGGGTTCGCGATCACCTTCTGCAAATCCTCATTCAGCACCGACTCCGCCAGCGCGCACTCGGTGATGCTCACCACGTGCTCGTTGTCCATGCCCAGAAAACCCAGCTCCACGCGTTGCAGGCGCTTGTTCCACTGCGTCCGCACCATGATGCGGTTCCGGTAGCCGTAGGGTTCCGGGCACGGCACCACCGGATCAATCACCGCCGCTGAAAACCCGCCCACGCGCTGGAACAAATCCGTGATCTGCTTGTGCTTCGCCCGCAGCTGCGCGGGATACGCGAGGTGCTGATACTGGCAGCCGCCGCACTCGCCGAAATACCGGCAGCGCGGCTCCACGCGCTCCGGCGACGCCGTCACCACCCGCACCAGCCGCGCGCGCGCAAATTTCTTCTTCACCTCCGTCACCTCCGCGTCCACCACCTCGCCGGGGATCACGAAGGGCACGAACACCACCAACTCATCCAAGCGCCCGACCCCTTCGCCCCCGAATGCGAGGTCGTGAATCGTCACCGTAATGAGCTGGCCCGGCGACAAGGCTGGTGAATCAACTGCCATGCGCGCGAGCATCGCGCAGGCCGCAAGCCGGAATCAATCCTCCTCCCGCAGCGGTGGCACCGTCGCGAGCCGGGAAGGAGACGTCCGCATTGCGACCGCCCCCGTTCCCCGCACCCCCGGCTCCGCTTCTCACGCCGCCGGCCGCGTGATGGTCATCGGCGTGCTGCCCTTCTCGTTGCCCGCGTTCGTGATCACATACACCGCCACCGACCCCTTCGCGCCCGGCTGCGTCAGCGCGAAGGCCGACAGGAACTCGCGCGCCGCCTTCTTCCCGTTCGTCGTGATCACCACCGCGTCCTCGCTCTTGAACGTCGCGCCCGCGTTGCCGCGCAACTGATACTCCTTCAGGTCCGCGTCCGTGCTCGCGTCATACACCACGCGGAACTGGTTCGGCGCGACGAACACCGCGCTCGCGTTCACCGCGTCCGGCGTGTGGCCCGGCTCCGGCGTCAGCTTCAGCAGCGTGTCCAGCAACAGCTGGTTGTTCGGCAGCCGCGCCGGCACCGCCAGCCGATACGACTTCAGCGCCTCGTAGATGAGGGGGTGATGGCTTTTGCGCCCGCGCTTGTCGGGGTTGTAACCGAGGGCGGCGTCCTCCTGATGCCCGTAGCGGGTGTTCACGGTGGAGTCCCAGTCGGCGATGAAACGCTCGGGCAGCGCGGCGTAGAGTTCGGTCTGGGGCTGCTGCATCCAGTCGCGCATCGGCTCGACGCTCATGCCCTTGGCCAGGCGCGGGAGGGCGTCGTCGCCGCGCACGCGGTCCATGTTCATGACGGTGGCCAGGGTGGTGAGGAGGAAGGACAATGGGGGCGTCTGTTTCATGTTTTGGCTTAGCCGCATCTTTTTCAACGCCGCCGCTGGCAAGGCATTTCATCGCAGCCTTTACCACTCAATTCACGGCGCTGGATGCTTGTTGGATTTTGCCGCCTGACCCCGGTCCCGCCGAGACATGGCCGAGTAACAGGTAAACAGGCTCCATCCGGATAGTGAGGTGAGGTTGCGGCTTCATGGGTTGCAGTTCGGAGACGCATTCATCGGCGCGGCAAGGTGATGATGGCCAGTCCTCCGCCCGTCTTGGCGGCGATGATCTCATGGCGTCCGTCGCCATTGAGATCACCACTCGCAGCTACGCCGGTCATCTTCGGCACGGCGATGCGGCTGCTCTCCGCGAGGGAATCAGGAGTCAGCGGTTTGTTCGGCCGCTGAAACCAGAAAGCGATGCCCGCGCCATTCGTCGAGAGAAAGGCGATGTCGCAGAGCTTGTCGCCATTCAGATCGGTGACGAGCAGTGGCGTGACTTCTTTCAGCACCACTGTGGGGTTGGCGTTTTCACTGAAGCCGGTGGGGCTGTTTTGAAAATACACCAGAGTCTTTCCGGCAGCGGGCACGACCAGGTCGAGCTGTGAATCGTCATTCAAGTCCCCTACCATCACCTGGCCGAGGAGCGGCTTGTCGCTGTCAGTGAAAGGCGAGTTCAGCGTCACGACTTGCGCGGCGTCGGCGGGCTGAAGAATCTGCATCCTTAGAAATGGGCCGTGGTAAATCCGGATGCGGTTGTTCGCCGGCACGTCCAGTTTTCCTGCCCAGTAAGTGGTGAAGACGACGTCATCGATGCCGTCGCGGTCCATGTCGGCCAGGGTGGAGCGCCAGTTGTCGTTGCGTTCCGGTCCGGCGAAAAAGGCCTCGCCGAAGCGATCTCCGCCCTGCCATTGCCGCAACGCCGCGCCGGTGAGGAAGTCCGCCAAGCCGGTATTGTTGACGCGCCCGGTGGACAGGCCGCCCGCTCCGGTGTCATTCCCGTAGCGGGAGCGATGCTCTTTTTCAAAGCGCTCGGACCCGAGGAAAAGGGAAAGCGTCCGCTCCACCCGAAGACCGACGGCGATATCGTTGCGTCCATCCCCGTCGAAGTCCCTGATGACGAGACCCGATGGCGTGGTCGCACCGAGGACGATGGTCTGGTCCACTGGCATGGCGAACTTGCCGTCTTTCTGAAAGAGCAGATGCAGGCGGAACACCGGAGTGTTCGTCGTCGGCGCTTCGACGAGTGCCAAATCCGCGCGACCGTCGCCATTGAGATCGCCCACGGCGATGGCCGACGCTGGCGGTGTGGCGATCGTGATGAAGGGTTCCTGCCCTTGGGCGAGTGCGGAAAGCGAGAGCGGACCCAGCAGCAGGAGTGCTCTATAAGTTTGAAAACGGAATGGATAGAGGTGCACGTTGGTTCTCAGTTTCAGTTCACTCCCTTCGCGGGCCGCAGCACCGCGTAGCTCAGCATGAACCACGGCGCGCCGGTCATGCTGTCGGAGGCTTCGAGGTTTTCGATGCGCAGGGTGTTGGGCACGCCGTCGCGCAGCATGGCGCCTTTCACGGGAAAGCGATGGGTGCTCCAGCGGTCGGGGGCAAAGGGATTCGCGCCTTCGAACACGGTGCTGCCATTCATCTGGATGCGGATGCGGCAGTTCGTCGGCGCATTGTCATCCAGACCGGCGATGACCAGTTCCGAGTCTCCGCTCAAGGGGTAGGCTAACTGGAAGGTCGCTTGCAGCGTCGGAGCCTTGGACTGGGCGCCGTTGATCCAAATGACATGACGCCGTGGCACCTCCTGCCAACTGTAAAACCTAGCCTCGCGGCCGGCGGTGAAGTGATTCGGCGTCAGCACCACGCTGGCCTTGGCGTCGGTTTCTGTTTCCTTCAGCGCCAGTTCCTGGACGCGGGCATCCACTTCCGTCGCTTCCTTGAGGTTCGGGTTCTTCAGCAGCGCCTGAAAATACTTCTGCCGGTAGCCGACGAATGTCCCCAGCATGAGCCAGCGGCTTTTCAGCGCGGGCGGCGCGGCTTCGTAGAGCGCGGTGAGTTTTTCGGTCTGCTGGCGCACGAGATCGACATTCCGCGCGGCGAGGCCACTCGGCTGGAACCAGCCGTAGTCGTCCATCACTTCGAGCGCTTTGAAGGCTTCGACCAGCTTCGGGTAGTTCTCCGGGCCGGCGAGTTTTTTTGCCGCCATCTCGCCAGACGCCGCCGGGTCGTAACCGCGCCGATTCCAGAAGGCATCGGTGATCGTCATGTTGATATACGGGTCCTCACCGTTGTAGGCGTAAAAGGAGATGCCACGGAGGAAGTCCTCATCATACCAGTCGCGCCACGCCTTCATCGGCTCGCCGGGATAGGCGTAGTATGGGCTGCCGTGATAGGTGCCGCAGGCGTTTTGCCAGAAGACCGGCTTGCGCTGCGTCAGGCCCGCGAACCACCCGACCTGTTCCGCCGACACCTGCGTGGATTTCACCCGCGGGCCGCTCCAGTAGATGTCGATCGCCTTCGGCAGCTTGCCGATCGCGGCGAGATACGCGTCCCGTGATTCGCCATAAGTCGTCGTGTCATCCGGCCCCGCCGCACCAAAGTAGAACGGCGGGCAGAAGAGCATGCGGAAGTGCGGATACTTCGCCGAGATGGCCGCATAGACCTTGTTGAGGAAATAGACATCCGCCTCGCGCGCCGTGACAAAGTCCCGCGCATCCTCCGGACTGAGAAAGAACCGGTAGTCGTCATACAGCAGACACAGACTGCCCCCGGCCTCGGCCAGCGCCAGTCCCGCTTTGACCACCAACTGAAAATCCTCCTCCGACTTCGATCTTACCTGCCCCAATCCAACATGGCCGCTGAAAGGAAGGATCGAATCATACCACGCGATCTTCAGCGGCGTCAGTTGGGCACCGATCTTCTGAATGCGGGCCTTCCATGCGTTGAACTGCGTCTCATCGCGCAACGGCAGCCGCCAGTCCGCCGGTTTGCGAAGCTGGCGATACATCACCGCATTGGCGCGCAGCACGTTCACACCGAACCACGCCGCCGAGGCCTGCTCATCATCTCTGAAGGGTGTAAAGCCGCGGATTCCCGGGAACTCGGGGTAATCCTGAATGCTCACCGCACGCAGCACCGGCCCGTCGTTTTGCGTCGTGATGAGTTGGTTGAACGAAGTGATGCCCCACAGCAGCCCGTGGAAGTCGCGGCCCATCAGAAAGACAACATTCTGCGCCCCATTTTTCGCGCAGTGAAGCAGGTAGCCCTCGGCCTTGTCCGGCACGGTCAGTTTCCCGAGCAGCGCCTCATGCGCGCCCGTCTCCCCGATGAGAATCAACGTCCCGCTGCGGTCCTCCGCCGACTCGACAACCTGCGGCTGCACGCCATTCCGCCGGAGACGCTCCGTGAGCACCGCCACACGCGGGTCGTCTGGAGCCACGTCCTTTCCCAGCAACAGCCCGACATTTGCCAGCGGCAAAAACTCATCGCGATACTCTGCCTGCTGCGGCGTGGGATAAACGGTGCCGGTGTAAAAGGGAATGGCCCGATCATCCGCGGCCGCATCCACAGCGAACACCCGATGCGGCGCGGCCGAGAGGACAAGAAATGCGAGGAGGGGGAACAGTCGTGGGAGGGACATGTGGCGATGAGTGCTCGAAAGGAGACAATGCGTTGGGTCGGGGGGGAAGGGTTGGCAGTATCGCTTCGATCTCTCGTCGCCGTTTCATGGTCGCGTTGGTAAAACTACTTCGCAACCTCCGCGGCGAGGTCATAGACCGTGTTGCGCGCTTGGAACCACAACTGGGCGTCCTGGGGGAAGCCGTAGCGATAGGGCACGACGGATTCGATGGCGGCTTCGAGGCGTTGTTCGAGTTGTTTGGCGCGGTCGGGTTGCGTGGGCTTCAGGGCTTCGAGGCGGTGGCGGACCCAGGTGATGAGTTTCACGTCGCGGATGCCGTCGCCTTCGAGTTCGCGGCGGGTGGTGTCGAGCAGGCGGCCGTTTTTTTCGTGCGCCATGCGGTGGTCCATGCCGTGCTCGTAGCGGAAGGCCAGGGGCATGCTGCTGCCTTTGGTGGCGTGCAGCGCGGCGTAGTTCATGGCGCCGTCCATGCGCCATTTCGCGGTGAGCCAGTAGAAGGGCAGGTTTTCGATGGGCGAGCCGGTGATGCGCGTGGCAGGGATGCCGCATTCATACCACCAGACTTTGTCGCCCTGTTTGCGGCGCTCGTGGAAGAAGGGTTTCCACACTTCGTGCTCGTAGTTCGGGCACCACGGATTGATGAGGCCGTTGCCGACGTTCATGTCGGCGTAGGAGGTGTTGTGCGCGGTCATGGTCTGCAATCCGCCATCGCGATAGGGCTGCGCTGACTGCGCCCAGCGCACGAGGTCGCGGGGTTCGTCGCCCACTTTGGCGATGAAGCGCTTGGCCCTCCCGGTCTTGCCGAGGTGCTCGACCATCATCTCGGCAAACCACGCCGCGGTGTCGCCCACAGCCGCACTGGTGCCGAACAAGTCCGTGCTCATGCGCTGAATCGCATCGGCGTGGATTTGGCTGAGAAAAACGGGCAGCGGCCGCTGCTGAGCGCGATACTCCTCTTCATAGAGGCTCATCTGCTCGTCGAAGTGCGAGAAATCAGCGCTGAAAGGCCAGCGCGGGTCTGCGGTGGTCAGCGCGATGGCGCTGTGCGCAGTGAAGGCTCCGGTATCCTGCGTGGTGATGCGCCACACGGCACTGGTGGCAGCGGGGGGCTTTACTTTGAAGCGCAGCACCTCCGGCTGAGCCTGCGAGCGCGGGCGATTGCGCTCATCCCAGGTGGCGCAGAGCTGGCGGGTGGGGTCGCTCGCTGCGCTCCATTCACCGGTGGCTGTCGCGGCGGCGAGGATGAAGCGGGCGTCTGCCGCAGGCTTCAAAACGGCGGCAATTTCCCGCATCGGCACGGGTTTGGCAAAGCGCATGAACAACGCGCCACCGCGGGCGATGTCCTTCGCCTCGATGCCATGCGGCTGCCACTTCAATGAGTCCACGCGGCTGTTGGCAGGGCCGACGGCCATCTCGACGGGCACGGTGTGGCGCGTGGGCTTCAACTCGGCGTGAAAGACGGGGCTCACCGTGTTCACATCCTGCGCGGCTTCGTTGGCGGCCAGTTCCCGCAGCGCACGCTCCCACACCGCGCTGCCCTGATGAAACCAATATGGCACCGCGGCAAAGCTGTAGGTGCCGATTTCCGGCGTGTTCGGCAGCGTGACCGGCTCCACGACGACGCGCACGGGCACGCTTTGCGTCTGGCCGGCGGCGGTGATCTTCACCTCGCCCCGATACTCGCCAGAGGGAGTCGCCGCATCGGTGATGGCGGTGAGCCACACGCCGACGGCGCTGCGTGCCGGCAGGCTGATGGGCGCGTTCGGCATGAGCAGATTCGGCAGGCGGAGGTCACCAAAGAAAGGCACCCACTCGTAATTGCCCACGGTCTGGACGAGCACTTTGGGAATCGTTTTCCCGGCGGCGGAAGTGAGCGCTCCGCACTCGATTTTCACCGCATCCAGCGGCACCTCGGCAGCGATGCCGAACTGCGCCGAGCGCCGGTCCTGAATGCCGAGTCGCAGCTCCAGCGGTGCGGGCGGCGTGCGCTGCCCGTGCAACTGCCAGGGATAAACCATCTCCAGCGTGTGCGAGGTGAAGGTGCGAAACGGCACCGGCTGAGCACTGCGCGGCGGCAGTTTCGCCAGCAGGCGCTCGACCGCCTTCACCACCGCATCCGGAGTCTCGCCAGTGATGTGATAGGCCGTGGCTCGGTCCTGCAGGTCGCGCTCGATGCCGAGCACGCCGTCTTCATCATTCAGATACGCCGCATCATTCCAAAGCCCCGCCGTGGCGAGCAACTGCCGGCAGTAGCGATGCCGCAAAGGTGTGCCCACCGCGATGATCGGCGTCGAATAGGCATTCAAGCCAATGTCATCCGAGACAAGATACAGCCCGGCCCGCTCGGCGAGTGCTTTGGCAGCGGCAAACTCGCGCGTGGTGCCGGATTTGGCATAAACCACGACAGCCTCGCGTGCCTTGACGCCCGCGAGCACGGCATCCATCTGCTCTGGAAAAGCGGTGGGAGCCCCGCTCGCGAAGTCGGCGGCTGGAGCGGCGGATTCCGTGTCAAAGCTCAGCTTCATCGCGCGCACCGTCGCGGTGGCCGTGCCAGCGACACCGCGCGAATCAAAGAACGCCGCGGCCTGCACGCGCGTTGGTTTTCCACCGCGCACTTTCTCCGGCACGGCGGCAGAGCCATCGGCCGCGGCTTGCAGCCACTCGCTGGCTTCGCCTTTGGCATTGAGGAATCTCAGCAGCGGACGCACCGCAGCATGACCCTTCACGCTGAGGTGATGGAGGCGCACGTCATTGAAGCCGCCTTTGTCCTTCGCGGCGGGAAGGTTCACGCTTTGCAGGCGCAGGACATGATGCCCGCCGCCGCCAGGGCCGCTGCTGAAGCTCAGCTCGCGCGTGGACTTGTCCTTTGACTCCACCGGTGCGGACTCCTGCATCGCCTGCCCATCCAGGGACCAACGCGCACCGCCCGTGCCGCTGATGGTCGCCGTGGCGCTCTCGCCCCAGAACGCGATGCCGATGTTTGCATTCAGAGCACGCATAGTGACCGGCTGGTCAGACCGCGTCCACGGCTTCGCCCAGCGCATGATGGGAAAGCCGCGCGTGGACTCCAGGTCCGCATGAATCGTCGTGGTGGACTCCGGTTGCGTGGCATCCAGAGCCACCCGCACGCGCTTGGCTCCGGCCGCGATGTCCTGGGCGGCGAACTCGTGCAACGCCGTCACCGGAAACGGCGAGGAAAACGCCTCCAGCTCCTCCAGCCGCACTTCCCCGATGCCCTGAAACACCTGCACCTCGATGGCGGCCACGCCCGTCACCGGCGTGAGTTTCAGCGTGGTGGCCGCTTCTGGCCAGTGAATCTCGATGCGCATGTGCTCCCAGAAACCCCAGTCGCGCTCCACCTTCGCCAGCGCCCGACCCTCCGCATCGCGCAGGGTGATGACGTAGTAGGCCGGTGCGGAGAACTGCACCCGAATCCGCCCCACCGTGGACGTTTTGCTCAGCGGCACGAGCAGCGCTGCGGGGAGCTTCCCTGGCCGCCACGCCGTCTTCGCATCGCCATCGGTCACCGCATTGCCCGCAGACGTGCCATCACTGACGGTCGCAGGCTGGGCCGCACAAAGGTTCCGCTTCACATCCGCCGCTGCCATTTCCACCGTCTCACCTTTTACCACGACGGGCGAAACAGCGGCAGGCAGCTTTGGCATCGCCAGCACCGGCACCGCCGCGTCCGCATTCGCCGCCGGCTTGAACTCACGCGGCAGCGCGCCCTGCACGACGCCGAGTTTGCCTTCCAGAAACGCCAGGAACCATCCCGCCTGTGCCGCCGCCGGAATGCGCGGCCAAAATGCCACCGCACGCTGCAAGGCCGCCTTTGCCGCCGCCTCATCGCGGTCCCAGATGAGCTGGGCAAACTCCGTCAGATACTCCACCTTGCGGTCCGTCACGCCGAGCTTCTCCGCCATGCCAGCGGCAGCGTGATACGTCTCGCGCAGCAAGTCGTCGTCCTTCGCATCCCGCGCGAAACGCTGAAACACGCCGAACTGCCCGAAAGCCTGCTGCGCATCACTCGCATTGGCCACCAGATGCTTCACTGCCAATTTCATCGCCTCCGGCGTGTTGCGCCCCAGATTCACACAGATGGAAATCGCCTGCGACTGGGCCGAGCCGGGCGTGGTGTGGGCAAAGAGCGACTCCAGCAACGCCATCCGTGCCACCACGGGCGCTGCCATGAACTCCTTCGACTGCGCCAGCGTCGCCCACGTCGCCTCGGCGGCAAACGCGGGCTGAATCGCCCCCAGCGGAGCCAGCGCCGCCGTCACGCCCGCCGCATCGCCCTTCACCAAAGCCTCCTGCACCGCCGTCAGCGCCGTTTTCGCTGCCGCCGCCGTCGCTTTGTCCTCCTTCGCCATGTCCGCGAGCCGCTTTTTGGCCTCCGGCGTCTTCTCCAGCGTCAGCAGCAGCCGCTCCATCGAGCGAGCTTCCAGATGACCCGAGCCATAACGTTTGGTGAAGGCCGCACAGGCCGCCCGCACCGCCTCCGGAGACGCCGAACGCGCCAGCGACTCCACCAGCCGCCAGCGCAACTCCCGCATCGCCGGAAAAGCCCCGCAACTCTCCTCCAGCTCACAGCCCAGGCGATAACGCTCGTCCTCCGGCAGATTCATCTTCCCCAGCGGCGTCAGGCACGCCCGCACCACCAGCGCGCGATTTTTCACCAACGGCACCAGCGTGCGCAGCGCCTTCAGACGCAACTCCTCCGACACATCCGCCTTGGTCACAATCCGCTCCAGCGCCGCAATCGCCGGGCCATGCGTGCTCGGGTAGTCTGGATAGCGCCGCACCAAATCCGGCACCGCCGTCAGGAGTTCATCCCAGCGCTTTGCCTCCACCAGCTCCGCACAGCGTGTGGAAGCCAGTTTTGCCGTGGACGAACTCGTCGGAAACTGCGCCGCGAAGAAATCCCAGCGCTTCCGTGCCACCGCCGGGTCAGGCCGTTGCACCGCCTCCCAAAGCCCCACAATCTCCGCCTGCCCCTTCGCCTGCATGTAATCCGCCAGCGCACCCTCCCAGTCGATGTCAGGCTTCGGCAGCGAGTCCTGCGCCGAAACGCAGGTGATGAGAAGCGTGAGAATGAGGATGGTGTGTTTCAACTGATAGGAAATTGCTTTCTGGACGCTGCGCGGTTTAGCCACAGCCAATCCGAAAGCAAGGTATCGAACGACAGGCCGTCTGTCTTGATGGTGAGATGCGCCGGAATCTTCATAGCGAGGCTTGTTGGACTTCTTTAGATTTCTGGGTATTCGGGGAACTTAGTGGGTGGAAACCCGAGAAAGCAGCTTTTAGAGTGGAAATCAGGCAGGCTTGGCCTGTGGCTCTGCGCGGAACCCGCTGGGTTGAGGGGCCGCCCGGAAACTGCTCCGTTCGTGCCCTTACCATCCATTTTGAGGCGTTGTGGCGCGCTGTGGGCGGGTTTGCAGACCGCCCTTGACTGGCCTGAGCCCCTTCCATTGGGTGGTTTCAGGTCTCCATGTTAGCCACTAAAGTTCCCGAAGGAGCAGATTTCTGGCAGCAACGGGAGAAAACAGCGTGGGAAGCAATAGTCGACACAACCAATGCAGGGGCGGCCCATACCAACATTCCTATCCCAAGATAAATCATCGTTGAGAATCCACATAAAACTGCGTTACTAATTGAGAA
>SXGQ01010205.1_pt1 | contig 12563 bp, 13 predicted proteins | sample 3178371 | NCBI WGS metagenome assembly SXGQ01 (sample SAMN11356859, study PRJNA531348) | freshwater metagenome | isolation source: freshwater sample F1-20 | place: China: Fuxian Lake, Yuxi | collected 2017-12-25
GACTACAATGGACATTAATACTCGATCCCTAATTAGAGTTATGGTTCCTACAAGCGATTATAAAAAAACAAATAAATTAATATCGAACATTATGGGAAAAAATGCAGATCTAAGACTAAAATTTATAGAAGAAAATGCTCCAAAAGCAAAAAACTTAGACTTATAAATTTTTAATTATAATAAATTACATTAAAATATTTTTATTATTTTTAAATTTATAAGATTTAGTTAAAATTAATTATTGAAGTCTTAATTTTTTCTTCAAAAATATCAGATATTATTTGATTACCTAATGAATTCATATGAGTACTGCAATTTAAATATAATTTTTTATAATCTATTTTTTTAGAGAGAATTTCTAAACCAAAATCTATGAATAAAAAATCTGATTTATTTAGAATATTAGAAAGGTTAGCATATGGAAAAAAACCATGTCTATTCTTATGCATAAAGTCTCTGCAAGTTGGCATTATTGTAATTATTGGTATAGAAGATTTTACTTTAGCGCTTTTTACAAATTCTTTAATTATCATTTCCATTAATTCTAGAGATTGTGAGGTATGATTAAAATTGTAAAATTCTTCTAGTCTACTCTTTTTATTAATCACAGCTTTAATATGAAAATGATCTAAGCTTCTGATTAGACTAAAAAAAAAGGAAAAGATACTCTTGTAACACCTGACCTTTCTCCAGGAAGAAAATAATCATAATTTAAAAAGTATTCAGGTGACTTTAAAAAGTTATTAAAATCTGTTTTTGACGGAAGTTGAATTTTTATTAAATGAAGATTATTATCTTGGATGATAAATCTCGGTTTAAATTTAATTTCTTCGCTAGTGTAAATAAAATTTAGAAATTGATTAACATTCCTTATTATATCTTCGCTTGTAGAATTCAAAATTACCACCTTTGAAAAATTATTTGAATTATAGAATCTCAAAAAAGATTGATCAGTACCGTAACCTATGACACCGAAGTTTCTAACTCTGCATTTCAATTTATCAGAAAGTTTTGAAGCCCATGCATCTATGTCATTTACTTCATAACTATAAGTATATGAGTCTCCATAAACATCTACACAAGGAGAAGAATTAGAAAAATTACTACCATCAAATCTAGCTCCATAAACATCTCCATTCTTATTTTTCCAGCCTAGAACTGGGTCATATACATTTATATAATCTTCGTAGCTTTGTTTTATATAACTTGGTTCATAAAAAACTGATTTTTTTATTAAAAACTTTACTAAAAAATATGAAAAAAGTTCAATTAAAAAAAAAAGAAATAAAATATAAAAAAAAAAATTTTTTTTTTAAAAAAGAAACTGATAAAAAAATTCATAGTTTTAAATTTAAATTAATAAAATTTGCATTAAGCTTAAACTTTTAAAACTTAACATTAAATATTATTGATTTAAATAATTAGTTTTTAATAATACTTTAATATTATTTACAATATAAAAAATATAACCTGTAAAGTTTGATTTAATTTTTAAAACTGAAAATATATAAATTTTTGTTGCTGACCTAGTGAAATTGAGTGGCCTATTACAAGTACAAATATTGTAAATAAAAATATATAAAAAACGTTTATTTTTTTACAAATTTTCTTTATTAAAAAAAAAATTTCAAATTTTTGAAAAAAAATTAAAAATATAATAAAAATTAAAGCGATTAAATTTTCAACAACAAAAATTAATTCAATATTTGAATACAAAATATCAAAAAATATTTTTAATTTTGAAAAGTCCGAAATTCTAAAAACTATCCATAGATTAAATATTATAAAGCATGTAAAAAAATTTTTTAGAACACTATACTTAGATTTATCCAAGCCAAATTGTTTCTCTAAACATAAGATTGCTCCGTTAAGAAAGCCCCATAATATAAAATTTAAACTTGCACCATGCCATATTCCAGCAATCGTCATAGTCAGTAAAAGGTTAAAATTTTTTTTAAATATCCCAACTTTTGAACCTCCAAGAGGAATATATAAATAATCTCTAAACCACTTAGATAATGTTATATGCCATCTTCTCCAAAATTCAGTAAGTGATGATGATAAATATGGCTTATTAAAATTTTGAGGTAAATCAATTCCTAGTATTTTGGATATACCAAAAGCCATATCCATATATCCACTAAAATCAAAATAGATTTGAATGGGAAAAAGTAAAAAGGCTTTTATTATATCTTTATTACTCTGCAAGTGAGGCTCCTTAAATATAGGATCTATTAATCCAGCGATGCCATCAGCAAAGTAAACCTTTTTTATATATCCGATACAAAAAATTATTAAGCCAAATTTAATATTTTCAACAAAAAAAATAATTTTTTTGTTTAATTGTGGAATGAGCTCATGGAGTCTAAGAATTGGTCCGGCAATGAGATGGGGGAAATATAATATAAACTCACTTATATTGCTAAGAGTATATTCATTGTTTAATTTATTTCTTCGATCAATAACTGCTGCAATTGAAGAAAAAGTTATGAATGATAATGCAAGAGGAATTTCCTTAGTGTAAGTATATTTTATAAGAGTATCTAAATTTAATAAATCAAATATAAAAAATGAATATTTAAAGTATAAAAGCGGTGTTATTAAAATTACAACAGAAATGATTAAAGAATAATTTTTTCTTAATATTAAAATAGTAGATAAGCAAAAAAAAATTATAAGCGGTATAAAATAAAAGTTCCAAAATGAATAAAATAATAAACTAAAAGAAATAATTATTAATCTTTGAAATTTATTAAAATAAATAATAGAAGCCAAAAAAATTATATAAAATAAATAAAATTCTAAAGAAAAAAATAACATTATTTTAAATTTTTAAATATATTTTTAGTTATTATTTGATGAGCGTATTCATTTGGGTGAGGATCTTGATACTTATTCCAAAAAAGTTTTTCATCTCGATTCTCAAAATAAGGTAATAAATCAATATACTGAACATTCGACTCGATACTGAAGTTTTTTATTTTTTCATTTATAAATTTAAGTTTGTAGGGATTAAGTTGATGAATATCAGGAGTGTTAACAATTATACATTGTATTTTTTTTTTATTACAATATTTAATTAGTTTTTTTAGTTCTTCTTTTGCAACTTTAAATCCCAAACTTTCATCATCATAAATTTTTTTATAATAATTAGAAATATTATCAACTTTTAAAGATGGGTCTAAAGATTTGTATAATTTCCATAGAACTACACCTATATGAGTATACTCTATAAGAATATTTGCTTTATCATTATTAAGTATTTCTGCATCAGTAACAAAGTAATTAATTATAATATGAGTAAATTTTAAATCTTTCCAATTCTCTAAATAATTATTTACATATCTTAACGAGTTATAGTTACCTATTCCCCCGTTTATAAAAATCCAATTTTTATTTTTTTTTTTAGCCTCTATATTTAATAAATATGAAAAAGTTTTTTCACGTTCCACGCCCCAACCCAGAGGAATTGAATTACCAATTATTAAAAAGCTTTTATCAAAATTACGAAGATATACATTGTCATATTCAATATCTCTTTGACCGTAACTATTAGTTTTTATTTGAACGCCCTGGAATAAACCTGATTTGTTTTTTTGATGGACATGTCCGATATTTTCATCTGAAACTCTTACTTTTAACTCTTTAGCATACTTCCACATTTCTATATCGTAGTTTGGTATAACTGCATGTTTAAATCTTAAAATAACTTCACAAAGAAAAAATGCTATTAATACAGAAAAAAATATAATTAAGATTTTAAAAAAGTATTTTGTTTTCATTAAAATTTTTAAAAGAAATTAATATCGCTAAGATATTAAAAACTACTATATCTAAATTAATAACTGTTATTCTGTTAAAGTAAATAAAGTACATCAAATCTATTTTATAAATATTTTATTACTTATTTCTTCTGCTAATAACTTATTACCTCCAGCATTAAAATGTTCATCACCTATAAAAAATAAATCGCTATACCATTTGATATTATTATTTTTATATTCTCTAAAAATATTAAATGCATTTATTAATTTACACTTATTATCAATACAAATTTCATTACCAAAATTTTCCCAATTAAATTTTTGTTGACCATAAACTAATGTTTCAGCGTAAGGATAAATTACTAAATAAAATTCTGAGTCTATTTTTTTTGAAATATCAGAAATTTGATGTATTTTTTCTTTAATCCTATCTAAACCTAAATTAAAAATATCATTTTTATAATGATCTCCTAGTTCGATTAATTCTCTATATGTGAACCCGGCTTGTAAACTTGTCTTTAGATAATCCTCTTTTTTAGGATTAATTTGAGATCTTAAAATTCTTATTTGATAATTTATAAAATGAATAAATCTTCTTGAAGTTATAAAATTTTCATGAAAGAAATTTTTTTTTTTATAAAATTCATCATAATGTTGAGAATTTAATAATTTTGGCTTGTCATCGTCAATTCTCCAACGCGCTGCTTCATCATGCACATCAGTCATGTCTAAAAGTAAAATAATTTTTTTTGGAAAATTTCCTGAATAAATTTGCTTTTCAAGATTGAAAAGATGAACAGTCGGACTATAAGAACCAACAGCAAAATTATAAAAACTTTTTTTCCTAAATTTATTTTCTAAAATTCCAGAGAATGTTTGCTCATATTCCAATCCCACACCAAAAGTGAAAGAATCTCCAAAAATAAAAACTTTTTCTTGATTATTTCTTTTAGTATTCTTGCCAATACGTAACCCCTCATTATCAGTTAAAACTTTAACTGTTGGAAAAGATGATTTAAATTTATCAAAACCTGAACAATTTTTCTTTAAACTATAAAAAAATTTTTCTATTTGATAGCAAGAATTTTTATTTGAATTAAAAATTGTATTACTAAGAAGGAAATCAATTAAAATAAATAATATAATAAAAAAAAAAAAATTAATAATTATTATTCTTTTGGGAAAATTGCTAAATAATAATAAAAAATTTTTTATCATTTTAAATAAATATTAATGAATCTTTTTTATTATAAATTATAATTATGGTGCCCTCGGCCGGACTTGAACCGGCACTCCCAAAAAGGGCAAGGATTTTAAGTCCTTTGTGTCTACCAATTCCACCACGAGGGCTAATTTATTAAGCACTTTTAAACTTTATATTGTTATTATGCCAATAAATTTTTGCTAATTACAAAAATTAATAAACTCTTGTTAATAAAAAAATTAAATAAAAGAATGAAAATTGTTAAAAACTTAAAAAATATTTATAATAAGTTACGTATTTTACATAATCTTTATATAAAAGAAAGATCATTTCTAAATAAAAAAAGTTATGCTAGTAATGAAATTGATCAAAAAGTAATAAACTTTTTTAAAAATAAATTTAACGGTATCTACGTTGATGTCGGTTGTTATCATCCAACAAAAAATAATAATACATATTTATTATATAAAAAATTTAATTGGAGAGGCGTAAATATTGATGTTTCAAAATTTTCTATAGATTTATTTAATTATTGGAGGACAGAAGATAAAAATATTCGCTGCGGTATTACAAGTAAAAAAAAATACTCAAAATTATACTTTCAAAAAGACTTTAGTCTTTTATCGACCCTTTCTAAGACGCAATCTAAAAAAGTTTTTCATGAAAAAATTAAGTGTAAATTAATAAAATGTGATACGCTAACAAATATACTAGATAAAAGTATTTATAAAGGAAAAAAAATTGACTTTTTAAGTATAGACACAGAAGGAAATGATCTCAATGTTTTAAAATCTCTAAATTTTAATATTTACGACCCTTCTCTTATTTGTGTTGAAGACACTAACCTTTATTATAAAAATATTGATAATATTAAAAATACAAAAGTTTTTAAATTTTTATCATTACTTAATTATACTTATATAAGAGCTGGAATTTTTGATCATTTTTACTTTAAATAATTTTTCACGAGAATAAAAACTTAAGTTTTTTTTAAATTAGTAAAATTTTAATAACTAATATTGTATTTGAATAAATTTATATATATTAATATTTATATACAATTAACAAGTTAATAATTGTATATCAAAAAGATTCCAAAATTTTTATGGGCTTAATTACTATTAAATCTCTTAATTAATTTTTATGAAAAAAAGAGCACTTATTACTGGTATTACAGGTCAAGACGGTTCATATCTTGCTGAATTATTGTTATCAAAAAAATATGAAGTCCATGGAATAGTGAGGAGAGTAGCAAGTGAAAATACCTATCAAAGACTGTGGAGGTTAAAAAATATTTTAAAAAAAATCAAATTGCATTCAGCGTCTCTTGAAAGTTACGCTAGTCTGGCAACAGTAATTCAAAAAGTTAAACCTGACGAAGTTTATCATCTTGGTGCCCAAAGCTATATTGACTATGCCTTTAAAGATGAATTTAGCACAATGAATGTAAATATAAATGGCACTCATTATTTATTATCTATAATAAAAAATTTTTCACCTAAATCAAAATTTTATTTTGCAGGATCATCTGAGATGTTTGGAAAAGTTACTGAAATTCCTCAAAAAGAAACAACTAGATTTTATCCAAGATCCACATATGGGATATCTAAATGTGCAGGTTATGAATTAACTAGAAATTATCGTGAAGCATATAATTTATTTTGTTGCAGTGGAATTTTATTTAATCATGAATCTCCAAGAAGAGGGGAAGAATTTGTTACAAGAAAAATAACTCGTGCGGTTGCTAATATAAAATTAGGAAAACAAAAATATTTGTTGCTAGGAAATATACATTCAAAAAGAGATTGGGGTCATGCAAAAGATTATGTTAAAGCAATGTGGTTAATGTTACAAAAAAAAAAAGCTGAGGACTATGTTATTGGAAGCGGAAAACAATATTCGGTAATGGAATTTGTTAAAAAAGCTTTTAGTTCGGTAAATCTAAACTACAAAAATTTTTTAAAAATAGATAAAAAATTAATACGACCTTCGGAAGTAGATTCTCTGCTAGCTGATAGCTCTAAGGCCAAAAAAAAACTTAAGTGGAAACCAGAAATTAATTTTAGGGTAATGATTAAGGAAATGGTATTATCAGACCTTAAAAATATTCAATAAATTACTATTTCTAAGGAGTTTCTAAAAATCTAATTGTTGATATTTCTCTTCCAAGGCGTGAAACTGAACTGAATGTAGATCCCGAAAATTTATTAAAACAAGTATCAATCTTTAAAGCTTTTCTGTTATTGCCCTCAAAATCAACAACTCGGTTAGTCATTACTATATAATTTGCGTCTTTAAATTTCACAAAATTAATTCTTTTAACGTACTGCTTTTGATAAATATTTAAATACTGTTTGAGGTTATCTTGATTTATGCCGCAAGTAGCTAAATCAAATTTTTGTTCTTTGCTAAAATTAGAATTTTTTACTAACTCTTTTATAGAAACACCCCAATAATCCCCTTCAAACTTTTCAGGACTAATAAATCCAAAATTTTTAAAAATATTAAGATAGGTATAATGATAGGGTGTGATTGATATGAAAATAAAAAAATAAATTATAAATAATAAAAAATTTAAATAACAAAAAAAATTAAAAATGCGTTTTTTAAAATTTTTTACTAAAAAATAAATACTCAAGCAAGGAATTATTAAAAAATAAGGGGTGCACCATAAAAATAATCTAATACCATCATAGATACCAAATGAACTTAATTTTATTATCAATATTGGCATAAATAAAAATAAAGATAAAAAAAAAAATTTGTACATAAAATTAGAAAATTCTCTTTTAAAGAAATTATTAAAATATGTTATTAAAAATAAAAAAAGAAAATAATTAAATAAAACAAATTCTGGAGATTTAAAAAAGAAATTAATATAAAAATAAAAAATTGTTACGTCTTTGGATAACAAAACCTCACCATTTACCATATTAAGCCACCAACCTCTTTCTAAACTTAGAGATTTAATAATAAAGTTAAATGGAGATAAAATTACATTAGAGTGTGTGGCTGGCCAAAAAAAAATTAAAATAATATAAAATATTAAAAATACTTTTAAAGAATTAATTAAGAATAACTTATAAGTGAAGGATTTTTTAATAATCTTTTTAAAAAAAAAAATTTCACAAAATATAAATAATAAAATAGGTATTAATGTTCCAAAAAATAAAAGTTGTACTCCAGTTCCGATAGCTAATAACACTCCAGAAAAATATATATATTTTTCAGTTTTTTTTATTTTTGATTGATTTTTAAGATATCTAATTACTAAATAGAAAAACCAAACATGACAACCTGCAACAACTATATCTTTTGGATTAAAACTCATATGTCCAAAAAATATTGGATAAAAAAATAATACTAAAAAAAATATTTTTCCTAAAAATTTATTAAAAAATTCTGAAATTAATTTCGAATAACCAAAAATAGTTAATATTGATACTAATAAATTTAATACATGAATTGATTCTACTTTATATTTTGAGGGAAACAGTTGAGAAAAAAAAAATTGAAAAAGCCAATAAATCGGAGAATAATATTCATGGTAAAAATACTCCTTATTTATTCTTCCAAATGACAATAAATATTGAAATAGAACTTTTCCTTGATTGTAATGATATTCTGCATCCCATGATTTACCTACAATTAAGGAGCAATAAATAGAATAAACTATTAATATAAATAAAATTATAATTTCTGCTCTTTTTTTTTTTAATCAAAATAATATTGCAAAAATTTAATTAGCCTCATCAATTTCTTTTTTAATTTTGTAAAATAACTTTTTAAGTAAAACTGCATCATTTTCATTAAGAATTTTATCTTTCGCTAAACCTTTTTCTAATTCATTTCTAATTTTTACCCCAATTATTTCTCTATTCTCTTTTTTACTCAATTCTAATATTTGCATTACGCTTTCAATTTTCTCTGCAAATATAGTATTATAAATAAAACTAATAATAATAATAATAGATAAAGTAATTGAAGTTAATTTGATAAGAAAATTTTTCAAATTATTATGTTTTTTTTTAATCACCATCTTTTTTTAATAAATTTGAAAATTTGGAAGAGGAAAAATAAATTTAGTTCCTCTTTTAATTATTGCTTTCTCACGATTCAAAATTTCATTTTTAAAGTGCCATGGCAAAACAAAATAATAGTCTGGTTTCAATAATCTAGAATTATGCTCCGATATTATTTTAATTTTTGTTCCAGGCGTATATAAATTATACTTATTTGGATTTCTTTCTGCAATATATTTTATATACTTTTTATTTATACCACAAAACTGAAGCAGCACATTTCCTTTTGTAGATGCTCCATATCCGTGAATTGTTTTATTATTTTCTATCAATTTATCTAAGCAGTGAATTATTTTATTTCTGATATGCAAAATTTTTTCATAAAAATTTTGGTAAGTATGTAAATTGGTTAGTTCTAATTTTGACTCCTCCTTTAATATGCGATTCAATGTTCCTGAATTTTTTTTAAAATTAGCGTTTTTCTTACAAATAAAGTACTGAATACTTCCCCCGTTAATATTATTTCTTTTAATATCAAAGATTCTTAGATTATTTTTAATTAAGATTTCTAAAATTACTTTTGTGGAATAGTAAGTTATGTGCTCTTGACAAATGGTATCGAACATTTTGTTTTTAATGATCGAATATAAGTCAGTAAGTTCTAGTAAAAATATGCCATTATCATCAAGAACACTATGTATATCCTCTAAGAACTTATTCGGATTATCAATGTCGTAAAAAACAGATAAAGCAGTAATTATCTTAAATTTTTTTTTTATTTTATTTTTTTTGATTAAATTAATAGAAAAAAAATTTGAAATTTTATATTGAATATTTTTATATAGCTTTTTATACTTATTTATTAAAGGATCTATTCCAACTTTTACTATGCCTCTATTATAAAAATTCAATAAAGTTCCATCGTTACTCGCTATGTCTAATACATAATCACTAGATCTTATCCTGGATTTTAGAGATAATATTTCTTTAGTTTTTTTCATGTGGGCAGTCATTGTCTTGTTAACTCCTGTTCTATATCCGTAATCTTCATTATATAAATATTTCATATTATATTTATTTTTAAGTTGAACAAGTTTACACTCATCACAGATTACTAAAGTTATTTCTGTCTTCTTTATATTTAATTTACTACTTTTAGGAAATTTTCCAGTGTAAGATAATTTTCCTAAAGAGAATAATTTTATTAAATTTGATGATTGACAATTACGACATTTTTTTTGGATTACCATTTAACAAAAAATATTTTAATTAAATTTTGTGAAAGAAAATGTACTTATATTTACGGCAACCTACAATGAAAAGAAAAATATTCAAATATTTTTAGATAATTTTATTAAACTATCTTTAGCTGCTGATTTATTAATCATTGATGATAATTCTCCAGATAAAACAGCAATTATTATTAAAAAATATCAAAAAAAATATAATAATATTAAACTAATAATTAGAAAAAAAAAAGAGGGTTTAAACACAGCTCATCAAATGGCATTTGAAATAGCTAAAAAAAAAAAATATAAATATCTTATCACACTTGATTCTGATTTAACGCATGATGTAAAATTACTTCCTATATTTATAAAAAAAATAAAATTTTATTCTTTTGTTATTGGTTCAAGATATATTCCTAAAGGAAAAACAGATATTACAGGATGGAGGTTTTTAATAAGTTACTTTGGAAATAGATTTATTAAATTTTTTTTTAATATGAAAATAAATGAATTCACATCATCATACAGAGCTTTTAACTTAGCAAAATTAAAAAATATTGATTTTTACAAAATAAAATCAAGTGGCTATAGTTTTTTTATGGAAGTTGTATATCAAATAAATAATATGAATTATTCAATGCATGAATTTCCTATACATGCAAAACAACGATTTGCAGGAGAATCTAAAATACCAAAAATAGAGATTATTAGGACATTATTTAATTTGTTAAGATTAAAAATTAATAAATTTTTTAAATTATAAATTAAATAAAAAGTTAATATGAATATTATTTACTTAAATACAACAGAAAAAGGACCCTCTGGTGGAGCTAATATTATATATAAACATTCAGAAATAATTAATAATTTAAAAATTAAAAACGTAAAATCTGAGGTTTTACATTTAAAAAAAAAAAAAATAAGTAAAATTAAAAACTCTATTAAAAAAATTTTTAGGATAACTCAGAGTGCCGGATGGAAATTTTCAGATGTCACTATTTGTAAAAATCATAAAAGTAAATGGATTGATAACTCTACACAAATTAGAAATAAATTTAATTTCGATCCTAAAAATGATTTTGTGATAATACCAGAAATTTGGGCACATTTTGCAAATGATCTACTAATAAAAAATAAAATTAATTACGCAATTTTTGTTCAAAATGGGTATGCTATGAATTTTACATCAGATGATAAAAATTTATTTAAGTCCTATAAAAATTCAAAATTTATTTTATCTTATTCTAGAAATATCTCTAAATGTATTACAACAGCTTTTGATATTAATGAAAATAAGATATTAAAAACAAATGTTTCTATTAAGAGTGTAAAAAAGTTTAAAAAAAAAAATATTATAACTTTCATGCCAAGAAAATTAACTGAACACTCTAATAATTTATTATTTTTTATTAAATCTAAGATACCCAAAAACTGGTCAATCAAACCAATTAGTCAATTAAATCAAAATGAAACATTTGCGTTACTTAAAAGATCAAGAATTTTTCTGTCATTTTCTAATTTGGAAGGTTTAGGATTACCTCCTCTCGAGGCAGCTATTTTAGGTAATAAAGTTATAGGTTATACAGGTCAAGGCGGTGAAGAGTACTGGAAAAGTCCTTTATTTGAAAAAATAGAGACTGGAAATATTTTAAAATTTTGTAAAATGATATTAAAAAATATCAATCTAATAAATGACTCATGGGTAAAAAAAACTCTGAAGATCAGGCAGAAATTAATTTATAAATATTCGCCTGAACAAGAAAAAGTTAAAATTTTAAAAATGATTCAAATTATATCAAAGATTCTAAATATAAATTTAAAATAAAAAAAAATAATTCTATAATTATGTAATTATAATTTATTTTTTATAATTGATAAATCTTTTAAAACTAAAATTTTTTTGTTAGGGAATCTTAGTAAAAATGCTGGATGATAAGTTGTAATAATATCAAAATAAGAATTAATAATTTTTATACTTTTCCATTTGCCCCTTACTTTGTTTAATAGTCCTTTATAATTTAAAACTGCTTTTGCGGCGGTTGCTCCAAGCAATAATAAATATTTAGGTTTAATAATTTCAATATGCTTAAAAAGAATTTTTTTAAACACTTTTATTTCTTCAGAAGTAGGTTTTCTATTTTTATCGGGCCTATAATTTAAAACATTTGTAATATAAACCTTTGTGCGATCAAGATGAATACGTTTAAGAAGCTCATCTAAAAGTTTACCTGCTCTTCCGACAAAAGGTTTTTTTAATTTATCCTCTGTTTTTCCGGGAGCCTCTCCTATTATCATTACCTGTGAATTTTTATTGCCATCTGCAAATACCAAATTTTTGTTTGGA
>SXGQ01140178.1_pt1 | contig 12562 bp, 30 predicted proteins | sample 3178371 | NCBI WGS metagenome assembly SXGQ01 (sample SAMN11356859, study PRJNA531348) | freshwater metagenome | isolation source: freshwater sample F1-20 | place: China: Fuxian Lake, Yuxi | collected 2017-12-25
GGTGACCGTTACGACGCGGCGACGGACACGTTCGTCTCGCCAGCCGTCGAGGAAGTCCCATGACCTTCGACTCCCCCGCCGATCTCGTCCCGGTGACGCTCCTGCTGACGGCGGTCCTCGGCGGCATCCTCTGGTTGATCCGTGCGCAGATCGCTTTGCATCGGAGTTTCCAGCCGAACGGCGGGACGAGTGTCAAGGATCAACTCAACAGGATCGAGGAGGACGTGCGCGACGTGCGTTCGAAAATCGATAATCATGTGGAATGGCATCTGGATCAGTAGTGGATCTCGAAGAAGAATTCGGATACGACGGAACAATTTAACAGGAGTAATAATGCCGAACATTCCTACTAAGTGGCGCAAATATCTTTACGGTATTTCGGCGGCTTCGATTCCGGTTCTCGTGATTGCCGGTTGGGTTTCCGATGAGCTCGGCGTGGCTTTGCTCGGCTTGGCAAATGCGGTGTTTATCGGTGGTCTTGCTTTCGCTAATACGCATCCGGACGCATGAAGGTTTCCCCGAAACGCCTGATCCGCAAGCTTGAAGCGTGGAAGGTTCGCGCTCGGTATGTGGCGGATTGGGATTCCCCAAGCATCGACCCGTATGACGGGAAATCGGATTTCGAGGGAATCGTCCTGCATCACACGGCCGGCACTAATAGCCTTCGATATATCTGTTACACGAATCCTTATAAGCCGGTGCGTGCCGCGCATTTCCTAATCGAACGGAACGGCACGGCGGTTGTGTGTTCCGGCGTGGGTGCCTACCACGCGGGTATGGGGGGTCCCTGGCGGTTTACTGACCCGGATGTGGTCATCCCGAAGGACTCCGGTAATTCGCGCTTGTACGGGATTGAAATCGAATCGCTGGGTACATCACCGGCGATCGACGGATCCGCGGAAGGAATGACCGTAGATCAGGTAGTCGAAACGGGGTTCCTTTGTGCCGCTTTGCTGGCGGCCATGAAACGCGGTCCCGGTTCTGTCCCGGTATCCAGGGTTATCCGTCATCGCGATTGGACTTCCCGGAAAATCGACGTACGCCAGGATCTTAAATGGTGGCATGAGGTTATTCGGATCGCGCAGGCTAATTACCGTGATCGGGAACGCGGCGTGGATTTGATTCGGCAGTTTGTGAAGGAGCATCCGAAGGGTCGGATATGAGCCTTCGGGAACGGCTTGAGGCGGCTAAACCGAATCGCCGGGTTAAATGCTTTGTTTGCCTACTGCTACTTGATTTACCGAAGGATGATCGGGACGCATTGACGGCGGCATTAGACGGGGATCTAGAAGCTAGCCTTATTGCGAAGGTTTTACAATCCGAAGGGTATTCGATAAATCCTCATTCGCTCCGGCGGCATCGACGCGGGGAATGCGACCATGACTCTTAGGCGCAAGCTCGAGGATCTCGCTGCAGTCGGTGCTAACGTAATGCAAGCGCAACCGATCCCGCGAGGATGGGAACCTGGGATCCGGTTCGAACCGGATGGATCCAGGATCGTCACTAGTGGACTGATTCCGGAGGATGATTCGGAATCGGTTCTAGGTTCTATGGGGATTGATATCCCGGCCGGTTACCGTGCGCGGCTAGTCGAGGTCCGTCACGATCCGGCCGCCTGGACCCGCGGTGAGCAAGGAGAGGATGCGGTTACCCGGCCGGCGGTCCGCTGCCGGTGGGTGATCGAACCTAGTCTTAAATCGCTTGATGTTGAAGATTTGTTGAAGCACGCGAAGAAGAAAACGAAAGAGACTCCGGCCGGTGGGCCGGAGCTTTTCGTATTTCTGGCGGGTGATTTGCAGTTAGGGAAGCCGGATGGTGACGGCACGGAAGGTACGGTTCGCCGGTTCTATGACTCTCTGGAAAGATCCGTGGACCGTTATAAGCGGTTGAAAAAATCCGGCGCGGCCGGTCCGGTCCTACTCGTGTGGGCCGGTGACTGTATTGAGGGTGTGAATTCTCAGGGTGGAGCTTTGGTCGGCCGCCTGGAATTGACGATTACCGAGCAAGTGCGGGTTTACCGGAGGATGCTCCTGGATCAGGTTCAAGCGTTCTCGGATTTGTCGGATGACGTTTCCGTGGTTGTGGTTGGCGGGAATCACGATGAAGCTTTACGGATCCAGAATCACATGGCTTCGACGTATGACGATTCGTGGGCGGTTGAGGGTGCCGCGCAGGTGGCCGATGTTATGAAGGCTTCCGGCCGGGAGATTTCGTGGTTTTTGCCGTTGAAGGATCAGCTCCATTTGACGGTCGATCTTGCGGGTTCGAGGATCGGCGTCCTGCATGGTCATCAGACGAAAGGCAAAATGCAATCGTGGCTAGCGAATAAGGCTTTATCCCGTGACCCTATCGGCATGGCGGATATTGTTTTGAGCGGCCATTATCACTATCTGCGGATCGAACAGTTTTCGGATATGACGTGGATTCAAACCGGTTCCCTGGATGGGGGTTCGGTGTGGTGGTCGCATAAAGGTGGAGTAGAAGCACCGCCGGCAGCGGTTACTTTCTTGACCGCTGACCGGCGGTGGCATTCCCTGGAAATCGTTTAACGCTTGCCGAGTGCTTTCCGGACTGTCATCCGGTCGCATCCGACTAGTTCGGCTATGTGGGTTTCTGGCATTCCTCGAGCGTAAGCGACTGTTATCCACGAGTAGGTGAAGAGTGCTTCGATCCGTTCGGCTTCCCGTGCGGCTTTCCAATCTTTCCCGCAGGATCGAAGTTGGTCCCGGATGTCGTCTAGTTCAGTCATTAGCGGTCCAGTAATCCACGAAGTAGGCGGTCGCGTAGAAATCGTACTTCGATGCGGTGACGGCATCCTGGAATGCACGCTTACCGATCTCATCCCGAAGCCGGGTGATCTTTTCCCATTTGACGGCTAGTTTTGTTTCGGCGGTTTCGATTTGCTTCGGTGTCCAATCCCGGAAATCTTTCCCTGTCCATGTGCCGGGGTATCCCCACGGCGTGAAGTAGTCCATTCCTTCGCGCCAGGTTTTTCCGGCCATGAGCGCGGCGAGCGCGTGACCGATGTGCTTTATGGAGCATTCGTCGCGGTCGCCGGATCGCCAGATCGAATCAAGGATCAGGTTTAATTTTGCAGCGGTTTGCCGTGGCGCGGTGAATGAATTCGTTACGGTTTGTGAGCAGTAGTCGTATGCGTGGTCGCATAGCGCGTGGGTCATTTCGGTTCCTCTCCGTGTCGCCTGTCTCATCAGGTGCGGTAGGCGAGATCCGCACGACCGGCCGAAGCCGGTTTCGACTAGTTCGGAACGATCCAGCTTGTGGATCCGTAGAAGGTGACATCGAAATAATCGACCATCGGATCCGATGCGTCCCGGTTGTAAGATTGGCGGATCGCTTCTACACGAGTCGAGACGATTCGAGCTTCGTCAGTCTCCCGAAGCCAACCTTCGTGATTCAAGAAAAAGACCGCATCCTTTGACCAGCCGGAGAGCCGCACGTCAATGGCGAGACCATCGCGGCAGCGAACCGACACCTTCACGTCGGCCGGGATGTGGCCGGACTTCTGCGCTGCCTTAATATCACGGCGGATATCAGCGGCGATATCGCGGAGCGGACGGTATTCCTTCGTCCAGTTTGTTCCTACTCGAGCTTCTGCGTATGTGTATGTCATTTTGGGTTCCTCCCTTAGTTGGTCTTGCCTTATGTAGATAAATCTACACGGATCCGGGAGAAAGTCAAGATTTATCGACGGATTTCTATAACGGTTTTGTAACGTCCCGAATGTCCGATTTGTACCGGAGGATCCCGTGATCGACCATAGCCTGCCAAGCGAAGCAATCTCCCTAATGATGGGGGACCGCTACCGGACACACGGCGACCCGGCCGAAACCCTGACCCGGATCGCCGGACTATGGCAATCCTTCCTAAACGTCCCCATAACGGCCGCCGACGTAGCAAAGATGATGACCCTAGTTAAGATCGCCAGAAGCCGAGCTAGCTACGATCGAGATCACTATGTTGATGCTATTTCCTACCTGTTACTAGCGGAAAGCCTGGACCGGTGAAAATAAAAATCACGGTCGGATCCGTGGAATTGTCCCTAGACGGGATGGATTTAACGAAGCGGGATATCGGCCGGCTACTTCGAACGGCAGCTTCCATAGCCTTAGCGGTCGATACCGAGGATCCGCCGGAGGAATCGAAACACCCGGTCGGGTTTAGTGCGACGCTCGAGCTGGATCCGGAACGGAACGTGGAACCGGATTTATCGGAGTGGTTCGAGGAGTCCCCGTAGGACTATGATTCGGGAGCGGTTTCCTCCCGCGCAGGCGCTCCCCGGCATAGTCCCGGGGAGCGTCCTATTTTTCCGGTGTGTCGAATATTGCGTTTGTCATACGGCGGGTTTATTGTGGGGTCTAGTCGCGGGAGGTCCGCGGCTCAACTAAATAGCAGCCGGGTCCGGACCTGCCGTCCCCCACTAATGATCCGGACCCGGTTGCATGTTCGGGAGGAAACCGAATGAGTATGACCATTTTTCTAGTCTGGACGTTCTTCGTCGCTTGGGTAGCTTTCTCGATTGGCTACGCGAAATACACGGCACAAATTAATACGTTGCGTAAGGAAAATCAGAAGTTGCGCCGCGCTTACTTCGGTGAGGCGGTGATTACAGATGGGATCCGAAATGCTCGATAGCCTTATTTTCGCTGCGGTAATGGCGACCGGTCCGAAAGATCTCCCCGATAGTCAATATCAGGGATCGCACAATCCGGGTACGTCCCGTTTTGAGGAAGTCCGTAAGTGCATTATCTGGCGGGAGTCTCGGGGTAATCCGAAAGCCGATGGGGAATACGGAAGCGGTCTTTATCAATTTATAGGTCCGACTTGGGATCATTGGGCGGAGATCGCCGGGTATCCGGAATGGGTCGGTAAGCGTGCCGCTCAAGCTCCCGTATACGTCCAAGATGAAGTGTTTGCGGTGACGTTGAATCCGTTCCCGAAGCGTCCAGGGTTCGAGGGACTTCACCATTGGTCTGCGATTCACGCGGCTTCCCACGGGTTCAACGTGAGGGATTGCGGATGACTCCGGAGCAAGCCGCGAAGCTGCGGGAACCGTTCCCGAAGTCCGCGATATCGACGCTACCGAAAGCGGGAATAACGCTTTCGTATATCGGCCATGCGGCCGTGACACAAAGATTGCTCGAAATCGATCCGTCGTGGTCATGGGAACCGGTCGCGTTCGATGATCGAGGACTACCGGCTTTCGATGACAAGGGAGGATTATGGATTCGGCTAACCGTATGCGGCGTCACCCGTTATGGCTACGGGGAACCGCAAGGATCCGATCACTTCGACAAAATCAAAGGCGCAATCGGTAACGCTATCCGGGTCGCGGCGATGCGTTTCGGTGTCGGTTTGGATCTCTGGTCGAAGGAAGAAATATCCACGACGTTCGAGCTTCCTCGGCCGGTCGCTACTGACCGTCAGGTGGCAGCGTGGACCGCGGCAATATCGGAAGCATCGGATTTCCTAAGTTTGAAGAAGATTGCCGACGAAATCTCCGGCTATCACCTGGCCGACGAGCTGCAAGCCGAATTGCGGGATATCTGGTCGATGCGGAGGAGGGAGATCACCGATGGAGCGTCTTAAATGCCAGCATTCCGAATGCGAATTGGAAGCTAAGGAACAATGGTTTATCCGTTTCGATACGGGAATGGTTGAACGGATGTTCTGCTGGAATCACGCGAACGAATACCGTCCGGCAGACATTTCCGCATTCGGGGAGAACTACGTTCCAGGAAGCGGTGAGGAAGAATGACTGCGGCGAATCCTGGGAACGTCCCGAAGGTGACGGATGTTCGATGGTCACACGGACCGAAGGAACCTTCCACAATTTATCAGCGTGACCGGTTGCGGGAACTACTCGAATGGGAAGGTATTCGACCGTCAGAATTTTTCGGTGACGGTTTCTTGACGATCGATGATCTATCCAGGTGGTCGGCGCATTGGGGAATTTCAGCGCTCGAGTCCGCGCAGCTTGCGCGGGAGATCGAAGCCGATCGGCGGGAAGTTGAAGAGCGCGTTGAGCAGGCGGCAAAAGCCGCTATCGCAGATTTCTACCGATCGAAATATCCACATTTGCGGAGACGGTATGCCGGATGAAATGTGGTGCTGGTCATGCTACGGCCGGCAGCAATTCCGAGAGATCGAGAAGGATCTTTTTAAATGCGAAACGTGCGGGACCGTTCGAGATCTCACGGAACCGAAAGAAGTGTTCCCGAAAGCCGGGGAATAGGTTCCTGGAAATGTTTGGTTTGTGGTGAGTCAGGACCGGGAGGAAAACGTGATTTCTACCGCCACTACGCAAGTCACGCGGTGCCGCAAGTGCGGCGCCTGGATGATTAAAGAATGCAAAACGGGTCATGCTGCCTAATCAGATCGAGATCGTTAAACGATTGTCGGAGCTGTCCCGGCTTTTGGATGCGGCGACGAATGATATTGCTATGGCGGATGAAGTCTCGGTTCGCGCGAAGCAGGCTTTCGAAGTCGCATACGCGCGAGCGTTCCTTAATAGTGAAGGATCGGTGGATCAGCGGAAGCATGAAGCGACGATCCGGACGCAAGCGGAACGGCTCGAGTACGAGATTTCTTTTCAGAAGCACCGAGCAGTAAAGGAAAGAATAAATACGATTCGTGCGCAATTGTCGATTGGTCAGACACTATCGGCGGCGATTCGTTCCCAATTCGCGGCCGAATCCGTCGGCCAATACACCTAGAAAGGGTGGCTATGTATAACCTGCCGAATGAAATCCTGGCGCACGTTCCTGATGCGGATCGGACGCCGGCGAAGATCCGCGCCTACGGTGAGGCTAACGGTTTCCAGCTTGGGAAGCGTGGCCGGCTGCCGCGGGAGTTGTACGAGAAGTACGCCGCGGAATTCCCGAAGGTTTCGACTCCGAAGGAGACTTATGAAGAGACTTTACAGGATTCGGTTCCGTTCTAAATGAAAATCGGAAGCCTGTTTAGTGTCTATGGCGGTTTGGATATGGCGATCGAAGGCGATCTAGTTTGGTATTCGGAGATCGAACCGGCCGCCTGTAAAGTCATGGCCGCTAATCATCCAGGTGTTCCGAACCTTGGTGATATTACGAAGATTGATTGGGACACGGTGCCGCCGGTGGATATTTTGACCGGCGGTTACCCGTGCCAGCCTTTCAGCATGGCGGGACTTCGGAAAGGAACAAACGATGAGCGTCACCTATGGCCGTTCGTCCGGGATGCCATTCGCACAATACGACCCCGATTCGCATTATTGGAAAACGTGCGCGGACACCTCACTTTGGGATTTGATGTTGTCCTCTCTGACCTTGCCGAGTTGGGGATATTTACTCGATGGGGTGTTGTACGAGCTGCCGACGCCGGAGCTCCTCACAATCGAGCGAGGATCTTTATCCTGGTTGGCGACTCCGACGGCATGGTTAGGCCATCGGCCAGCGCATTCGATTGGGGATCCGGATCGTTGGAAGGATCCGAATCGGAGCAACGAGTTATCGGATCAAATTGCGGCGATGTTGCCGACTCCGACGGTTCAAGCAAGCAAACATATAACGATGGACGATCGGGGACCGGGGACATTGGACGATCACAATCTTTGGAGTGTGATCGGGAGATTGCTTCCAACTCCCGCGGTAAACGATATGGGAGCGGGAAAGGATCCGGAGATTTGGGAAGCATGGACCGAGAAAATGAAAATGGTTCATGGGAACAGCAACGGTCATGGAAAAAGCCTAGAACAGGAAGCGTTGAAAATGCTTCCGACACCGGTAGCTTCGGATTGTCAGGATCGTCAATCTTCGGAGAATTGGAAGGGTCACGATCTCGTGAGCACGGTCAAACAAATTGGGGAGAATACGAAACGGCGATCCGCCGATGGGAATCCATCATCAAAAGACCACCCCCCGCTCCTACCGTTCGAAGAAACGATCGAGATCGATTGAATCCTCTTTTTGTCGAATGGATGATGGGTTTACCGGAAGGATGGGTAACCGGTCATGGATTGTCGGCGGCTCAGGAATTGAAAATGCTCGGAAACGGAGTCGTACCGCAACAAGCGCAGCTAGCGTTGAAGGTGTTAAGCGGTGCGATTTAGATCCAAGAAACAAGAGGCGATTTATCGGAAACGGCGTACCCTAGTGGCGCAGATTCTCGAAGAGCGACCGGTGTGCGAACGGTGCCACCGTGCGGCGAGTGTCGATGTTCACGAAGTCATTCGGCGTAGTCAATGGAAAGCCGGAATCCTCGTGTATGACAATCTCCGTGCGGTGTGCCGTCCGTGCCATACCTGGATCAATAGTAATCCGCAGAATGCGACGAATTCGGGTTGGTCGGATTGGTCATATAACCGGCATTTATACGAGTGGGAGGGAAAACCGGAATGAATCGGCCGAAGGTGATTGGGACACGGGGAGAAACAGCCGTCGTGAACCTGGCACATAAAATGGGTTTCCCCGAGGCGGAACGGCTAGCGTTACGGGGATCCGACGATTGGGGGGACATACGGCTACTTTCCGATCCGCTAGTGATCCTGGAAGTCAAGTCCGGGAAAACGGCTCAGAATGCTTCCTGGTCCCTAATCCGCGCATGGATGCACGAGACGAAGCTCGAGCGTGACCGCGCACGCCGGCAGGCGGCGGAGGTTCACGGGTTTCTAATCACGCAGCGGCGCGGATACGGGATCGGCCGGGTTGAGGATTGGTGTCTATGGACCCTCCCGGATGACCCGATTGGGGAACTTGAAGTCGGAGTTCCCGCGATGTTCCCTCTCGGTGGGTTTCTCTGGATGATGCGGGAGCGGTGGAATGAACGGATTTAGTTTCGAAGATTGGATGGATAAAGCCAATTGTGGATCCGTCCCCGATAAGAATATTTTCTTTCCGGATGCGCCTAATCCGTGGCCGGCAATCCGACAAGCTCGCCAGCTTTGTGGGAAATGCACGGTTCGGAGCGAATGCATGGGATACGCGCTTCGACATAACATCCGCGAAGGTATCTACGGCGGTGCCATGCCGGAAGAAAGACTAGATTTACATCAGCGTTTCAACCGCCGTAAAACGGCATAATCATGGCAGAATAAGGAAACTTAGGAGAGGAAACCGCATGAGCGCACCGATCGTTTTGGTTGGCCGTCTTACCCATGACCCGGAAATAAAATTTGGAGCTAGCGGGACTTCAATCCTTAAAGCTCGAGTGGTCACTAGCGGCCGGAAAAAGGTCAATGACGAATGGCAAGACGTGGATACGACTTATTGGGACGTGACCGCATTCCGGGACCTAGCAAATAATGCGGCAGAATCCTTATCGAAGGGTGATCCGGTCATCGTCATCGGGAAAATCAAATCCCGATCCTGGGAAACTCCCGAAGGTGAAAAACGCACGTCTATGGACATTATTGCGGACTCTCTCGGTTTGAATCTGGAAAGAGCAACCGCCAAGGTTAGCCGCATTAGCCGCCAGCAACCCGCAGCGGATTCCGGTGCGGCCGCATACGCAAAAGCTAAGGAAGATATCTGGTCTACACCGAATGAAGAAATGCCGTTCTAATGGCGGAAAAAACCGTAATGATCTCCCTACGCGTCACCGAAAAAGAAGCCGAATCGATCCGCCAACTATCCCTTGAAGCCGGTTTGAGCGTCAGTCAATGGATACGAGCGCGGATCATCGGTCTTAGATGATGGAGGAAATATGCCGCTAGAAATAATGTCGGAACGGTTATATCTCGATCGGTTCTTCCAGGATTGGCACCGGCGCACAATGCCGCCGGATGCCGACGGAATCGATCTAGACTTTATCGGCGTATGCCATTCGTGGAAATGCCGCGCACCGATCTACGCAATCGAATCAACTACCCGGAACAATAAACCGACAACGATCCTTAAACGGCTTGCTATCGGTTTGGAATGCACGGGGATAGTCGTGATCCACGATACGGAAAAGCTTATAGATTTCCAGGTGATCTATTCTCCGCACGAATTCCAGATTCCGAACGAAGTCCAAGTTGAGGCACGTTTAACCGCGTACCTAGAAGTGTTGCGGCACATTCATGATCTAACGCACTTGACGCGATAAAAGGAAACCTGCAAGATTGGCGAACCGTCATTCGAACACACTTGGACGCTAACTAAGTATGTGCCGGAACAGAAGTGACCGAACCGTTAAACCGGCTTAACGGCTAACCGTCCTGCGCAGACGGAAGGAGTCGCATGACGGAAGCTGCTCGGCATTCGCCAAGCGGCTATCTGGCATGCCGTGGGATGGATACAACGGCTTCGGCTTTTGGGGGGGTATCCCACAACTATACCCTTTTCACGGGAGGAAACTTTATGAAAGATTCGGTAGAACAATGTTCGATTGATGTGAGCCTAAAATATCAAAGAGCTTGTGCTTTGATGCTCGAGAAATATCTTCAAGATAACGGTCACAACATTTATGCCGCTGATTTGCTGGATGCGTTAGGCGCAATTTCGCATCGGCTAGTTTATGACATAACGAATATTTGCGATCTTGCTTATGCTGACGAATTAGGTTGCCATGACTTGTGATGTTTGTTCCCGTGAGAATGATTCCAGGGTTTGTGTTCGTTGCCGTTCGAGGATGCGTCGCCAACTTGGGGAGTTGCGAGGTTTCTTTTGGGATGCGGATAAATCTTTGATGCCGGGTAAGTCTGGTTCTGGTAGGTCTAGGGAGATCCGGATCGGTGTCCGTTTGGATGCTTTGGATTTCGTTGCTGGGTTCGATGTGCTGCCAGCGCTTGAGGATTGGGAGCGGGATTGGCGGCGGTTCTTTGATTGTTCTCCGTTCGGTCCGGCGTCGATTGAGAAGGTCCGCAAGCATAAATCCGAGGATGACTTTTTCGATGCGGCGTGGGGGATGCTGACGGGGACAATTAGTTTCCTGGAATTGTGGCTTGATCGTGCTTGCGAGAAACATCCGGCGATCGATGATTTTTCGCGCGAGCTTGCTACGTTGTGGCGGCAGGGTCAGGCGGCCGCGGGGAAGCAACCTAGGACTAGCTGGAATGTGACCTGTCCGGCGGACCTGGCGGATGGGGAATGCGGCCGGAAACTTCGGGTCACGGGTGAGGACTTCGACGGCATGGTGACCTGTCCGGGTTGTAAGACTTCGTGGAAGGTGGAGAGGTTGCTTATGGTTGTGGCTTCCTCGAAGCACGCGGAACTTTGGCTTGATCCGGATGCGGCCGCTACCTGGCTTGGGATCTCGGCTAGGGATCTTCGACGGTGGGCGCAAGCCGGCAGGATCCGGCGTAGAAATAACCGTTATGAAGTCCATTCGATTCGGGATGCTTTGGCGACCGCATGAGCTGGAATTTATCGATCCCGAAGGATGATTACTTTCAAATAATTAATGGCCGGTGTCCTATCTGCATGGGTGCCGTCCCGATCTTCACGATCGAGGTTCAGAAAACTGGCCGATGGAACCGTAACTTAAATGTCACGATCAGCGGGGATGCGACGGATTGGATTGCACATATCTGGTCCCATCAGCAGGAGGTGCGGCACTAGTGGGAGTTTTCAAGGATTCCACGATAAATCCGCTGCCGTCGGATCTTGAACATGACCCATTGTGTCCGCCAGGAATAAAACCGCCACCGGATAAATGCATGACGTGTCTATTTATCGATGAGGTTCGGCGGGATGAACGGCGAAGAATCGAGGAAACATGAAACAATTTATCGGCCGATGGAAGTATTCAAAAAAGCAAGGGTGCATGGTTTGGAAGTGGAAGAGACGCAAAGTCAAGAAAGCGAAATATCCGACGGTGACCTAGTGCTAGCCTCGATTGGAATAGTAGCTTCCCTACTGTCAGTCGCGTGGATTATCATCACACACAAGATCTAGTAGCCACGAAAAACCCTATTGCACATATGTACCGTTTGCCGCTAATATGAAGTATTCTCACCACACGACTAGGTGCAATCATTCTTTAGGAGCATGAATGGCCGCCGTCACCGAAGCGGACACGCTCGAAGATATAGACGAAGCCTTACGTTATTTATCGCTAGTGCCGTCCGCCGATCGAGGCGAAGCATGGCACGCCTACATGGACGCGATACTAGAGAAGCGCAAACAAAAACTTTCCCCGAAATTTAGTGAACGGGAAAAAAGAATAATCCACGCTAGGGAGATCCCCACGGCCGAGGCATGACCCCACTCCCACGACCCTGCCTAGACTGCGGCACCCTGACCCGCAACGGATCAAGATGCGAAACCTGCAAGTCCGCTATGCAGGCACGCATAGACGCAGCACGCGGACCAAGACCCCACTACGACTACCAATACAGGAAACAAGCAAAGATCATTAGGGAAACCGCGGAAGCCTGCTGGATATGCGGCGACGGTCCCCGGCCGAACGACCCATTTCAAGCAGACCACCTACACCCCGGGGTACCCGGGTCCCCCCTAGCCGCAGCACACCGATCTTGCAATATTCGCAGAAAAAACACACCTTTTGACGAAACACACGCCGCACCCTAGGGGACTAGACCCGGGGGTGGGTCCAAAAATCTAGGCACACGCAGCACCGACAC
>SXGQ01366589.1_pt1 | contig 12562 bp, 8 predicted proteins | sample 3178371 | NCBI WGS metagenome assembly SXGQ01 (sample SAMN11356859, study PRJNA531348) | freshwater metagenome | isolation source: freshwater sample F1-20 | place: China: Fuxian Lake, Yuxi | collected 2017-12-25
AGTAAATCTAATAACATAGTAAAAGCTAAAGGTGAATTTCAAAAAGTTGGTGCTAACCCTCCTGAAAAATTGCAAACCCAGAAAAGTTCTGATGAATTTGAGGATGCACAATCGGATGGTGCACCACAATCGGTCTCAAATCTAGATTGTGATAATATTTTGAAAAAATATAATATAAATTAAAAAATTTGAATTTTGAAAAAATATGATTGATTATTTTTTTTAATAAAACTTATTATTATAATAATATAATATTTAAAAAAAATTAATTATGAAGTCAATTATAATTGGAATTGTCTGTATTGGAATAATATGTTTAATAATATGTTTAACAGTTTTTTTCATAAAGTTACCTAATTCTTGGTATAGTTTAAGTTTATTATCAATTCCGATATTTTTAACAATTAGTGAATGTAGAAAAGTTAGTAGTTTTAAAGCTAAAGGAGAGTATAATATAAGAAAAAAATGTAATTGTTCTAAGGATTGCTATTGTGGTGGTTTATTTGGTACAATGAACAATTTTTCTACAGGAAACACATATACAGGTGCTGATAACAAAGAAAAACCTGTTAATAAAGAAGGCGATAATAAAAAATCAGAAACTGTTAATGAAGAAGGTGATGATAAAAAACCAGAAACTGTTAATGATGAAGGCGCCGATAATGAAGAAACCCGTGTTAATGAAGAAAGTGATAATAATGAAGAAGAAATTAAACAAAAAAAAATATCTAAATTACCATTAAGTAGTTATATACCCCCAAAATTAGTAACCGAATATAAAGAATTAATTCAAAAACAAAATTCTGTGGTAGCAAAAAAACCAACTGCATTTGATGATTTTATGTTAATACAACAACCATTAACTGAATAAACAAAATAAATATTTATTTTTTTGATTTTTTAAAATAATTAAAATTTATTTAATATAATAGAATTAAAATAAATATTCTAATAATGGATAATTGTCTTTTATATTTTTTATATAGTATTTTTATATTTAGTATATTAGTTATTATTATACTATTATCTAATCTAAATTCTGACTCAAATTCTGACTCAAATTCTGATCTAAATTCTGATCTAAATTCTGACTCAAATTCTGTATTAATCCCAGTTATTTCAACCCTCGGTTTGGGTGGGCTATTAGCACTAAGTAATAAATATTTTTCTAATGTAAAATCTATTAATGGATTAAATGAATCAAATTCAATTAATGGTAAAGGCGGAATGCAAAGTAAACAACTACTAAAAGTAGTAGGATTGACAGAAAGAGAATATAAAATTCAAGAACAAAAAAATGCATTAGATAAGGAACAAGAAAAACTATTACAAGAGAATAAGGAAATATTTAATATATTACAACAATTACAAATAATGAAAAAATATAATGGCTTATCATCTTATTATGATTTAACCCCTGATGAGATAGAGGAAATTTATAATCAGTTAAAAACAGAATTTTCTGGCAAAAAAATGAGTGAGTTTAAGAAAAAATGTTCTGAAAAAGCAATGCTAAAATATCAATATTTAATACAAATACAAATTAATACAATTATTAAAGAAGAGAAAAAAAAATTTTTAGAGAATCACCCTAATAATAAATTTTTTAATCCTCCTTCTAAAGAAGATAGTAGTGCTTATTTTATAAAGGATACGAGTAAAAATTCAAGTGTATTGAATCCTATATATTTAGAAACGTCGACACAATTCAATAAGTTTATTCACGCCGTTACTACAACTCTAAGCACCTCACGATCAATGCAAAATTCACTAACTAAAAAATTTAGACCTTTAATTGAAACATTAAGAAAAATAAAGACGTATCTAGAAAGAGACGAAATTACATATTTTCATAATACTACATTAGAAACTAATATTCAAAATTCAAAAATACCAACAAACGAGCGAATAATTCAAGATGATAAGGTACTCAATAGTATAAACAATGCTCATATTAAAGTAGTTCAAAAATTTTTAAAAAGCGAAAAGGAAGGAGAATGTGCGATTCCTGTTGAAATTGATGAGATAAACACCTTTATAAATGATTTAGTCAAATTAAATGATAATGTTCATCAGTTATTGCCTAAATTATTTTTACAATATATACATAATAATAATGAATATTTAAAATACAATAATCAAAAATCAAGTTTGGGTGATTGTTTACCTATTATTAATAAAGAATTAAACGATTATATTACAAATATAGACAATCTTAAGAAGAATATAGGAGACTTACAACTGAAAAAACAAGAATTAGAAATAGAGAAAAATACATTAACAGAATTGCATGTAAAAGACCAAGAAGCATTTTACAAATCTATGGAAGAATTTTATGCACAGCATACTACTGAGATAGAAAAATTAATACAAAAACATAATAGTGAAAAAAATACATTAGACCAACAGATTGAGACATTAAAACAAAATATTAGTCAATTAGACCAACAGATTGATACATTAAATAAAAATATTAGTCAATTAAAAGAAATCAGTCTTCGACAAGAAACAGACATAAAGCAAAAAGATAATCAGTTAACAATGAATATTAGAAACTGGACACAAGAAAAGAAAACATTAAACCAACAAATTGAAGAATTAACTAGTACAAAGATAAGCTTAGAAGACCAAATTAAGAATTTAGAAGCACAACATAAACAAGATATTACAAAATTACAGTTAGAACAACAGAACGCATTGAACACTCTAAAGGAAAATTATACAGCAACATTGGAATTAAAACAAATAGATTATAACAGAAAGATTACAGATAATGCTGAATATTATAATAAGTTATTGGCAGAACTGCAATTAAAAAATAAACAATTATCTTCAAATATTTTAGATTTAAGAGTTCAGAATACAACACTTCAAATAAAGAATAAAGTATTTGAAAGAAATTATGAACCATTAATAGAAAAATTAAACAATTTTAATATAATACAATCAAATTTTAAAGCTTTTAAATTAAATTTTCAAAAAAAAATTACAGAGTATATTAGATTAATATTTGATAATCAAAAAAAAATTATAGAGTACAAAGAAAAATATATAAATAGTTTAATAGTATTAGAAAATAATATTGATCAAGATAATCTCGAAAGTCGTAATATTATTGATAGTATTAAACTCTTGGATAATCAAATATTAGAAGACTCCGATCACCTAAAAATTTTAAATAATATAAAAAAGTTACAATCTATAAATACAATAACTAATGTTAATGATATTATTGAGAATTATATTAGAATTATTGAATATAAATTTAATATTTATTCACTAAAAATATTATTAAAACAAACTATTAAAGATGCTTCTGAAATAAAAGATATAATACATAATAAAGCAGATCCCATGTTAAAAGATACTATATATATAATACCTAATATATATAATGAAGAAGTAGAACAAATAACTAATCCAAATCCATTACAAGACTATTTAAATAAAATTATACAGACAACATTTCAATCAATTTATTTAAATTATAATATTAAAATAGATACAATAACACATATTAAAGAAAAAATCGGAGAACAATTACTTAATATTCAAACATTTATAGAATCTACCACAGAAACAAATGACGAGTTTATAAATCGTCTTAATAAGTTAAATAAACAAATTGAGACCGAACTTAAAAAGACATTAACTATTCCCGAAGCATTAGTAAATTCTTCTGAAGCATTAGTAAATTCTTCTGAAATATTAGTAAATTCTTCTGAAACATTAGTAAATAAAATAAAAAAGAATATTATAGAAATAATTAAAAATGAAGGAATAGTATTTATGTACAATAAACTTCCAGATGACGATAAATATTCAAAATATGATGATATAGAAGACTTTATAAACTCTATAATGTCTATTGAGTCTGATAATCAAACAAGTTCTATCGAACTTATAAATTCTTATTTAATACGCTATTTTAAGAAGATTATTTTAAATTTAAATACGAAACAAATAAATATATCATTTAGCCAAGATACTGAAACTAAAAATGTCATATCTTATTTAATAAAGCATTTAAATAAGAATTTAATAGGCAATGTAAATAAGGATTTCATAGTAGAAGACATTCCAACTATCCTATCCTATTTAGATGATAAGTTAGTGTCAGAGATAATGCAAAATTTCAATCCTGAATTAAAAACAAATATAGATGATTTTTATAAATCTAAAACTTATTCTAAAATTATGGATTTACAAATTATTCTAGATTTACAAGAAAATTTAAAGAATTATGATAATTATATTACTATTGATCATGATAAATTAGAAATATGGATAAATAGTTTTTCTCCAAATATAAATATTCAAATTCCTCAATTAAATCCCGATTCTATATCAAACTTTATAGTTTTAAGTCCAGAATTAAAATCATTAAAAGACTTATTTGAATTTTATATATTAAATTTTAAAAAATTTATTTCAAATGAGATAAAAAATCAAGATTCTATTCAAACTAAACTAAAGGATATTAAAAATATCTATACAGCAATACAGATGAATAGGAAAGAAATAGATGATTATAAAACCAATTTATTAGATAGACAAGTTTATGATGCACTTAATATATTTACTAAAACTTTGTTAGAAAATTTAAATGAGTATATTAAAAAAAAAATGTTTGTGTATAATATAGATAATACAGATAATACAGATAATACAGATATATTATATATATATCTTACAATTGTAAATAATAAAATTGGAGAAAATAAATCAAAACCTGCGATAATTAAATTTTTACAAGCATTAAAATTAATTATCGACAGTATACTTAAACAAAAACGAAAACAAAAAGATAAAAATGAAATTAATCCATCTGACGATAATGAAAATAATCCAATTAATCTAATTAACTATAATGAAAATAATCTCGGTAACTATAATGACATTCTTATTGATATACAATCTTATATTATAATATTATTTGAAATTAACTCCCAAGTAATACAAAAATTAAGTACAGAGAATAAAGAATTAAGTACAGAGAATAAAAAATTAAATACAGAGAATAAAAGTATATTAGAAATATTAAATGACATTCAAAAATTAATAGAATTTGATAATCAAATAATTCAAATTGATGATAATTTTTTACAAACTGGTAAATTAAATAAAAATCAAGCAGAAACATTATATTATATTTATAATCAGATATTAAAAGAAAAAGTTATATTTGAATCAAATAATATTAATCAATTGCCTTTAATTAATGAGAGAGATCGTATTTTAACTAGCTTAAAAACCTTAGATAATCCTATTGATAAAACTAAACTTCAAATTGATATGTTAAAACTTAATTTATCTATTGTAATATCAAATAAATTAAAGTTAATTCAACACATTTCAACATTAACCAAAAGATATCCTAAATCATCATCATTAGATGATTTAGTAACAACAATTATAAATGATTTAAATAAATTAGATCAATATGAAAATCAAAATACACATTTATCTAATTTAAAAACACAAAATGAAATTTTACAGAGAGAAATTACACAAGTAGTTCAATGTATTGATTCTAAAGTACAAAATGAAAAAAATGCTTTAATGAAAGAAATAAGTACATTAAAATTAACAAATACCCAACAAACACAAATTATAGAGTGCTTAAAAAACAGATTAAAACGACAAATAAAAAAATTAGAAGAAAAATATTTAGCTATGAAAGATCGTGATGACGACGAAAAACAATCATTACGTGATGAAATAAATCGTCTTACGGATCAATTATTTCAAGAAACTAAGAAGTTCTTAGACCAAATTAACATTTTAAAATTAGAAAATAAAAATTTTGAAACGGATATTCAATGTTTAGTTGCTAAAATAAATAATGTATTGTTACTTAATAACACTTTACAAGACCAAATTGCATTATTAAAGCAGAAATATGATATTGCTGAACCACTATTAAAATATATATGGAAAGATATTATTAAAACAAGAGCAAAAATTTTTAAAATTGTAGAAAGTAAAGCTAGAAATTTTACACAAGCTGATCTAGTCAACTTACAAAATTATATAACACAATTAGAAGATGGTAATAATCAATTAAAAGAAACTAATGGTATGCAAAACGAAGAATTAAATACGCAAAAAGAAAAATTACAAGAAAAAGAAAACGAATTACAGATACTTAGAACTGAATTACGAGAAAAAGAAACAAAATTAGGTACGATAAGTAATGAACAAAATGATAATATTCAACAATTAAAAGAAGATATTAATATATTAAGAGAAGATATTAATAAATTAAGAGATTGTATTAGTATCAAATTAAAAAAAAATATCACCACTTTAGATCTAGAAAGTAGAAAATGTACCGATACTATAAATACATTAAAAACTAGTAATTTAGTTAGTGAACAAGAAAATCAAAAATTAAAAAAAATAAATGGAACACTAAAACTAGCTATTAACGAATTATTTGAACTATCAGCACAGAGAGCTCTAGAAAATAATTCGTTAAATAAAAATATAGAAAAATTAAATAAAACAATTAATAGTTTGACTCAACAAAATAAAGAATTAGATGATAAAATAAGTAAACTAAATACAGAAATGGCACAAATTAAAAATACAAATGAACAATTGCTATCAGCAAATGCCCGGTTATCAATGGACATTAATGATACACGTGACGATGAAAAAAACCAAACGATTTTAGATAAGTATCAAAATATTAATAAAGATTTGACGTTAGCATTAAGTAAAAAATGTATTGAACTAAATCAGTTAAAAAATAATTTACAAACACAAAAACAAGAGAATGGAAAGCTTTTAACAGAATATAGTAGTTTTAAATCGGCAATTAAAACGATTTTAGAGAAAGAAATTGAAACTATGACTGATGAAAATCTACTTAAAGAATTAAAATCAATGCTACTAAAATTACAAGATGAAAATGTACAATTAAAAACAGAAAATCAACGATTACTAAGGGAATATAAAGAATTAAATGAAACTAATCTACAACAATTAGAAGACTTACGAGGAAGATGTATAAATCAATTACAAAAATTAAATGAATTAAAAGATGCAGAAATATTAACATTAAAAACTGAATGTCAAAAGACATTAGATGCTGTTAATATTAAACTTAAAGAGTTAGAATTAACAAAGGGAACATTACTAACCAGAATTAAATTTTTAGATACTAAACTAGATTTATATAAATCTAAAATATTGTTAGATAAAGATGAACTATTAAAAAAAAAGGCATTTATTATAGAATTAGAACAAATTCAAAAGGTTCTTAAGGAAAAAGATGAAAATAAGGATGAGCAAATTAAAAAATGTAATCAAGCACTTCAATATATAAAAAATAAATTAGATTTATCATACTCAGAAATTACAAAATATAAAGATATGATCGCATACTTAGAATCTAGAATTAAACAATTTGAGTTAAAAGAATCTATTATTATACAACAATTAGAAAAGAAAAAACTGCAAGATGCTGAATATCAATTTTTAGTAAATTGTACAAATAAAAAAATTCAAGAATTTAAAAATAAAATTCTTCAGCTTCAAGGTAACTTAGATTTAACAAAAAATTATAATGCAAAATTTGAAAATGAAATTAGTGTCTTAAATGCAAAATTAGAAAATTTTAGATCTCGATTAAGTAAATGTAGAACACAACTAGATGATTGTAATAGTAGAGCTAATAAATGTATAACAGACTTAGAACTATATAAAAAGAAAGTTATAGCATTAGAACAAGATAATTCGTCATTAAAAGATAGGATCAACACCTTAAACTTCATTTTACAAACTACAGCTCCAACTCCAACTCCAGCTCCAGTACCAGCTCCAACTCCAGCACCTACCCCAACTCCAGCTCCAGCATCAACCCCAACTCCAGCTCCAACTCCAGCCCCAACTCCCGCATCAACCCCAACTCCAGCACCAACCCCAACTCCAGCTCCAACTCCAGCCCCAACTCCAGCTATAATACCTGAAATAAACATTCCACAATTTATTATTTATAAAGATAAAAATACTAATCAAAATATAAATACTTCATCTTTAACAAATACAAATTTTGACAAATTTATATCTCAAAATCAATTAGTATATTAATTTTTATTAAAAAAAAATTGAATATTATTATATAACTTATTAAAATAAAAGAGATTCAAAAAATATCAAGTTTAAGTAATCATGTGTAATAATCAAATTCTTGCTACCATTTATGAAATTATGAAATTTAACAAGATTTCACTTAATAATTTAATCGAATTTATTGATCTTAATGAATCATCAAAAGCCAAAGCATCTGCTGATGACATATCAAAATTTATCAAAACCTTGTCTAGCGGAAAGAAAATATCATGGGCTGATGAAGTTTCTGATGAAGTACCAAAAGCTGATGAAGTTTCTGATGAAGTACCAAAAGCTGATGAATCTTCTGATGAAGTACCAAAAGCTGATGAATCTTCTGATGAAGTACCAAAAGCTGATGAAAACTCATGGGTTGATGTTATTAAAAAATCCAAACCTGCAAAAAACATACAAGTTGCAAAACCTAAAGTTGTGAAACCTAAAGTTGTCAAATCAACACAAAAAACTCGTGAAGTAATTTATACTGTTGATGAATTTACAAAATGTATTAAGAATAATAAAAAATTATTCATTGATTTTGTAATTGATCACGATTCTCATTGTGAACATACTTTTGAGGGTACTCTTTGTACTGATGTCAAAGGATGTGGCAAAATTCATTTGCAAAGATGTATTAATAATGTTGATTGCACCTATGAAAATTGTCAATTTTTACATGTCTGGGATATGTATGATGATCAAGCCAAAGAAAATTATATGGCAACTATGAATAAGTATAATCAGATCAAAAAAAACAAGAGAGTTTCTCTTGAAAAATAATCATCTGATTAGAAAGATTGATAATACAAATTAATCTTTTTTTGTATAAGAATACAAATTAATCTTTTTTTTTGTATAAGAATACAAATTAATCTTTTTTTGTATAAGAATACAAATTAATCTAAGATTATATAATTATCAATAATTGTGAATTTTGTTAATATTTTTTGATTATTTTCATTAAATAAATGTTTATATTCTATTAAATTATCAAATTGGTATTGTTCTTTTTCATGAAATTGATGTTCAAATTTATTAATATAAGCGACTGCTATTTCTTCAAATGATATATTATATTTTTTAATAATATTAATAATATCATTAATACAGGTATTTTTAAGTTTTATTAAATTTTTCATTTAAAATAAATATTTATAATAAATATTATATCATTATAATTATTTATTTTTTATAAATTAATATTTTAAATATTATAATTAAGGATTCAAATAGTATTTTCAGGATGGATATATATGATCTTTATATTCAAAAAACTTTAGAATCCGAAGATAATAAACAAGAAATAAAATTTAAAACTCTTAAAGAATTATTTATTTCAGATATTAATATTAATAATATTTCTAGAATAATATATAGAGAATTATATTTACCAAATAATCAAGAATTATTTGACGAAATAAGAAATAAAATCAATAATTTAGCACAAATCTGGATTAATACTTTTAATAATAATAAGTTTAATAATGATTTAAATGATCAATTAAGATATACTAATTCTTTATTTATATCTTATTATAAATCAGAATTCTTAAAAAATAAAGACTATAAAGAACATGAAATTCAAAATAATCCTTATAAACATATTTATAGCTCTAATTCAAAAAAGAAAAACCATAATGAAATTTTAGCCAGTGATTATAATTTTATTACATTTAATAATTATAATGATAAATATACGACTAATTCTCAATTTACGAATAGTTATAATAAAATCCCATATTATGAAAAAAGTTTATATACTAAACATTTAGATAGATTTGACAATGGTTCTTTTAGAGAAAGAAACTTAATAAACACTAATCATAAAAAATATAATAATAATGACTTATTTAATAATATTAATTATTTACGTTAAAATTAGAGTAGTACTTTTTTAAAATTAGAGTAGTTAATTGATCGATTTACTAAGTCTTTATTTATATCATTTATATTAACTATATTATTAATAAGATCAATATAATTATTAATATATTCTTTATTTGTTTTTATTTGTAAAATATTATTTTTCATATTTATTATTCTTCTCATCTGTTTAAATTTTTTAATTTTAATAAAATTAGGATCCTTAATTAAATCTAATAAAATATATAAAATACTTTCTATATCATCTAAACGTATTCCACGATATCCTAAATTAATATTTCTAGAACTATAATATTTATTTCCTTGTCTTATAGATAATTTAGAATTGGTATAAAATTGAGAATCATTATTAATAAATTTTATACATGAATTAAAATTTATTAATTTTATTATATAATCATTTTTATTTTTTTGATAAAATATATTATCTAAATTTAAATTAATGTATAAGTATTTATGAGAATGTATATATTGAATAACATTGATTAATTGTAGTCCTATATTTTTAATTAAGGAGTCTGGATTTTCTGGAAGTAAATATACTGGATATAGTTCTATGTCTTTATCATATTTATTATTTATTATATTCTTATGATTTATTAATACTTTATTTAATAACATATTACTAAATTTTGTATTAATATCCTTTAATTCGATCATTTAATAATTAAATTTAATTAATTATATTTCAATTTTAAAAAAAAATAATAGTATATGAAATCTATTATCACTATTACATCATCACAATTTATACAAAATATTAAAGATAAAGATTTATTATTTAATCAATTAAATTCTCATATCATCAATGAATATTCTAAATCAAATAATCAATCTATAAATATACATATATTACCTACTCATTATAATAACTATTATATTATTAATTTTAATAACTATTATTATATGGGTAAAATTCAGACAAATGAATTAAATTTTACTATCAATAATTTTATAGATTAATAGAATTAATATTTTTTTTATAATTAAAATTGAATTTATAATATTAATTATAATATTACTAATAATGACTTCTAAAAGATCATTTTCTAATTTTTTAGACCCAAAAGAATTTCCATTTACTATTGAAAATTCTTATAAAATAAAATTTCCTAAACTATTTAGCAAATTAAATAGTTCAAATAAAATTAGATTTTGGGAAATTTATGCATTTTTATTATATAAAAATGAGAAAATTAAAATTATATCATTAGATCAATTTAATGCTTTAAAATTAAAATATCCAAAATTAATAATGTATATTTATACTGAATATGGACAAATTAATGGTAAAATAAGCATTACTGAACCAACTATCATTAAAGAAGGAAAAAATATTGGAAAAAGTAATGAAACAAATATATTTACACAATCTTTAATTCATATGAGAAATTTATATCTAAAAAAAATAAATTCTGGATATAAATTGAAGATTTCTAATATAAATACAGATAATATTTTTCCAATGGCTTTACAAATTTATGATAAAAATAAAAAACATATTGTATATCCATGTTATATTCAACCTAAATTAGATGGAATTAGATTAATTAGTCAATTAGAAGATAATAATGTTATTTTAAAATCTAGACGATTAAAAGAATTTAAAGGATTTCAAGCTATTAAAGATGAAATTAAAATTTTATTACAAAATTCAGAAGATAAAAATATTATTTTAGATGGGGAATTATATAATCATAATACTTCTCTTCAAGAGATATCTGGAATTGTTAGAAATGAACAAGAAGATTATAAAGAAAAATTAAAATTAAAATTTTACATATTTGATTATATAAATATTTTTCAAAATAATACTTTTGAAGAAAGATATCAAAAATTAAAAGAATTATTTAAAAATAAAAAATTTAAACATATTATTTTAATAGATACTATAAAAATAAATAATGAAAAAGAATCTAATATCTATTATAACAATTTTATTAAAGATGGATATGAAGGTATTGTATATAAAAATATGAATGCAAAATATGAATTTTCAAATTATAAAGAAATTAGAAGTTATCAATTTTTAAAACGTAAAAAAGGATATGATGCAGAATATCCAATTATTGGATTTGAAGCAGGAATTCATGGTAAAGATAAAGATGCAATAATTTTTATTATGGGAACTACAAATGGTAAACAATTTAAGGCCGTTCCAAATGATACGTTGCCAAATAGAAAAAAAATGTATAAATTGGCTTTAGAAAATTTTAATACATTATATAAAAATAAATTAGCTACTATAAAATTTGATGAATATTCGCAAGATCAAATTCCACTTCGTGCAAAATTCATTACTATTCGTGAATATGAATAACTAGTTATCTTATTAATTTTCTTTTCTTTATGTATTTGTTTTTTTTTATATTTATCGATTTTTTTACTAAATAATATAATAAAAAATCTCTTAATTATATTATTTAATACTTCTTTATTTAATATTGTAATATATGGAAGAGATGGATCTTCAATTAATATACATTGTACAGATTTTCCTTTTTTAGAATAATAATCATTTGATAAACCAAAATTTCGAATTTTATTTTTTGGATATGGG
>SXGQ01240777.1_pt1 | contig 12559 bp, 12 predicted proteins | sample 3178371 | NCBI WGS metagenome assembly SXGQ01 (sample SAMN11356859, study PRJNA531348) | freshwater metagenome | isolation source: freshwater sample F1-20 | place: China: Fuxian Lake, Yuxi | collected 2017-12-25
AGACTTTGTCCACCAAGGCTTCCATGATTTGCCATTTCGTTTAAACAGAGTAAATGCCGCGAGGGTATTTGTTCTCGCATCAAAAAGTTGCGACGGCTCGGTTACTCCAATGTCTACCAACCATGCTTTGTGCACCGAGTAATACATCTGAAACAGTCCGATGCAACAATTGTTCGTGCCACCAATGACATTTGGAATCATATTGCTCTCACGTTGCGCCAAAAACAGAGCAGTTTCTTCGTATTCGTCTGGCCAAATCTCGCGAATAATTGCGATGACTTCATTACGTTTTGTAGTCGTTTTTGGCACGGCAATTGGTGGCTGGGTCGTTGTCGTAGTAGTTGGAAGAGGTGCATCAGAGATACAAATTTGGTCACCGATCATTATTTTTGTTGAGGTTCTCGCTCCATTTAAAGTCAATACTTTTTTCAATGAGACATCAAAACGCGCCGCAATTCGGGTCCACGAATCATTTGCTTTCGCTGTATGAAACGAACTACAAGTAGCAGCCCGCACTGGTGTCGGCAGAAAAATATTTACTGCGAACACTGAGCACAAAGCACAAAGCACAAATAATTGGCGGAGAGGGTGGGATTTGAACCCACGGTCCGGTTTACCCGGACAACGCCTTAGCAGGGCGCCCCATTCGGCCGCTCTGGCACCTCTCCAAACTTCATTAACTAGTTTGCTTGCGGGTTTTTTAACAAGCTTTTTTACTAGATAATTTAACAAGCGAGTCCTCAGTGTACGGTCAAATTGACTTGTAATTGTTGGCGGAACGGGAGGGATTCGAACCCCCGGGCCTTTTACAGCCGTCCGCTTTCAAGGCGGATGCGTTTGTCCACTCTGCCACCGTTCCGCCGATAGACGCTATCTCGTAATGCGACTTCTTAGTTCGTTCATCCAATCATCTGCTTCGCGCCATCGCGCATCGGCGTGTTCGCGTGCCGTGTGTTCATGTTTTCCACTTGCAGGATACGAACCGAGAAATTTAACATCACCTTGTTTGGCGTGAAGATCACGTAATGCATCGGCCATCAATTCATCTTGAATGTGGCCGTCGGCATACATGATGAAACAATAATCACCGAGGCCACCACGTTTTGTGGGTCGCGAAAGCAGAACCGATAAATTTATGCGCCGCGCGGCAAACTCTTGCAAAATTGAAATCAGACTTCCAGGTTCATCTGCGCGCTGAAAAACAACAATTGCAGTTTTATCGTGACCAGTTGCCGGTGGGACAGTATTTTTAGCAACCAGTACGAAGCGAGTCTGATTGCCTTGGTGGTCGGCGATGTCCGTGGCGATAACTTCAAGACCGTAAATTTTGGCTGCGTTTTTCGGGGCGATTGCCACCAATTTTTCGGTTGTACTGGCTGCCACAAGTTGCGCTGCCTCGGCAGTTGAGTTTGCCGCCCGAACATCAAGTTTTGGAAACTGTTTACGCAAATAATTGTGACATTGCGCGGTCGCCACGGGAATAGACATCACACCAACGACATCAGCAACTGTGACACCTTTGCGCGCCAGCAAACAGTGCTCGATATCCAGAACTATCTCTCGCTGAATTAATAAAGTGTGGTCAAAAACGAGCGCGTCCTGGGTGAAGTTGACTGTTCCTTCGATTGAGTTTTCGATCGGTACAAAACCCTGCTCAACTTCTCCCGACTCGACAGCATCTAATACATCGGGCACAGTTCGGTACGCAACAAGGTCACACGACGCCAAATCAGACTGGGTAAGCAAGGCCTGCTCAGTGAAGGTTCCTGCTGGACCGAAATATCCGATGCGATTTTTCTGATTTTTTGTCACACCCTTAAGGTTACGGTGCACCGAATTGCGGATCATGATCATTTAACGAGACGATTATTTGATCTACTGTTTATTGAGTTAGCCGTGATCAGCACTAGCCTGTTTTCATGTTTGAGTACGCCGCTTTTAACCCATATAACTCGAGCCCCGAAGCACTCGCGGGCGAGCTAACAAAAAAATCGGCCGAAGGCTGGGAAGTAGTTTCAATCGTGCCGACGACTGACGGTCGTTATTGTGCATTTTTGCGCAGAGCGCTTAATGCCAGTACCGCTTCCACTGTTTCACAAAATACGAATACGAGCACACTAAGTTCAAACGGCACCAATAGCGAAGTTCCTGCCGCCTGGTACGCCGACCCATCTAATCGTTTTGAATTGCGGTATTGGAACGGCAAAGAATGGACTGAACACGTTGCTAAATCAGGTCAGCAATTTACTGATCCTCCAGTTGCCTAATTAAATATGCGAGCAGTCTCGCTTGGGCACGCCGGAATTCTGATCAACTCAGGTGAGTCGCGAATCCTCTGCGACCCGTGGTTTGTTCCCGCTTTTTTTGGATCTTGGTTTGTTTTTCCCCGGAATGATCAGTTGTCGCCAGACTTACTAGCCGAAATTGAATCGCCAACACACCTATATATCTCGCACATTCATGGCGATCATTTAGACGAAGCATTTCTCGCAGATCATGTGAGTCGCGAAGTCGTTGTGCTGCTACCGGATTTTCCAAGTCAAGAACTTGAACGACGCTTATCGGTTCTTGGGTTCAAAAATTTCTTGAAAACCAAAAACGGTCAGGAAACAAAAATAGATTCATGCACAAAAATTGCGATTCATGTTGAAACATCAATCACCGATGGCCCGGGGGGTGACTCTGCTTTGGTTGTAAGCGACGGCAAAACCCGACTCGTAAATCAAAATGATTGTCGCACAGGCGATTTAGATGCACTCCTTGAACATGGTCCAGTGGATTTGCATTGGTTGCAATACAGCGGAGCGATTTGGTATCCGATGGTCTACGAAGACAACGAGGCGACAAAACGCAAACTCGCTGACTCGAAAGTTGAAAGCCAATTTGCTCGCGCACTTAAATATGTTCAAACGCTTAATGCCAAAGCGGTTGTGCCATCAGCCGGACCACCATGCTTTCTTGACGAGTCTTTATTTCATTTGAATGTCATAACTGGCGATGAAATTTCTATATTTCCGGATCAGCGCGAATTTCTTGAACGACTCAAACAGCAAAATCGTTCGAACGACATTTTGGCGATTCCGGGCACGATTATTGAGATCTCGCCAGAAGCAATCACCACAAATCATCCCAAAAATATTGACATTGAAAGTATCTTTGACAATAAAAAACAGTACTTGCGCAAATACCAAGCCGACTGGGCGACTTGGCTTATGACAGAGAAAAAACGCTGGGCGACTGAGCCAACCGATTTGATTTCAACAATGCGTGTTTGGTTTGAGCCACTAATGGCTTTAGCCCCAGCATTGCGAAAGGGCATCGGCGCTAATTGTCTGATCAAAACCGATGACCTTGATATTTTTATTAATTTTGAAACTGGCACGGTCGAAAAGTTTGAAACTCAAGAGTTTGGTTTTCGTTTTACGATCCCGCGTGACTTGCTTGAAACAGTGGTCGGCCAACGTGCCGTCGACTGGTCCAACTCATTTTTCTTATCGTGCCGTTTCTCGGCGTGGCGATCAGGTGAGTTCAATGAGTACCTGTACAACTTTTTCAAAAGTCTTTCTGTTGAGCGCATGCAACGAACCGAAGTCGAGGCCGCATCACGACTTAAAATTAATATTGACTTAAGCGAAGAGATTCAACTTGGTGATTATGTGATGCAACGAAAATGCCCGCATCGTGAGGCAGATTTATCAATTTTTGGCGAGATCGACGGTCAAGAATTGACATGTTCGTTACATGGCTGGCGATTTGATCTTAACGATGGACATTGTCTGAATGCAGAAAATCGTCCGTTACGAGTTCGCCGTCGAACCAGTTAGCTAACTGGACAACTAGCTATTAATAATCGGCAACTCGAACCATACGGTTGCGCTGTACTTGATGCCCCGAGTAATCGGCGTACTGAGATGTGGATGCGTAACCAAACTTGGCCATGCCAACATGTGACCAACCGGTATTTCGCGATTTGAAAAATTCTGACGCGGAAACTCAAGTTCAGCACCTGCGTAGTCATTATTCAGTTTGATGCTCGCCGAAACTTGGGCGATGTCATGGTGCAGCCGCAATTCTTCTTGCTGACCGACTTCATACTTAATTACAAAAACATCCTGAATTCCGTGGTAATCAATGAGTGGCCAATGCTCTTGAAATTGAGGCCAAAGTCGGGCACCAAAATCGTTCTGAACGTTTTCGAACAACCGTGGGCTGATCATTGCCAGCGAAATTTCGTTTCCTGGCACTGGGTCTCCGTCAATTGCCGAGAAACTATCTATGGCTTGCGTCGCACGGATAATCGTCGCACAAAACTCTTCAGTCCAACATGACATCATCAATAATTCATCGGCGACTTTTTTTACTTTGTTTGAGTTGTCAACAACGTTGATATAACCAAAGAGTTGTTCAAAGTCAGATGACATTGCGTGGATTCTCCCTATTTAATAACTGCTATCAATACCGTCGCGTCTTTAACGGTATCTCAAACATTTCAATCGATCTTGCGCAAACTACCGCACTGATAGCCTTAATGTTTATGGCTCCAATAGAAACCAAGCGAAATAGATTCACTGATTCTGAAACAATACTTCGCGTAATCGCTCAAAAGTGGTGGATTGTTCCAATAACCATGTTGCTGGGCCTGACTTTATTGTTTTTGCAAGAATCTGATCTACAAACTTCTCCCCGATATTTTTCTCTGACTAAGGCATATGAACCACTCGACGAAGCCGGGCCGCTCTCGTTAGTTGGTCTTGACCCTTCATTAATTAAGCCTTTCCCCAGCGAAGAAAATCAATTGTCCATCTTGTTGAACAACGAATCGCAAAATGAGATTCTCGGTGAAATTACAGGCGAAGTTGATATCACCGTGACTCGATCTGAACCCAACTTCTCTCTCACTTCGTCACTCGGGACCGAAGGCAAAAGTCAATTCTCTTTTGTTTCTTATGGAAGTTCTTCATATTCGTTTGCCTGCGTAGAAACTGACCCGATTAACTGTGAAGCGGCAATTGATGCCTATGTCGCAAAACTCGTTTCTATTCGTTCCGAGGCAACTAAAGCAGGCCTGCAAAACTCAATTAAATTAATCGACTCTTTGCTCGCTTCACCAAAAAATATCTCAACGGCAGCGAGCGAAAAACTCTCGCTACAGCGTGACGCACTGAACAAGTCAATTGAACTTGTGACTGGCACCGTAAAACTTGTTGGTATTAGTCAGTATTCTGGGGGCGCCGAAATAACATCAGTCAGTAAATCTACATATTTATTCGGTTTAGTTATCGGTTTCGTACTTGGGTGCTTGATTTTGCTTCAACTGATTTTTAGTGATGGCAAAGTAAGAGGGACAAAACAACTAGTGAACTTGGTTGGTTACAAACAGTTTCTCGGTGAGTTGTCCGCAAAAAATCAAGCTATTTCTCTGCAACACCTTGTGGCAGCAATTCAGGGCTCATACACAATAAAAAAATCGACCGTATTGCGCCTCGTGCCGATTGGTGATGATGCGAACAGCGTACAGACGACAAAATCTCTAGCCAAAGTTTTATCCTGCAAAGTAGTTTCAGCCGGGCAAATTAAATCACTAGACGCAAAATCGCTTGCACCGACGGCTGACGCACCAGTAATCTTCCTGGTCAAAAAACACCGCAGTGAGAGTGCCGAGTTACAAAACGCCTGGACAGTCGTAGAGAAATCCGGTAACACTATTTTGGGTGTAATTCTGGTTGGTTAAGAAATTATGAACACAAATCAGACTTCTCGAAATCGCTTACGGCTCACTGCCGAAAGATTCGGAAACTCGCGAAGTTTTCACTCAATCACCAGTACATCTCAATTTGTTTTGGATATTTTGGCCTGGGTGCTGGCGGTAACAATTGCGCTTATTATGCGGTCTTATCTTCAGGCTGCGCCTGACATCAGCAAAATTGTCAAAGACTCACTGATTCGTGTCTTACCAGTGGTCTCAGTCGTACAGGCTGTAACCGGGTACATCGTCGGTATTTATCGACGACGATGGCGCTATGGAAGCTTTGACGAGGTTAAGGGTTTAATTCTGTCGGCATTGATCACGACGATAATTCTGTGGGTAATTCGATTTTTTGATACATCAGTAGATGCGTTTCCGCGCAGTGCAATTATTGCCGGAGGAATACTCGGATTATTTTTTACCGCTGCTAGCCGTTACTCATGGCGCCTGATTCGCGAACAACTACGACGACCATCGGCTCAAAACTCAACAAAACTACTTATCTACGGTGCCGGTGAAGGTGGCATTCAAATTGTTAACACCATGCTTCGTAATCCAAACTCCCAATATTTACCGGTCGCATTTCTCGATGACAATCCTAAAACTCATCGTTTGCGCATCTCAGGGGTGCCGGTGCTGGGTGGTCGACGTGAAATCGCTAGAGCGACCCAACGAACGGGCGCCACGACTCTATTGATTGCGATTCCGTCTGCAGATTCAACGGTCGTCAACGAAATTGTAGACATCGCGCGCGAATCAAAACTTAATGTGAAGATTCTGCCGGTGGTGCAAAGTCTTGATGATCGCCAAGTAGATGCTGCCGATATTCGCGATTTAACCGATGAAGACTTACTTGGCAGGCGACGCGTAAAAATTAATCTTGATGAAATTTCGCAATACCTTGTAAACCGTCGCGTGCTCGTTACAGGTGCCGGGGGAAGCATCGGTAGTGAACTTTGTCGACAACTCGTTCGATTCAACCCTTCCGAGATTATTATGCTTGATCGCGACGAAAGTGCACTTCATGAAGTGCAACTTTCTATATATGGACGCGCATTACTAGACACACCTCAAACCATTCTGGCTGATCTTCGAGACGAGCGGGCGATCAACGAAATATTTGACAGTCGCAAACCGCAAGTCGTCTTTCATGCTGCGGCTCTGAAACACCTTCCGCTATTAGAGCGATACCCACACGAGGCATATCAAACAAATGTGCTCGGCACTGCAACGGTTCTCAATGCAGCACAGCGAACCGGGGTCGAAGTGTTCGTGAATATTTCTACCGACAAAGCCGCCAACCCGATCAGTGTGCTTGGTTTTTCAAAAAGAATCGCCGAGCGACTCACGGCAGACCTGGCGTCTCGCACTAGCCAAGGAAAATATATTTCGGTTCGCTTCGGAAACGTTTTGGGCTCTCGTGGAAGTGTGCTGATGTCATTCCGAGATCAGATTGCCAAAGGTGGACCAGTGACGGTTACACATCGTGGTGTCACTCGCTACTTCATGACTATTTCTGAGGCTGTGCAACTTGTGGTGCAAGCCGGCGCAATCGGTCAGACCGGTGAAGTTTTGGTTCTTGATATGGGAAAGCCAGTAAACATTCATGACGTTGCAGAACAACTCGTCAAAAATAGTGGCAAACCAATCAAAATTGAAGTGGTCGGGCTTCGTGTCGGAGAAAAAGTACACGAAGAACTTTTTGCAGACGGTGAAACCGACGAGCGACCACGCCATCCATTAATTTCGCATGTTTCTGCAAAAGCTATCGATCAAGCGACCCTGACGAAAAACCCAACTGATTCTCGTGAACTTATGATCAAACTTGCGCAGGAGAAATAGTTTTATTAAACGAGTCATCTTTTTGATCAGGTTGATATCCAACCATCGATGAAACTAGCAACACCAACATGAAATGGTTGCCGATAATAAAACTCTCCTGAGTTGAGGCGGCAATCACAAACCAAGTTGCCGCAAAAGCCCACTGTCCAGAGATTTCTGAACAGACAGACCCAAGTTGTCGCGCACCACTCCAGACAATCGCCACAGTCAAAAGAGTTGCGCCAACAATGCCACCGCCGAGCAAGACATCCATCATTGCACTGTGCGACCAATAACTATTCGTGAGTGCCCACCAAAATTCGCGATCTTTGTTGAAAAATTCTCGGGTACGCCAGGCTGACATCCAACCCCAACCGCTTATCGGTCGATTTTTAAATCCACTCCAACTAAAGCGCCACAGAACTTCACGACCATTGAAATCAATATTTCTGCTGAGTCGGTTGAGTAACGCATTCTGAAATCGAAACCCAACCCAAGTCAAAATCACGGTGCCAAATAAAAAACTTGTATAAACAACTCGCAGCATCTGTTTCGGAGAAATATTTTTGCGTCGTTGCCACCAACGAATCAGCGTCCAAAATAACCACACCAGCCCAAACACAACTATCGCCCCAAGCGAAGTTAGCGAGCCACTGCGAAGCAAAAGGTAACTATCTAACAATGTTGCTGCAATTAAAGTCAATGAAAATACAATCCACCACTTAGGGCGACGTACTAAAACCACCCACAGTAGAGCCGCCGCCGCCATCGAACCCAAAGCCGCGGGTGGTGCCAGTGAGTTTCGGTTGAAGTAGATACCAATCCAGTCTCCATCTTCTGGCTGAATCGATACTGGCCATTTTTGTTGCACCGCATACCATGAAAAAATCAAACCTGGTTGCATCGCCACAAAGAAAAGACTTAACTGCTCAATCAACCTGAAACTTCGGGCAACATATAAACCAACCGAGCATGTCAAAACAAGTGTCACAGACTCAAAAATAGTATTGCTACTTGATGTAGCCCAGATTGTTGAGAACAACATCCAGCCGACGAATAAAAGTAATACACCGATAGGTCCCTTTAATAAGTTCCTAGAAATTCCACGGCGTACAAGTAAAAATGCCGCTGGTGCTTGAACCAGTATGTAAGTAGCCAATTTTGCAATCTCAATCGGTCTTGGATCGACTTGACCGCTGCCTTCCCAAATCTTGTTGACTGGTCCTTGAGTCAAAGTTCCAAGCAGAATCACAACATACGTATATTCGAACCAATGCAGTAGACGCGAAGAGTTTGTTTGAAGCAATGGCACTACCAAGAATCTATCTCAGCCCGATTGTTTGCGACTTCTTGCGACATAGTTACATTAAATAACTTGGGTACAATGGTCCCGTGACCCTAACCAATCAAGACTACGAATCTCTGTTGGCAGAGGTAATCAACGAAGTCAATGCGGTACGCAATAAATACGATGCGTTTAGTCAGTTCACAGAGGCGAAAGTCGCGCAATATGTCCTTGAACGAAAACCGATGTCTGATCGAATTGAGCAACTGACACGAGATCTCGCCGTTACCAATGCACAACGGGCACAAATCCAAGCCGAATTGGTTGCCCTGACTGCTCGCGCGGAAAAGATCTTGATGCAAAGAGACAAAGCCCGAAGCCGAGTCAAATTTTTAGAAGCAACGCGCACATACCGCCTCGAACAAAAACTACGAAGTTTGGTTACACGGTTTTTACGATCAAAGTAGATCATGGTTAAGCAGTATCCAGTTATTATCACGGTTCGAGATCGTCTCTCTTGCCTAAAAGAGTTGATTGGTTGGCTAGAACTCGCAGGGCAAAATGAAATATGGCTGTGCGACAATGCGAGCACCTACCCGCCATTGGTTGAATTCTTGAGAACAACAAAGCACCATGTTGTTTATAATAATTTCAACCTCGGCCACCGCGCTCCATGGTTAAGTGGGCTCGTACCCGAACTTGGTCACGACCGTTTCTTTATAATTTCCGATCCAGATGTTGTGCCTGACAGAAATACTCCAATAGATGTGTTTGAAGTTTTTGAAGAAGCCTTTTCAATAAAACCAGAAATCGACAAAGTCGGCTTCTCATTGCGAATCGACGATCTTCCAGATCATTACATTCACAAACAAGATGTGATCACTTGGGAGTCGCAGTTTTGGCGCTACAAATTAACCAACGGTTTTTACTCTGCACCGATAGATACGACATTTGCAATGCACCGACCTGGCGGTGGGCATAAAAACGCCAACTCATTGCGCAGTGCAATGCCGTATACGGCCAGACACTTACCTTGGTATTACGACCTGAGTAATCCGACTGCCGAGGATGAGTACTACAACAAACATGCAGACAGTTTGATCACCAATTGGAACACCGAGAAACTACCGGCATCAGTAATGGCAGTACTCGTCAAACTTCGCGCAGAAAACGAATCTAGAAAATCTACAAATCAATGATGAACAAGGCGATAGAAGTCAAATCGCTATCCAAGAACTTCAGGTTGTACCACGAACGAAATCGTTACATAAAGGCTGCGCTTCTGCGCGGACGACGTGCCAAGTACGAAGAATTTTTGGCTCTCAATGATGTGTCGTTTGATGTCGCTCATGGTGCAACACTTGGAATAATTGGCTCAAACGGCTCTGGCAAGACGACAATGCTCAAGTGTTTAACAGGGATCTACACCCCAGATAAAGGCAACATAAAAATTGATGGCAAACTTGCGGCCCTTCTTGAACTCGGCGCGGGGTTTCACCCAGAACTAACCGGGTCAGAAAATATCTATTTAAACGGCGCAATTTTGGGTATGTCAAAACGGGATGTACTTTCCAAATTTGACAGCATCATAGAGTTTGCTGGCCTGGAGAGATTCATAAACACCCCCGTCAAGAACTTCTCATCGGGAATGGTCGTAAGGTTAGGTTTCTCAATCGCGGCACATGTTGAGCCAAAGATTTTGTTGATCGACGAAATTTTGTCGGTTGGCGACCAAGACTTTCAGCGCAAAAGTAGTGAAAAGATCGAAGAGTTTCGTCGCGAAGGTCGAACAATTGTTGTAGTCAGCCACAGTCTCGGACTTGTTCAACAATTATGTAAAGAAGTTATTTGGCTCGAAAAGGGGCAAATCAAACAAATTGGTAATGCTACGGATGTGATCTCGGCGTACACGGGCGGCAGTTACTCTCAACACACTGAGAAAGACGACGAGTCGCGTGAACGATGGGGCACGGGCGACGCACGAATTAACTCACTTGAGTTGCTCGCGGCTGACGATTCGCAAACTCAACGCATCGAATCAGATAGTGCGGTAAAAATTCGCTGTGAGATGACTGCCCATGCCCGACTTGACTCGCCTATCTTGCGAATCAGCATTACCAAATTGAATGGCGATGTGATTTGGGCGACTTCGACACAACGCGGCACCAATACGATTCGCGTGCTTGACGGTCCGGCAACTGCCACACTCGATATTCCGCGACTTGGGCTCCTAGAGGGCACTTATTATTTATCGGCTTCAATTACTGATCCGACGGGGACTACAGACTTTGATCACTGCCATAATTGGGTGCGTTTCAATGTGCACAAGACCAACATGTTCGACGAAGGAGTTGTTTGTGTTGCGTCAACTTGGTCACTTGAGCGCCACCACCGCTAATTACTTTCAACAAGTTGTACTTAAAGTTCTTCAGCCAATCGGCGCTTGAGTTTGTTGAAAGTTGCAAGGCCAACCACTAAAGAAGTTGTCGCCGCAATTGCCAAAACAATTACATCGTTCAAATTTGGCGAACGACCGCTATATGTTGTGGCTCGAAACGATCGAATGAACACGGCAGTTGGGTTCCAATAAAGAATTGAGTGAATAGCATCGGGGACTTTTCCATCAAAAGTTGCTGGATCATAAATGACAGGCGTCGCGAAAAACCAAACTTGATTGATAATCGTCCATAAATACGGCAAATCTCGAAAAAACACTGCGCTTACACTCAAGACCAGCGCAACACCCATCGCAAACAAAGCCAAGAGGGCCATCAATAAAATTGTCACTGGTAACCACGGAAAAATAAAACTTCCGGCGAGAGTCAAGGCGATACACACGAGCGTCATTTCAATTGAAAACTGCACCGAACAAAAAAGCACCTGAGAGATGACGAGACTCTCACGCGCAAAGGCAACTTTTCGCACCAAAGTTGTATTACTTAAAATCGACTGCAAACCCACACCACACACAAGTGAAAAAAATCCCCAAGGGATCAACCCTGTTAATAGATACAAACCGTATGTCGTGATCCCTGAAGGGTCGCCAACTGGTGCTTGGGCACCAAAAAGCACACCAAATACGAAAGTATAAATCGCCATCTGCGCAAGCGGATTGAGCATTGACCATGACCAACCCAAGATTGATCGCCGATATTTACTTCGCAGTTCACGCAAAGTTAAGTTCCACAATAAATTGCGCGAGTTAGCGATGTCTCTGAGTTGTTGCATCGCTTTACAACTTACCATTACTTCATTGCGGTAGAGTAAAAATATGGATAACAACCAAGCAGTCTCTGCTGATCTTTCAATATCAGATTTGAAATCCGAACTTGAATTGGTAAGAAGCAAATTACAGTTAGCAGAACAAAGAATTATGCAACTTGAACTGTCGCTTTTACAATCTCGAGACTTTGCGATCGGTGCCGTGGCTCAAACTGGCGAAGCCTGTGTAGAGCGGGACAAATTTAAGGATCAACTAAAAGGCTTGAATGTTCATATCAAGAGCCACTTGGCACATATCAAACGACTTGAAGAAGCGTTAGACGAGTCAGGTCACGCCAGCGCGCTAAATCGAGCAAGATCTGCAGAATTAGATCGTGTTTACAATTCGGCTTCTTGGAAAATCGGCAGATTTGTGATGATTCCGGTTCGAATATTGCGCAAAATTATTAACTAAAAATGAAACCACTATTCAGCGTTATCACGCC
>SXGQ01322867.1_pt1 | contig 12558 bp, 10 predicted proteins | sample 3178371 | NCBI WGS metagenome assembly SXGQ01 (sample SAMN11356859, study PRJNA531348) | freshwater metagenome | isolation source: freshwater sample F1-20 | place: China: Fuxian Lake, Yuxi | collected 2017-12-25
AACTCGGCGGCGGTAGGCGGGGCGAGTTTCAAACTTAATATGTCCAACGACTCAGGCTTTGTGTCCCAGAGCCTTCACGCCTTGGTAGCAGACCAAGCCGAAGAAAACTTTGTTGATGACGTCGGCCACGTTGTACAAAATTTCGCGCCAGCTTTCACCATTGCCGCCATTGAGAGCCATCAAGAAACCGATTGGGTAAATCACCCAACCCACCAGCACGAACAAGCGCATGGTCTTTAAACTTTCTTGAATGCTTTCTGGAGCGGTCTTCATAGCTTCGGTGACCTTGGTGAACAACGTGTACACGATGTACAACCAAGCGCCACATGAAACCACGTACCATGTCCACCATTGTTGACTACCAGTGACGCTTTCTTCAGCGACCCAGGCGGTGACCAACATGGCAAGCGACCAAAAGAGCAGGCTTTTGAATAGTTCACGACCAGCTTTGCCCAAGTTCAGCAGAAGCGGGAACTCCATCACAAGCAATGGAACAGTGATCAGCCAATCGATATAGCGATAGGCGGTTGGGAATTGCTTGATGGTTGCACCTGGAATACGTGAACCATCTTCATTAAACAAACTCGCAACACCTTCCAAATAAATACCGCTCATTCTCCAATAGTGGAAAGCGGCGACGGCGCAAATAATGCCGGCCACGGTGACCGCTGTTTGGTATTGCACTGGCACGGTCTTGCGTTGAAGCCAAAAGTAGAACATGCCCGCGCCCATGGCGACGGTGCTAAGCCAAAACAAATACATGGTCACGCCTTCCATGGAAAGTCCTGCGTTGAGGGCTTTCATGGTGGTCGTCATTTCTGCTGCGAGTGTTAACAAGGTGAATCTCCCATGGTTCCAACACAATGTCCAACAAGGACACGTACCAGTCCCAGATTTATAAGCCAGTAGTTATAGTAATTCGGCGTTCGACCCTATGTTGCTTGAAGATTCACAAGGTCTTTAAATAGTTAAGAATAATTTAAAGAGATCATTTCATGAATGATTGGCTCAATCCGTAGTGACGAGATTGTATTTTCATTTATCTATATTTAAGTGTGTATTATAAGACATTTATTGGACGCAACTCATGCGCTGACATGTCGCCATGTGGTGTTTGGTGTCACCAATAAAAACAAAAGAGCCCGGCCATAAGACCGGGCTCCGTTGTTTCAAACTATGTACAAATTCAGTTCTTGCTTCCAGCGCCCGTGCCTGGCATGTCCGGAGACTTTGCATCGGCCTTCTTGGCTGGTGGCATAATCACGGTGTCAATCACATGGATCACGCCGTTGCTGGCGCCGACATCGGTCTTGACCACGGTGGCGGATTTATTCAACATCACTTTGCCGTCAACAATGGTGATCATGATTGGTTGACCTTCAACCGTCATGATTTCCTTCATCTTCACAACTTCGGCGGCGTCTTTCTTGCCTGGCACAACGTGGTAGGTCAAGATTGCTGCGAGGGCCTTTGGATCCTTCTTCAATGCGGCCACAGTTTCTGGTGGCAACTTGGCGAATGCAGCGTCGGTTGGCGCGAACACGGTGAATGGTCCCGCGCTGTTGAGCGTGTCAACCAAGCCCGCGGTTGCGATTAGTTCACACAGCGTGTTGAATTGACCAGCATCTTTTGCTGTTTGAACAATGGTTCCTTGCTTTGCGGCTGGCGCAGTGGCTGTTTGGCCGTATTGCGTTGTTGCATTTACGGCAACGCAAATTGAAGTGGTGGCGAGCAATGCGGCGGCGACGAATGATTTTGCAAACATGAGTTTCACAATCCTTTTGTAAGTGTTTCCCCTAAATTTTTAGCACGCGCCAAAAAAGCAGGGAACTACTATATGCAGGAGTTTGGCGGCAAGTTCGCTCAATTTATCTGTTAACACAATTCACATTCAATGACTTAAGTGATTGAGTATCAAATACTTATATAAAGCCCTGCCAATATAATCTTCGTTGCAACGTGGCTTCGCTTATGCCTATGAACGTTTTTTCGATTGTCAATACGAAGCAATGGACCGCCGCGCCACAAGCAGATGGTTGTTTGTGCCGAAGCCGTCGTCGTACACGCTCGGAACAAGTTCCACCGTGAATTTATGTGAGCGCAAGCGTTCCATGATCGCTTGCAAGTAGGGGTGCTCCCCCCATGGCGTTGACGCCGCCCGAGTGGGGGACATGCGGATTTCATGCTTGCTCACGCGCGCGAGTTCATCCACGGAGCGCAAGTGAAAATCAAGGTCAAACTCTTTGCCGTCATACAGGCCGCCATCCGCAACGCGCGCATACAACATGAGAAAATTTGCGGTTAAAACCCTGTCAAAGCTGCCATCCGCAAATGGAAGTTTGGGCAGCGACGCGTGCACATAGCGGCCGTGTTTTTTATTTAGCGCGTAGTCCGCGGCGAACGCTTCAAGCGCCAAATATTTATTGCGCGTGAACTCCTCCAGGTTTTTGTGGTGTAGCGACTCAGGATTTTTTTTTAGCTCTTCAAAAGTTGCGTCAATGCTGGCTTTCCCACGCGCGTGAATTTCATCGGCATCAAATTGGTACATGGGATCGCATCCCACAACATCTAGGCCTTGGCGCAGACCCTCCGCAATAAAACTGTCGGGACCACTTGGGCAATCCAGTGTGCGTCCCTTGCGCAACTCGGTGGGCGTGATCGAGAACATCTGCATGTATTCATCAAACGTTCGCCCAAAGAATGCGACAAACGAAAGGTGGTACGGAGTGCCCATGTTAAAGATGCTAACGCGGAGATTATTCGCGCCCGCGCAATTTCTGTGTTGCTGCGTGCGCGCATCGAAACTGGATCAAGAGCAAGAAAAATACACGCAAGTGGGGTGGCGGGGAACCGAATGGTCATGCATCAAATTGTGGGTCTTGTTGAGGGCGGAACAACTTTTTTTATGAAAACCCTCAAATTATGCCCATCTGACTTGGTTAACCTACATCCATGAACATTCTTTCCATCGATATCGGCGGCACGCATGTCAAGATTCGTGTGCCTAATGATCCAGAGAAGCGCTCGTTTGACAGCGGTCAAACCCTGACGCCGCGCATGATGGTGGACGGCGTGAAGAAATTATGCGCGGGCTGGAAGTTTGACGCGGTTTCAATGGGCATTCCTGCGCCCATCAAAAACAATCGGCCGCTGCATGACCCCGCCAATCTTGGCAAGGGTTGGACGGACTTTGATTACGACACCGACTTTGGCGTGCCCGTGAAAATTCTCAATGACGCCGCCATGCAAGCGGTGGGCAGTTACAAAAGTGGAAAGATGTTGTTTCTTGGTTTGGGCACTGGCCTGGGTTCGTGCTTTATTGTTGGTAACCAAATTTTGCCCATGGAGTTGGCGCATCTTCCATATAAGAATGACAAGTCGTTCGAGGACTATGTTGGCCTGCGCGGCTTGGAGCGCCTTGGAAAAAAGAAGTGGCGCAAGTCCGTGGCCGATGTGATTGAAATTCTCACCGCCGCGTTGATTCCGGATGAGGTGGTTCTTGGCGGCGGTAACGCGGCTAATTTAAAGGAGCTTCCCGTGGTTTGCCGCTTGGGTGACAACGCAAACGCATTTGAAGGCGGCTTCCGTTTGTGGGAAAAAGCCTGGGAAAATGCGGTGCCTTTGTATCACGACGCCACGCCGCCTGCGAAAAGTTAATGCGCGCATCCGCGTTGGTTGTGCCAGCAGCTTGAGCGCTTGTAGTTGATTTATAGTGCGAGAATTTATAAATGCTATTTCAAATTTCGCGCGTCAATCACAACTTCAATTATGCCAAATAAGTCCGCCCATTTGCGCACAATTTCTTCGGCTACTGGCAACGCAAATCACCGCACCGATCAGCATCATGAGCATGCTGAGCAACATGGGCAGTGTGGCTGGACCAATCATGAATATGCCGGGATCTATTTCGCGCAATACTTCCGTGGCAAGTCGAAGCGATCCGTAGCCCAGCACAAACCAGCCTGTGATTACGCCGGGCTTGCGCGGCTTTAGCCACACAATGCAAAGCAGCGCGAACAACACCACACCGTCGCTGATGGCTTGCAGAAAATTATTTGGGTAATACGCGGTCAAGTACGGCGCAATTTTTTCGCGCACCACAACATCGCCGCCATAGCACGCCGCATACAACATTTCCAATGTGTCGCCGCGTTCAATCGCGCCCGAAACTGGAATGGGAGAAACTTGCATGCCTGCCGCAACCGTCGAGCTTGACATTGGTACGAGTGGCTTGAGCAACACCAAGGTTGTGTCGCTGATCACGCCCGGGCGCAGCAATTCTTCTGGATACTTCACGCTCCACCATGGACTCTCCACTTGTAGCGCAATCGGAATGGGTTTTCCCCATAATTCGCCGTTAATCCAGTTGGCGTAGCGACCCAAGCCCGGGCCGATGCAGCAACTCCACGCCGCCAAATCCGCCACGTGCGCGAACAACATTCTGTTGCGTTTGCACCACCACAACACGGCAAGCACCACGCCAATGATTCCGCCGTGGCTGGACATTCCGCCTTTGTGAATGAACAGCAATCCCCAAAATGGAAACTCGCTGGTGAATGTGTATAGCAGCGCGTGGTCGTAGAACACAACATGGCCAACACGTCCGCCAACAATCACGCCCATCACGGCCCATGTGAGAAAATCTCCTACTTGTATTTTTGTCATGGGCGAGCGGTGGGTTGCGGCCATCCATCGCATCAGCAGCCATGCCGTAAAAAATCCAGCCGCGTAGGCGAGTCCGTACCAGCGAATGCCAAAGTTGCCGCTAAAGCGCAGAGCGAACGGCGTACATGTGTGCAACAAACTTTCTGCGAGCAGGTGAGTCATGTTGGTGGAATTTTATTTCACCCACGCCGCAGGCACATTGCCGTGACTGGCAATAATGCGGCTGCGGATTCCGCCGCGGCCCTTCCAGTCGGTGATGATTTGCATCCAGCGCGGACTCATGGCGCTGGCCAAGTCGTCGCGAAGGCGGTTGGTCACGGCCTCGTAGAAAATGCCGTCGTTGCGGAAACTTTGGTAATACATTTTCAGACTTTTCAGTTCAACGCACACGGCGGCGGGCTCGTAGCGCAGCGTGACATTTCCAAAATCAGGGTGGCCAGTTTTGGGGCACACGCTGGTGAACTCCTCGCTGATGTGTTCAATCACAAAAGGCGTTTCACTGGGCGAGTCAAAGAATTCAAGGCATTCTGGCTTGGGCATTTCAAAATCGTAGCGGGAAGAAGCGGGAAGCGGGTTTGCTTTGCACGCCGCGGTAAGCGCCACATGGAAACAGAGTTTCGCTGCGGCGTGCGAGTTGTTTACAAAGTCACGCTCGGCAAGGCATCACGGCGCAATTGTCACGATCGAATTTGGTTCGGTGAGCAACTCGTACACCACCTCGACATCTTGCGGCAACATGCGCACGCAACCCATGCTCGCTTGTTTGCCAATTGATCCAATGTCGGTGGTCCCGTGAATACCGTATCCCTCGAAGTCTTTATTGTGCGGCTCGATTCCCTTGAGACCAATCCAACGCTCGCCGATTGGATTCGCCGGATCATTGCTTTGAAAATGTTGGCCCGTGCGGGGATTGCGCCATTCTGGATCGATCAGTTTGCTGCGCGGACGAATCGCAAACGCGCCAGTGGGAGTGCTGTTGAATTCACCAAGCGAAATTGGATAGCTCGCCACCATCACTCGATCGGGACCGTCACCCTCAAATATATTCAGGCGAAACTCGCTCTTGCGCACTTCGCCATGAAATGAACCGGTTGGAGTTTTTAAAACTTGCCCAATGCGAATTGAGCGTTCAGTGCTGAGATGATTGATGCGCTGAAGAAATCTCCACTCGCAATCCAGGTGTTGCGCCTTGCGGATGTTTGAAAGCGAATCGCCTTCTTTCACGGTGTATTGCTTCGCATACGGATCATTCGCCAACACACGCTCGCTGAATGTAAGAACGGCGTTCAACTTGTTGATGGCTTCATATGCGCGCAAACGATCCGAGGTCGACGTGGCGGAGCCGTCGAGAAGCCGAGTGAGCGTGTCGCGGGCAGCCACGGGATCGGTGTCCGCCAGTGTTAAAGCGGCTTGCAGCGCCGAATTTGCCGAGGCAATTTCTTCCGGCGTGCTGATGTTCTGATTGGTTGCCGTTACGCTTTGTTGGACGGGTTGCTGTGTGCTTTGTGTGGCGCTTTGTTGGGCGCCGTTCACGACTTGTTTTTGATTTGCATTTGGCGCGGGGTCGCCGATCACGTTTTGATTTGCATTTGTTTCACCAATGACCGTCTTGGTTGCTTTCGGCGCCATCTTTGGCGCGGCCGAATCAACTTCGATTGTGGCTGCGGGAATTTCGGCCAGCGAATTTCCCGGGGACAAATCCACTTTTTCAGTTGTATCAACCGCACGAATTTCGCTGGCGGGAACTTCGGAGTGAGGTCCAAAGAATCGCCATCCAAGCCAGCCAAACACAACCACCAAACCCAAGAGCGCGAACAACTTCCATCCACGGCGGCGAATGCGTCGACCGTCACTAGACATCATGCGGCGACCATCAGAACGAATGCTTTGACTTGAAAGAACCATGAGTGAATCCTTGAGGTTGAACCAGATTTAAATCACTGATTTAAATTTGTTGTGGAGCGCAGAGCAAATGCAATTAAGAATGCAAGAGTAAATCCAAATGGAAATGCAAGAGTAAGGGTATATCGGCAGTTTGCGCGGGTAAACCGCAACATCCGGCAAATTCAGTGGTGGCAATTTTGCGCCGATCACGCGGCGAGTGGCGCGGCGTCTTTCGCAACTGGGCTGGTATCAATAGCCAGTCTTGTTGCGTGAAGATTCAGTGACCTCGACGGCGTCGCTGACCAACCACTTGACGCGGCAATCGTGCGGCTCCATGGGCACGCTTTGCACAATTCTCCGCGCGTCGGTCACGCCAACTGTTTGCGCACCCGCGCCAATTCTGGCTAAGAACCGATCGTAATAGCCGCCGCCGCGTCCAAGGCGCCCGCCTTCTTTATCAAATGCAATGCCGGGCACCAACACCATATCAATCGTGTCCGCGTCAATGGGAGTCCATGCGCTGGGAATTTTCACGCCCATTAAATCCACCGTGAAATGTTCATCACTAAGCGAGGTCACCACGCCCACGCGTATCGCGTTGCCATCCACAATTGGAAACGCAATCTTCGCGCCGCGCTCAAATGCCTGGCGCAACGCGGGCAAAATATCGGGCTCGCTGCCAAGGGCCATAAACCCCAAGATCACGCCGGCTTTGTTCCACTGTGGCCAGCGCTGCAAATGGTCGCAAATACGCGCCGAGGCGGCGGAATTGGGCGTAATTCCCTTGAGTTGTCGGCGAAGATTGGATTTCAGTTCTGGATTCATATTATTTCTTCAGTCGCGCGCGCTTTGTGTCGACAAGTTTATGGTGGTAATGAACCCACCTGCGAGTTACTCTTACATTTCAATATTTGGCTTGTGGGCGGCGCAAACAATTTTTGGAGATTTCATCATGTGCGGCATTGTTGCATATATCGGTAAACGTCACGCCTTGCCAATTTTAATTGAGGGCTTGAAGCGCCTTGAGTACCGCGGCTATGACTCCGCCGGCGTGGCCATTTTGGATGGCAAGATGGAGATCGCCAAGAGCATTGGCCGCGTGCGCAAGTTGGAGGAATTGGTTGAGAAGACTGGCGGATTTAAGGGCACCATAGGAATTGCGCATACGCGTTGGGCCACCCACGGCGGCGTCACCGATCGCAACGCGCATCCGCACTGCGACGACAAAAAACTTGGCCACAACATTGCCATTATTCACAACGGCATCATTGAAAATTATTCAAGTCTGAAAAAATACTTGGAGGAGAAGGGCCACACCTTTGAGAGCGAGACCGACACCGAAGTGTTGGCGCATTTAATTGGCGAGCTGTACAAGGGTGACTTGGAAAAAGCCGTTCAGGCGGCGCTTCGTGAAGTGACCGGCGCGTACGCCATTGCCGCAATTTGCAAGAGCGAACCCGATGTGTTGGTGGTGGCGCGCAAGGGCAGTCCGCTGATGGTTGGCGTTGGAAAAGATGAATACATTGTGGCCAGCGATTCAAGCGCGATCGTTGCGCACACCACGCAGGCGTTCACGCTTGCGGATTACACTGTCGCCAAACTTACGCGCGATAGTTTCCGCACTTCCACCGTGGATGATGTTCCGGTTGACGCGCAAGTGAAGGAACTTGAATTTGATCTGGCTGAAATTGAGCTGGGTGATTTCGAGCACTTCATGTTGAAGGAAATTTACGAGCAACCCGGCGCGTTGCGCACTTGCTTGAAGGGTCGCGTTGACACGCGCAGCGGGCAAATTGTGCTTGGCGGCGTGTTGCAACACGCCAAAATGTTGGCCACCGCGCGCAGCGTGACATTCGTTGGCCAAGGCACCGCGCTTCACGCGTGCATGATCGCTTCGTACTTGATGGAGGAGCTTGGCAAGGTCAATGCAGATTGGGATTACGCCAGTGAATTCCGCTACCGCAATCCAATTGTTGAAGAGGGCACCGTTGTTGTGGCGATCAGCCAGTCCGGCGAAACCGCCGACACGCTGGCTGCGCTGCAAGAAGCCAAGCAACGCGGCGCGTTCTCGCTTGGAGTTGTGAACGTGGTGGGTTCAACCATTAGCCGCGAGACGGATGCCGGCGTATATCTGCGCGTGGGCCCGGAAATTGGCGTGGCCAGCACCAAGGCGTTTGTCGGTCAAGTGATGGTGGCCACCATGCTGGCGTTGTTTGTTGGTCGGCGCCGTTATCTCAGCAATGATTTTGTATCGTCGTTCTTGAAAAGCTTGGAGCAAATTCCTGACGCCATTGAGCGCACATTGAAGTTAAGCGACAAGGTAAAGGCCTCCGTTGCCAAATATATTGACCGCGAGAATTGGTTGTTCCTGGGTCGCGGTTTAAATTGGCCAGTTGCGCTTGAGGGGGCGTTGAAGTTGAAGGAACTTTCCTACATTCACGCGGAGGGAATGCCCGCCGCGGAAATGAAGCACGGACCCATCGCGCTGATTGACAACGGCATGCCGTGCGTGTTCATCGCCACCAAGAACAGCCAATATGAAAAAGTGCTGTCCAACATTCAAGAAGTTCGCAGCCGCGGTGGCCACGTGATTGCCATAGCCACAGAAGGCGATGAGCACATTGCAACCATGGCCGAGGAAGTGTTCTATGTGCCCGACGTACCCGAGCTTTTGCAACCGTTGGTGACCGTGATTCCGTTGCAACTGTTGGCGTATCACGCCGCGGTGTTGCGCGGAAAAGACGTTGATAAGCCGCGCAATCTTGCTAAAAGCGTCACCGTGGAGTGAATCTGCCGCAGGATTATTTTCAACAGGCGCTGGCGCTGCATCAAGCGGGTCAATTGGCGCAAGCGCAGTCCATGTATCAACAGATACTTGCGGCACAACCAAATCATTTTGCCGCGCTGCACATGCTTGGCGTGATCGCCTCGCAAACCAATAATTTTCAGCGCGCGGTGGATTTGATTGGACAAGCAATTCAGATCCGACCCGGCAATCCAACTTTTTATTTCAATCGCGCCAGCGCGCTGAAGGAGCTTGCGCAATTTCAAGCGGCGCGTGCCAGTTATGAAAAAGCCATCGCCTTGAAGCCCGACTATGTGGTGGCGCATCACGCCCGCGCTGTCTTGCTTGCGGAAATGGATCAGCACCAGGCGGCGCTTGAGGGTTTTGACAAGGCCATTTCACTGGCGCCCAACGACGCGTTTATTCTGAATAATCGCGGCAACACGTTGCAGAAGCTGAAGCAATTTCAACTTGCGGCGAATTCTTATCAGCGGGCTATCAACATCATGCCAAATTTTGCGCAGGCCTTCAACAACTTGGGTAACACCCTGCATGAACTTGGCCAACTCGACGCGGCGGTGGCCATGTATGACAAGGCTGTTTCCATAGATCCCGAGTTTGATGATGCTCAATGGAACAAGTCGTACACATTGCTCACGCGTGGCGATTTTGCCAATGGGTTGCCGTTGCACGAAAAACGCTGGAAAAGCAGCGCGTATCAAGCGCTGCAACGAAATTTCACTCAGCCGTTGTGGTTGGGCGGCCAATCACTTGCGAATAAAACAATATTGCTTCACAGCGAGCAAGGGTTGGGTGACACGATTCAATTTTGCCGCTACGCAAAGATGGTGGCGGCTTTGGGCGCGCGCGTGATCCTGGAAGTGCCGCACACCTTGGTTGGGTTGCTCAAGTCAATTGATGGCGTGCATGAGTTGGTGGCGCGGGGAAGCGCTTTGCCACCGTTTGAGTATCACTGTCCACTGTTAAGTTTGCCGTTGGCGTTTCAAACCGATTTGGCCACCATTCCATCGGGTCAGCGTTACGTATCCGCCGATCCAAGCAAAGTGGAGCAATGGAAATTAAAATTAGGCGCCAAGACACAACCCCGTGTGGGCGTGGTCTGGTGCAGCACTTCAAAATTTCCAGGCGACGCCATGCGCAGTCTTGGCTTGCGGGATTTTGCGCGCGCGCTTGCCGATCGTGGGTGCGAATATATTTGTCTGCAAAAAGAGATCAACGCCGCGGACAAAAAAACCCTTAAATCACTAGGAAATATTCGTTTTTTTGGCGACGACCTGAGCGACTTCAGCGACACCGCCGCGTTGATTGAATGCCTTGATATTGTGGTGGGAACATGCACAAGCGTTCCGCATCTTGCGTGCGCGTTGGGCAAGCCAACCTATTTACTTTTAAGTTACGCGCCGGACTGGCGCTGGTTGTTGAATCGCAATGACAGTCCTTGGTATCCAAGCGCAAAGTTGTTTCGTCAAGAAAGTCCTGGCGCATGGGATGGCGTGTTTGCCAATGTGAAAGTGGAGCTAGAAAAATTTCTTGCCCAACTTTCGTAGCGCAAGCAAGGCCGTTAATTTCAATCACCGCGCTTGATTAGGGAACAGGACCATATCGTGCCAGCATTGCGCCCATATCAGCGGAATCCACCACCTGATCTTGATTCAGATCGCCGCGAACATTCAATCCGGTTTCACCAAAGACACCAAGCAGCCCGCCAAGATCGCTGGAATCAATTACGCCGTCTAGATTCAGATCGCCATATAAGTATTGGCAAAAGTCGGGCACTTGATTCAGGTCTTCGTCATCGGCAAAGCCCAAAGCGATGCCACAAATATCGCCAAATCCATCGGCGTCGCAATCGGTTTGATCGGCGTTGAAAGTCAGCGGACAATTATCCAAATACCCAATCACGCCATCGGCGTCTTGATCGAATTGATTGAATATTCCGATTGTGAATTCATTTCCAGCCGAAATACTCTCCGCGTGGTAACCGGCAGGCGCGTCGCACTGACCCGAGGTGTTCAAGCCCCAACTTCGAATCAAACCGCTCGCCAAACGCGCCACGGTGTGCTTGCCACCGCCAGCAATTTCAACCACATTTCTTAGGTCAGTCGGAACAATGGATTGACCAGATTGGACACCGTTACCTAAATCAATTGCGCCCGCGCCCCAACACACCACACGACCCGCGTTGGTGAGCGCCACGCTGTGGTAACTGCCGCAAGCAATTTTTGTCACCGGAGGAAGATCCGCCGGAACAGATGTTTGTAAGTAATTGTTGTAGCCCCATGCGATTAATTTTGCATCGCTCTTGAGAGCGAGATTGTGGAAATATCCAGCGGCCACACTCACTACATTTGTAAGGCCGCCTGGAATAGTTGTTTGTCCATAGGTATTGCTTCCCCAAGCTTGGGCGACGCCAGTGGATTTGCAAATCACCGTGTGATATGCGCCAAGAGCCAAGCCAGTCACACCAACTGCATTGGCAGGAACAATGGATTGCCCGTAATTTGGCGCGGTGGTTGCGATGGTTTTTCCCGCGCCCCAAAGTTGGATGGATCCATCCCCAAGCAACGCTCCACTATGTCGATATCCAGCGGCCACTTGCACCACGTTGCTCATGCCAGTGGGAGGAACAGCTTGTCCGTATGAACTATTTCCCCAGCACGTGACGGTTCCATTTGGTTTAAGAGCAACCGAATGGTTTCCGCCGGCGGCGATTGCCTTGGCGGAAATAGAAGGCATATTAATTTCGCCGCCAGTGTTGATTCCCCAACCAAGCATATTTGCGTTACCGCAAAGAGCAATTCCACTTTGAATATCACTCATCATTCCTGTTGGCGATGAGGTTGAAGACGTGGTGTAGTTGGCGCGAACGTAATACTCGTAACTTTTATTGCAATCAATCGCGGTGTCCACCGTGGATGAACCAGTCACGGTCACTATCGCCACGGGTAAGGCCATATCCAGCGGATTTTGGGTGTTTATCGTGGAAGGCAAACGTCGATACACGGTGTAACTCACCGCGTTTGGGTCGGTGGTCCAGGACAAATTCACTTGCTCGCGCTGATCGGTTGATGCCGTGAGGGTCATGGATCCGCAACTTCCAAAGCAGGAATTGTTCTGCAAGTAAGGAGCGATATCCGCCACCGATCCGTAGTGAAAAATCAAATTGATGTTTGACATTCCATTTGGACATTGGTGGCAATAGC
>SXGQ01692670.1_pt1 | contig 12558 bp, 10 predicted proteins | sample 3178371 | NCBI WGS metagenome assembly SXGQ01 (sample SAMN11356859, study PRJNA531348) | freshwater metagenome | isolation source: freshwater sample F1-20 | place: China: Fuxian Lake, Yuxi | collected 2017-12-25
ACGGCTACTTTGACATCGGCATCGCTGTGGGATCGCCCCGGGGTTTGGTGGTGCCGATCTTGCGCAACGCCGACCAGATGAGCTTTGCCGAGATCGAAAAGAAAATCGCCGAATACGGTCAGAAAGCCAAGGATGGCAAGCTCGGTATCGAGGAGATGACCGGCGGCACCTTCTCCATTTCGAATGGGGGCACCTTTGGCTCCATGTTGTCGACTCCCATCATCAACCCGCCGCAGTCGGCGATTCTTGGCGTACATGCCACCAAGGACCGCGCCGTGGTCGAAAACGGTCAAGTGGTGGTGCGCCCCATGAATTACTTCGCCATGTCGTACGACCACCGCATCATTGATGGCCGAGAAGCCGTGTTGGGTCTGGTGGCCATGAAGGAAGCGCTGGAAGATCCAGCTCGCCTGCTGTTCGACATCTGATCATCGCGTGAGCCTCCCGCGGGCGATGGCAGCGCGGGTTTGGGGGCTCGTGCGGTGCGGTCGCAGCCCCGACCCATCCCTTCCCAGCGCGGGAGGGCCAAAAGAACTACCGAAAGAACACCATGAGCAAACAATTTGACGTCATCGTCATCGGCGGCGGTCCTGGCGGCTACATCGCTGCGATTCGCGCGGCACAGCTGGGTATGAATGTGGCTTGTATTGACGAGTGGAAAAACTCGACAGGAGGCCCGGCGCCGGGCGGCACTTGTACCAATGTGGGCTGCATTCCATCGAAAGCCTTGCTGCAATCGAGCGAGCATTTCGAGCATGCCAACCATCATTTTGCAGACCACGGCATCTCCGTCAAGGACGTCAAGATGGATGTGGCCAAGATGTTGGCCCGCAAGGATACGGTGGTCAAACAGAACAACGACGGCATTCTTTACCTGTTCAAGAAAAACAAGATCAGCTTCTTTCACGGAAGAGGCTCTTTTGTCAAGGCTGTTGATGGCGTGTACGAGATCCATGTTGCGGGCAGGACCGAGGAGACCCTGGTGGCCAAGCAAGTCGTCATCGCCACCGGATCCAACGCCCGTGCGCTGCCTGGTGTGCCATTTGACGAAGAGACGGTGCTCTCCAATGATGGCGCTCTGCGCATCGGCGCTGTGCCCAAGAAGCTGGCTTTGATCGGCTCGGGGGTGATTGGATTGGAAATGGGCTCTGTCTGGCGTCGCCTCGGTGCAGAAGTGACCATACTCGAAGGACTGCCCACTTTTTTGGGCGCGGTGGACGAGCAGATCGCCAAGGAAGCCAAGAAGGCTTTTGATAAGCAGGGTTTGAAAATCGAATTGGGTGTCAAGGTCGGTGACGTCAAGACCTCCAAAAAGGGCGTGTCCATTGCCTACACCAATGCCAAGGGCGAGGCTCAGGTGTTGGAAGCCGACAAACTCATCGTCTCCATCGGCCGCCTGCCCAACACCGTGGGTCTGAACGCCGAGGCAGTGGGCCTGAAGCTCGATGAGCGTGGCGCCATCGTGGTCGATGGTGATTGCAAGTCCAATTTGCCCGGAGTCTGGGCGGTCGGTGATGTGGTGCGCGGCCCCATGCTGGCGCACAAGGCCGAAGAGGAGGGCGTGGCGGTGGCTGAGCGCATCGCAGGTCAACACGGTCATGTGAACTTCAACACGGTTCCTTGGGTGATTTACACCAGCCCGGAGATTGCCTGGGTCGGGCGCACCGAGCAGCAGCTCAAAGAGCAAGGCGTTTCCTACAAGGCGGGCACGTTCCCGTTTCTTGCCAACGGTCGCGCCCGTGCGCTGGGAGACACCACTGGGATGGTCAAATTTTTGGCCGATGCCAGAACCGACGAAATTTTGGGTGTGCACATCGTGGGCCCCCAGGCCAGTGAACTGATAGCTGAGGCGGTGGTTGCCATGGAGTTTCGTGCTTCGAGCGAGGACATCGCCCGGATTTGCCACGCGCATCCGTCGCTTTCTGAGGCTACCAAGGAGGCAGCCTTGGCGGTGGACAAACGCACCCTCAATTTCTAAATGGGTGCCGGGCTTGCTCAAGTCAAACCAGTTCAATGATGTCTGTACGCGCCGCTTACGATGCCGAGCTCAAGGCCCGCGGTTACGAGAGTGACCCGGCTCAACTGCGTGCCGTGGAGGCACTGCAGCGCTGCGCAGAGCAATGGGCTGCCTACAAGGCCAAGCGGTCCAATGCCTTCAAAAAGCTGATCAGCCGTCCCGAGATTCCGCGCGGTGTTTACATGTTCGGTGGGGTCGGTCGAGGCAAAAGCTTTTTGATGGATTGCTTTTACAAGGCGGTGCCCATTGAGCGCAAGACGCGTCTACACTTCCACGAATTCATGCGTGAAGTGCATCGGCAGTTGCGCGATCTGCAGGGAACGGTCAACCCCTTGGACGAGTTGGGCAAGCGTGTCGCTCAGCGCTACAAGCTCATTTGCTTTGATGAGTTTCATGTGGCCGACATCACCGATGCCATGATCTTGCACCGGCTGATGGCGGCGTTGTTTGAAAATGAGGTGGGTTTTGTGACCACCTCGAACTTTGAGCCCGATGGTCTGTATCCGGGTGGATTGCACCGTGACAGAATCTTGCCGGCCATCGACATGCTCAAAGCCCGATTGGAGGTGGTCAATGTCGACCACGGCGTGGATTACAGACGGCGTACCTTGGAACAACTCAAGCTCTACCATTGTCCTTTGGGACCCGAGGCCGATGCGGCCATGGCTCAGGCTTTTGAGCGATTGGCTGAAACTCAGGATGAAGACCCTTCGCTCATGATCGAGGCGCGAGCGATCAAGGCCATCCGACGTGCCGGCGGTGTGGTCTGGTTTGATTTTCGTCAGCTTTGTGGGGGTCCGCGCTCCCACAACGACTATCTTGAAATTGCCAATCAGTTTCACACGGTGCTGCTGTCAAACGTGCCGCACATGCCAGTGCGCATGGCCTCTGAAGCCAGGCGCTTCACTTGGCTGGTCGATGTCTTGTATGACCGGCGGGTCAAGCTCATCATGTCGGCCGCCTCCGAACCCGAGGACCTTTACACCGAGGGCCCGCTGGCCCATGAATTTCCGCGCACGGCTTCCCGGCTCCACGAAATGCAATCGGCCGAGTTCATGTCACTGGAGCGGCGTCTGGTGGACACAGGACTGACGTGAAGCCGAGCCGAATCCTTGCTTTTTTGCTACCGGTTCTGTTTGTGGGCCAGGGATGGACGCAGACCGATATGGCGCCAGGCATTGCTGAGGCCGCCCTGCTCTCTGCTGAGCAGCGTGGGGTGCGACGGGCTCAAATTGCCTCGCAGCGGACAGAGCAGGCGGCAAAGCTGCAGGCGCAGGAGAGCGTATGCCGCCAGAGTTTCTGGGTCAATGATTGCCTCAGGGATGCGCAGGCCTCTCATCGTGCAGTGGTCTCGCGCCTGGACCAGCAGGTGCACGCGCTTGACGAGGTTGAGCGCCGTCAGCGCGCTGCTGCGGTGCTTGAACGAACGCAAGCTCGCCAGGAGCAGTCTGAACGGCCGACTGTGTCGCAGCCCCGCGGCTCCGGCCTGCCGGCTGAGCAGACGACCGCTCTGAAGCAGCGCAAGGCGCGCGAGAGCGCCCAGCAACGGATGATCAAGCAACAGAAAAAGCAAGAGCTGTTGAGTCAGCGTGCCCAGAGGCGCGAGCAGGCTGCGCAGGCCGCTCGCGCAAACTTGTTGCGCCGGCAGTCGGACAAAGCCGAATCTTCGCAAGAGTCGCTGCGCTGACCATGGATTTCCAACAGCGGGTGCAGGCTGCGTTTGAGGTCGGTGGCCTGCTCGCGCGGACCGCTGAGCAGTTTGAGCCGCGTCAAGGACAGGTTCAGATGGCGATGGCTGTGGCCCGAGCCATTGAGGACGGCGGCGCACTGGTGGTTGAGGCCAGCACGGGCGTGGGCAAGACGTTTTCCTATCTGGTGCCGGCTTTGCTCAGTGGAGAGCGGGTCTTGCTGTCAACCGCCACCAAAACCCTCCAAGATCAGCTCTACGGTCGTGACCTGCCCCGTTTGATCGACGCCCTTGGCCTGCCGGTCAGCACCGCCCTGCTCAAGGGACGCGCGAGTTATTTGTGTATTCACCGCATGCAGCAAGCCCCCCATCTAGAGGGCGGGCGGGAACGCTCCGCGGCCAAGGTTTTGGCGCGGATCGAGTCTTGGTCTCAGTCCACTCAGACAGGCGACCTGGCTGAATTGTCTGGCCTGGACGAACGTTCGCCGGTGTTGCCGCTGGTGACCTCGACCCGGGAAAATTGTCTGGGCTCGGTGTGTCCGAGCTTCAAAGCCTGTCATGTCAACCATGCGCGGCGCGAGGCCATGGCGGCCGATGTTGTGGTGATCAATCACCACTTGTTTTTTGCCGATCTCGCGGTCCGTGAGTCGGGCATGGCCGAATTGCTGCCCTCGGTGCGCGTGGTGATTTTTGATGAGGCCCACCAACTCAATGAGACTGGTTTGCAGTTCCTCGGAAAGGACTTGGGAACGGCGCAGGTGCTCGATTTTGTGCGCGATATGCTGGCGGCTGGCTTGCAAATGGCGCGGGGATTGGTCGATTGGCACGGCTTGTCCGGCCGTCTGGAGCGCGCCTGCCGCGAGTTGCGCTTGGTCGTCGGAAAAGCTCCGTCTGGAACCCGCTTGAATTGGCAAGGCCCCACCCCGCAGGGCCTGGCGCCTGAGGCCTGGGCCAGCGCTTTGGCCGATTTGCGGCAGGCGTGCGAAGCCTGTGCCCGCGACCTTGACACGGTCAGCGAATTGGCGCCTGACTTTGTGCGCTTGCGCGAGCGGGCCTTGCTTTTTGCATCGAAGCTGGAGCATTTTTGCGCCCCGGGGGCAACGGAAAAGGTCCGTTGGATTGAGGTCGCTCAGCAGGCTCGGCTGGTCGAATCGCCTCTGGATATTGCTCAAGAGGTGGGCTCCCGGATGTTGGGCCCTGAGCAACAGGGGCGAACTTGGATTTTTACTTCAGCCACCCTGGGCGATGACGAAAAGCTGTCTTGGTTCACCACGCCCTGCGGCTTGCAGCAGGCGCAGGTGCTGCGAATTGGCAGCCCCTTTGACTACAGCGTCCAGGCCGCCCTTTACATTCCCGCTGACCTGCCTGAGCCGGCAGACCCTGGGCATTCTGATCGTGTCGCCGCGCTGGTGGCCGATTGGGCATTGCGCTTGGGAGGGCGCACGCTGGTTCTGACCACAACGCTCAAGGCGCTCAACCGCATTGCGCAGGTATTGCAAGAGCGCTTTGAGCCCAGTGGATCGTTGGACATTTTGGTGCAAGGCCAGGGAACACGGCGTGAACTCATGGAGCGGTTCAGAGGTGGCGCCGATGAACGCGGCTGTGTGTTGGTGGCTTCGGCCTCGTTCTGGGAGGGCATCGATGTGGCCGGGGACGCCCTGCAATTGGTCGTGATCGACAAATTGCCTTTCCCACCCCCGAGCGATCCTTTGGCGCAGGCCCGATCCCGGCAAATTGAGGCCCAGGGCGCAAGTGCCTTCAATGAATATTTTCTGCCCGAGGCGGCGGTGGCACTCAAGCAGGGCGCCGGGCGCCTGATACGCCGTGAGACCGACCGCGGAGCGCTCGTATTGTGCGATACCCGCCTGCTGGGCAAGGGCTATGGCGCCCGCCTGATCAGGGCGCTGCCGCCCATGCGCCGATTACAAAGCCCGCAGCAGATGGACCATTGGCTCGACCAACTCACCACAGGCGGTACCACGGGCGCTTGCTAGCGCCCGGCCCCGCCTGGCCTAAAAATTCACTTTTAGGGTAGGAGCGTTGCATGATGCGCAGCGTATCGTCTCGCAGGTCTTTCATGCCCAGCGCGTCATAGGAGCGGTAAAGAATGAACATGGCCTCTTCGAGCGCTGGAACATCGCGAAACTCGTTGATGGCGGTCTGCGCCCTATTGATGGCCGCGACGTAAGCCCCACGGGAATGGTAGTAACGCGCCACATTGACCTCTGATTTGGCCAATGAATTGACGATATAGTTCATGCGCAGTCGCGCATCGGGCGTGTATTTGGATTCGGGAAAGCGGGCCACCAGCTCCTTGAAAGCGGCGAAAGATTCCTTGGCTGCCTTTTGATCACTTTCCGACAGGTCTTTGCGCGCCAGCCTTCCCAACAGTCCCAAGTTGTCATTGAAGCTGGCCAGACCCTTGAGGTAGAGCGCATAGTCCAGCGCCGGGCTCGCTGGGTGCAGCCGGATGAACCGGTCGAGCGTTGCGATGGCTTGGCCTGACTCGCCGGCCTTGTAATGCGCGTGCGCCTTTTCCAGCTGCGCTTGTTGTGCCAGTGGGGTGCCAGCGGCTCGACCTTCGAGCTTTTCGAACAGGGTCACGGCCTTGTCGTAGGCGCCATTGGCGGCCTCGTCCCGGGCCTCGCTGTATATCTTGTTCGGACTCCAGCCGGCGGTTGGATCTTTTGGGTCGCTGGCGCAGCCTGAGAGAACCAGCGCAAGTGCCAGGCTGAGCCGTCCGATGCGAGCCGTTGATAATCGTCCTAACACCATACTGATGACCTTTTGGTTGACTTTGCAATGACCGGCTTCGGGAAGAGCGCAGAAATTATAGAACCGAGCTCAGAAGCTGACGCTTCGTGGGCCGAGGATCAGGACGAGGCGGGGCTCGAGCGCGATGCCGAATGGCGCCAGTGTGAAGCGGGTGCGGCTGATCACGGGCAAAGGCTAGATCGTGCCCTGACGCTGCTGGTGCCGGAATTGTCGCGCAGTTATTTGCAGCAATTGATCGAGTTGGGGGCAGTGCAACTCAACGGGCGCGTTCATCAGCGCTCGTCCACCAAGGTCAAGGTGGGGGACAGACTGGCCATCGAGCTGCGCCCCACGCCGCAGAGTCAGGCCTTCCATCCACAGGCCATGGCTCTGAGTCCTGTCTACGAAGACGAACACCTTCTGGTCATTGACAAGCCGGTGGGCTTGGTGGTCCACCCGGCTCCTGGGCACTGGAGTGGAACACTGCTCAATGGCTTGCTCGCCCACCATGCAGGCGCCCGGATGTTGCCCAGGGCCGGTATCGTTCACCGTTTGGACAAAGACACCAGTGGCTTGATGGTCGTCGCCAAGTCGCGTTGGGTGATGGATGAACTGGTCCAGGCCATTGCCCAGCGGCGGGTTCGGCGTGAATATCTGGCACTGGCCCATGGCCGGTGGCCAGGGCCATCGACGGTGAGGACCGAGCAGGCCATCGGCCGCGATCCGCGGTTGCGCACACGCATGGCCGTGGTCGATCTCCAGCGCCAGCCGGGCAAGCCAGCGGCAACTGACCTGCGTTTGTTGGACAGTCAAGCCCTGGCGAGCTTTTTTCACTGCCGTTTGGATACGGGCCGGACCCACCAGATCCGGGTGCATCTGATGCATTTGGGGCATCCCCTCTTGGCCGATGAGCTCTATGGTGGGCGGCCTCTGGCAGGCATGAAGCGTCAAGCTTTGCACGCTTGGCGCCTGTCTTTGGACCATCCAGTCACCCGCCAGGCATTGAGTTGGCAGCGTCAGTTGCCCGACGACATGGCCGATGCCTTGGCCCAACTGCAATTGAGCCCGCCGCCATCGGCGTGGGCTGCCGCCGCGTCAGTGGATTGGCCTGAGATACAATAGGGCCACACAGCCGGTCTGCTCCAGACTGGCCTGGGCTGAGTGCAGCGCCCTCTATCTGCTGTGGCTGTGTCCCCCCGTTTTTGCGCTGCCCACGATTCGGCCCAGGATGTCGGTCTTGGTGCATTGCACTTTCAACGATTGATCACATGAATACGACGGATGCCAAGCGCGTCCTCGAAACGGCTCTCATCTGTTCCCCGCAGGCCATGTCCTTGAGGGACATGGAGGTGTTGTTCGAGGCCAGCGTGGGTGCCGACACCCTCAAGCGACTTCTCGCCGATCTTCAGGACGAGTGGTCTGGGCGAGGTGTTCAATTGGTGAAAGTGGCCTCAGGCTGGCGCTTTCAGAGTCGGCCTGAAATGCGACCCTACCTGGATCGTCTGAACCCGGAAAAGCCTCCCAAGTACACCCGGGCAACGCTGGAGACGCTGGCCATCATTGCCTACCGTCAGCCCGTAACCCGCGGCGACATGGAGGACATACGTGGCGTCACGATCAATTCTCTTTTGCTCAAGCAGCTTGAAGATCGGGGCTGGGTCGAGGTGATCGGCCACCGCGAAACCGTTGGCCGCCCCGCGTTGTATGCGACCACCCGCCAGTTTCTCGATGACCTGGGTCTGCAATCGCTCGATCAGCTGCCCACTCTTGATGCCGGCGTTGTTGATGACGCCGTTCTGGAGCAAATTGAATTCGGGCTGACCGAGCCGACGCCCGGTGAGTTTGCGCAAGACGAGGCATCGGTCGTGCCTCAGAGCGCTCACCCTGTGACCGGCCAGATCGCCGAGCCTTGAAAGCCATGCACTCCAATCCAGACGCCATCGATACGGGGCCTGTGCCCGATGCCCAAGCCGGGCAACCGGCCGCGGCGCCGCTCGTCGACCCACAAGACGTCAGCCAGGCCGAAGTGCCCGGTGCAGAGCAACCCGGGCGGGGCCGTCGTCGCTCTCGCCGCTCTCGCGAGCGCTCTGAGGTTGCTGCCAGCCCGCAAGAGGGCCAAGCGCCGTCGCCGCAGACCCGGCGCGAGCGGCCGCCGCGCAGGGATCCGGATCGAGCGCCTCGTGCGGCCTATCAATTCGAGGATGTGGTCGCCGGACAGATCGATGCCGACGAGCAGGATCCCATGGTGGAGTTGCCCAAGCGTGTGCTGACCCCGCAGCCTGAGAGCCCGAAATTGCACAAGGTACTGGCCCAGGCCGGCTTGGGCTCCCGCCTGGAGATGGAGCAACTCATTTTGGAGGGGCGGATCTCGGTCAACAATGAGCCCGCTCATATCGGTCAGCGCATCCAGTTCGGCGATGCGGTCAAGGTCAATGGCAAGCCTTTGCGGGTGCGAATTGCCCCGCCGCCGCCCCGCGTGATCGCCTACCACAAGCCTGCCGGGGAGGTGGTAACGCATGACGATCCGCAAAATCGACCCACCGTTTTTCGCAAATTGCCCAAGCTGTTTCAAGGCAAGTGGCAGTCGGTAGGCCGTCTTGATCTCAATACCGAGGGCTTGCTGCTGTTCACCAGTTCGGGGGAGCTGGCCAATAAGTTGATGCATCCGCGCTTCGGACTCGAGCGCGAGTACGCAGTGCGTGTCCTGGGCGCTTTGAGCTCGGAAGAAAAGCAGCGCTTGCTCGAGGGCGTTGCCCTCGATGACGGCATGGCCCAGTTCGGAGCCATTGAAGAAGCCGGAGGCGGTGAAGGGGTCAATTGCTGGTACCGGGTGACCATTGCCGAGGGTCGCAACCGTGAGGTGCGGCGCATGTTTGAGGCTGTCGGGCACGCCGTTAGTCGCTTGATTCGCATCCGCTATGGCGCTTTCATGTTGCCGCGGGGCTTGCGCCGTGGCGCCTACGTCGAACTCGATGAGCGTGACATCGCCCAGCTGACCCGGGTTTTGCGGCAGGTCCAGCAGCACCCGCGCGAGCAGCGACCAGCCCGACCGGCCGCCGCCGTTGGGGATGCGCGCACTCGATCTGACCGCTCCGAGTCGGCTCGACCAGGGCTGGCGCAATCCCCTCAGCCCTTCGATCCGGAGTTGACCGGGCCGGGGCTGGGCGCTCCGACGCAGGAGAGCGTGGGCGATGGCGAGGATGGCGAGCCCATAGGACCGTACGAGTTTCAGCCGCCGCCCGGCCGTCATGAGGCCGGCCGCATTGACACGGCCGGATCGGGTCGCCGCAAGCGTGCCCGTGGCAATGGCCCGCGGCCATCAAGCCCTCAACCGGGCTTCAATATGGCGGCCCAGGGTAAGAAGCGCCAAAGCCGCAATCCGCGCGGTGGCGGTGGGGCCGGTGGTGCAGGGTCGGGGGGTGGTCAGCCCGACCCGATGAAAACCTCTTTTGGCTACATTGGTGCCGACACGTTCACCCGCCAGCGCCAAGGGCCCGGTCAGGGTCAAAGCCGCGGCGGCAATCGCTCAGGCCGCAAGGGCGGTCGGGGCTGACCCCTGATTCGGCAAGGGATTGAGGCGGGTGGGAAAACCCGAAGCAATAGGCCCTAAAATAGCGGGCTTTGTCCCGCATCGGTTCAAATTTTCAGAAAAACCAATGGAATTTCCATGGCCATCGAGCGCACCCTTTCGATCATCAAACCTGACGCCGTTTCCAAGAATGTGATTGGTCAGATTTACGCACGCTTTGAGGCAGCTGGCCTGAAGATCGTGGCGGCAAAAATGGCTCACCTCTCCCGCGCAGAGGCCGAGGCGTTTTACGCCGTGCACAAGGCCCGTCCGTTTTTCAAAGATTTGGTGGATTTCATGATCTCCGGGCCTGTCATGATTCAAGCCCTTGAAGGGGAGAATGCGATCCTCAAAAACCGCGATCTCATGGGAGCCACCGACCCCAAGAAGGCCGCGGCTGGCACCATTCGCGCCGACTTTGCCGACAGCATCGATGCCAACGCCGTCCATGGATCGGATGCCCCGGAGACAGCAGCCCAAGAGGTGGCTTTCTTCTTTCCTGGCATGAGCGTCTATTCGCGCTGAACGCATTGCTGCTCGTGCGGGCCCCAAGCCTGCTTCAGACGGCGGGGCCCCAGGGCCCCGCTGTGCATTGCGGCGCTGTGTACGGGCTTGGCCCCTTGTAATTTTGTCCGCACGCGTTACGCTTGACAGCTGCCAACAGTCCTCGCGCAATGACCACCAACCTTCTTGGCTTTGATTTGGCTGCGCTGGCTGATTTTTGCGATCAGCTGGGGGAAAAGCGTTTTCGTGCCACACAGCTGTTTCGCTGGATCCATCAGCGCGGGGTCGGTGATTTCTCGCAAATGACCGATCTGGCCAGGTCGCTGCGTGACAAGCTGGCTCGACATGCCCATGTGCAGGCCATGCCGGTCGTATCGACCCAGCGATCTGCCGACGGCACCATCAAGTGGCTTTTCGACGTCGGTGATGGCAATCTGATTGAAAGCGTGTTCATTCCTGAGAGCGATCGGGGCACCTTGTGTGTTTCGTCCCAGGCGGGATGCGCCGTGGGTTGCCGCTTTTGCTCGACGGGGCATCAGGGATTTAGCCGAAACCTGCAGACGAGTGAAATCTTGGCCCAGCTTTGGCATGCCGAGCACATGTTGCGACGCGAGTTTGACCAGCAAGAGCGCGTGATCACCAATGTGGTCATGATGGGCATGGGCGAGCCCTTGCAAAACTACGCCCAGTTATTGCCTGCATTGCGGGCGATGCTCGACGACCATGGGTATGGACTGTCGCGCCGGCGTGTGACCGTATCGACCTCCGGGGTTGTGCCCGTGATGCAGCGACTGTCTCAGGATCTGCCGGTCGCCCTGGCGGTGTCCTTGCACGCCTCCAACGATGCGCTGCGTGACCATTTGGTTCCGCTCAATCGCAAATACCCGATCGACGAATTGCTGCGGGCTTGTGCGGCTTACCAGCAGTTTGCACCGCGTGACTTCATCACCTTTGAGTACTGCATGCTCGACGCAGTCAACGATAGGACCGAGCATGCCCACGAATTGGTGGCCTTGATTCGGCGCCATGCCGCCAGCGGCCTTTCGGTCAAGCTCAATCTGATTCCCTTCAACCCTTTTGCCGCCTCGGGCCTCAAGCGCTCTACGTCGCAGCAGGTCCAGGCGTTTGCCAGCGTCTTGCTCGACGCGGGCATCGTGACCACGGTGCGCAAGACGCGAGGCGATGACATCGATGCGGCTTGCGGCCAACTTGCCGGCGATGTGAAGGACCGAACCGACGTGCAACAGCGCATGACCAGTCAGCGTCAGGCCATGATAGGCGGCGTCCCTGTGGTCGCGCTCTCCGATGGGTTGAGCGTGGGGCGCTGATGAGGCCAGTCCTGATCCTGGCTGTCTGTGGGCTCAGCGCCCTGATTCTCGGATGCTCTGTGTCGGCCAGTGGTCGGGTTGCGCCCATGGATCGGGTCACTGAATCCGATCAGTCGGCCGAGCATCGGAGGGCGCACTTGCGCTTGAGCCTGGCCACGGCTTACCTGCAGCAGGGGCAGACTTTGGTCGCCCTCGATGAGGTCAAGCAAGCGCTGGCTCTGGCGCCAGACTTGTCGGCCGCTTGGCATTTGCGCGGTGTGATTTACATGCAATTGGGTGATGTGTCGCGAGCGGACCCCAGTTTCGAGCGTGCCATGGCGTTGAGTCCCGATGATGCTGATCTCTTGCACAATTACGGCTGGTTGCTTTGTCGCTTGCCTGTCGCTGAGGACCGCCATGTACGGGCTCAGGCCCTGTTGAGGCGAGCGGCGGCCCGCTCCACAGCCGCCCAGTCCGCCAAAAGTTGGCTGGCTTTGGCCATCTGCCAGGAGCAGGTCGGACAAACCGGGCAGGCGCTCGATAGTCTTTTTCAGCCTGCTCTCATAACCATGGCCGATGCCCCGACCCTCTGGCAAGCGGCCAAGTTGGCCCGCAAGCTTGATAATGCCGGTCTGGTGGCTCGGTTTGGGGAGCAGCTGCGCCATCGTTACGGCCGTTCGCAGCAGGCGGCGGCATTTGACAAGGGTGCCTGGGATGAGTG
>SXGQ01790576.1_pt1 | contig 12556 bp, 10 predicted proteins | sample 3178371 | NCBI WGS metagenome assembly SXGQ01 (sample SAMN11356859, study PRJNA531348) | freshwater metagenome | isolation source: freshwater sample F1-20 | place: China: Fuxian Lake, Yuxi | collected 2017-12-25
GCCCACCGGGCAAGGGCACCACCATCAGAGCGGAGATTCCGTGCGCGTCGTCGTAGCCGATGATTCCGTGTTGCTGCGCGAGGGCATCGTGCGGCTGTTGACCGAAGCGGGGATGGACGTCGTCGGCCAGGCCGGCGACGCGGAAGACCTGCTGCGCAAGGTGGGCGCCCATAGGCCGGACGTCGCGATCGTCGACATCAAGATGCCGCCGACCCACACCGACGAGGGCCTGCGCGCCGCGGCCGAGATCCGCGAGCGCCAGCCCGACGTCGGCGTCCTCGTCCTCAGTCAGTACGTCGAGGAGGGCTACGCCCTGGAGCTGGTCGGCGGGGCCGGGACCGGCTACCTGCTCAAGGACCGCGTGGGCGACATCGACCGCTTCGTCGAATCGGTCCGCCGTGTCGGCGAGGGTGGGTCGGCCCTCGACCCCGAGGTCGTGGCCCAGCTGCTCGGCAGGCGCCGGCAGACCGACCCCCTCGAGGGTTTGAGCCCACGGGAGCGGGAGGTGCTCGGCCTCATGGCCGAAGGCCGCTCCAATCACGGCATCGCGCAGCAGCTCGTCGTGACCGAGCGGGCGGTGGAGAAGCACGTCACGAACATCTTCGGCAAGCTCGACCTTCCCCTCGCACCCGACGACCACCGGCGTGTGCTCGCCGTGCTGGCGTTCGTGCGCGCCGCACCCTGACCCCCCGCATTCCCAGGAGCCTCCATGCCCGACATCGTCACCGCCACCGACCTGACGCGCCGTTACGGCGAGGGTGCCGCCGCCGTCGACGCGCTCGCCGGGGTGACCGTCGCGTTCCCCGCTGGTGGGCTGACCGCGATCATGGGGCCGTCGGGCTCGGGCAAGTCCACGCTGATGCACTGCCTCGCGGGCCTCGACACCCCGACGAGCGGCAGCGTCCAGCTCGACGGCGTCGAGCTGTCCGGCCTCTCCGACAAGGCGCTGACCGAGCTGCGGCGTGACCGGGTCGGGTTCGTCTTCCAGGCCTTCAACCTCCTGCCGGTCCTGACGGCGGAGGAGAACATCACGCTGCCGCTCACCCTTGCCGGCCGCAAGCCCGACCAGGCATGGCTCGACCAGCTCATCGACACGGTGAACCTCGGCGACCGGCGGACGCACCGGCCGGCGGAGCTGTCCGGCGGCCCGCAGCAGCGCGGCGCGGTGGCGCGTGCGCTGGTCCACAAGCCGGCGGTCGTGTTCGCTGACGAGCCCACCGGCAACCTCGACTCCAAGTCGTCCGGTGAGATCCTCACCCTGCTGCGCCGGTCGGTCGACGACCTTGGCCAGACCGTCATCATGGTCACGCACGACGCGAAGGCTGCGGCGATCGCCGATCGTCTGCTCGTGCTCGCGGACGGGCGCGTCGTGCACGACGGCCCGGCGGGTGACGCCGACCAGGTCTTCGAGGTCATGCGCGGGGTCGCGGCGTGACCTCCCTGACGCTCAAGAGCCTCGCGTCGCGCAAGCTCCGCACGGCGCTGACCTCCATCGCGATCATCCTCGGCGTCGCGATGATCTCGGGGACGTTCGTCCTCACGGACACGATCAACAAGTCGTTCGACGACATCTTCCAGGCCGGGTACGAGGGCATCGACGTCGCGGTCAGCCCGAAGACCGTCGAAGGCCTGGAGGGGGACACCGGACCGGTCGCCCAGCCGCTGCCGGAGGCGCTCGTGCAGCGGGTCGCGGCGGTGGACGGCGTCGCGCTCGCCGAGGGCGCGGTCACCGGCCAGGTCTCCATCCGCGACAAGGACGGCGAGGCCGTCACCCAAGGCGGCGCCCCGAACTTCGCCGCCAGCGTGGGGGACGAGCAGTTCACGCCGTTTCGCTACACCGAGGGCCGGGAGCCGGCGGCCGACAACGAGGTCGCACTCGACGCGAAGACGGCCAGCGATCAGGACTTCGGCCTCGGCGACCAGATCGAGATCGTCGGAGAGGAGGGCGCGAAGCGCTACGAGCTCGTCGGGATCGCGAAGTACGGCGACGTCGACTCGCTCGCGGGCGCGTCGTTCGCGCTCATGACCCGGGCGGAGACGCAGCGGATCACCGGCCGCGTCGGCCAGGTCGACGAGATCGACGCCGCGGCCGAGGAGGGCGTGAGCCCCGACGAGCTGAAGGACCGCGTCGCGGCGGCGCTGGCGGGCGAGCCCGTCACGGTGCGTACCGGCCAGGAGTCGGCGGACAAGCAGTCCAGCGACCTGCAGGAGCAGCTGGGCTTCCTGCGGACGGCCCTGCTGGTCTTCGGCGGGATCGCGGTGTTCGTCGGCGCGTTCGTCATCTACAACACGTTCTCGATCACGGTCGCGCAGCGCACCCGGGAGCTGGCGCTGCTGCGCACCCTCGGCGCGTCGCGGCCGCAGGTGCTCGGCGGGGTCGCGCTCGAGGCGTTCCTCATCGGCCTGTTCGCGTCCGTGCTCGGCATGCTCGGCGGGCTCGTGCTCGCCCCGGCGCTCACCGGATTGTTCGCCGCGCTCGGATTCGACCTCGAGACCGGCGGCAACGTCGTCCTCGCGCGCACGGTGATCGTCGCGCTCCTGGTCGGCACGATCGTCACGGTCCTCGCGAGCCTCGCGCCCGCGGTGCGCGCCACCAGGGTGGCGCCGATCGCGGCGATGCGCGAGGGCCTGTCCGAGGGCGAGGCCCGCCGCAGGCGCCCGTACTTCGCCACGTTGCTACTCGTCGTGGGCATCGGCCTGCTGCTCGCCGGCCTGTTCGGCGGCGGCTCGGGCGGGCAGGCCGCGAGCCTGCTGGGCCTGGGCGCCGCGGTCGTGTTCCTGGCAGTTGCGCTGCTCAGCCCGCGACTCGTGCGGCCGATGGCGGCGGGCATCGGCAAGCCGCTGCAGAGCGCCTTCGGCCTGAGCGGCCGGCTGGCGCGCGAGAACGCGACCCGCAACCCCGCGCGCACCGCCGTCACCGCGGCGGCGCTCATGATCGGCGTGGCGCTCGTCGCGTTCGTGTCGATCTTCGCCGCCGGCCTGCAGGGCTCGGTGGAGGCGTCGGTCGACCGGGCGTTCACCGGGGACATCACGGTGCTCAGCACCGACGGGTTCTCACCGATCCCCGAAGGCGTGCAGACCGCCGTGAACGACGTCCCGGGCGTCGCGTCGTCCTCGGCGTTCCGGTTCGCGGAGTCCCGCGTGCGGGGCGTTTCCGGGAATGTCGCGGTCATCGGCGTCGATCCCGAGGTGGCCGACAGCTACACGGCCACGTGGAAGGACGGCGACGACGAGCTCCTGCGCACGCTGGGGTCCGACGGCGTCATCGTCAACAACGGGACCGCGGTCGCCGACGCGAAGAAGATCGGCGACACGATCGACGTGCTCACGCCCACGGGCAGGCGCGTCACGCTGACGGTGCGAGGCGTCCTAAACGAAGGCGACTTCGACCTGCTCGGCGGCGGCATGGTCGTCTCCTCCGAGGTGATGACGCGGGAGTTCGGCGTGCGGCAGCCCGCGCTCCTGTCGGTCGCGTTCGACGACAGCCGGCCGGCTGCGCAGACCCGCGCGGCGGTCGACGAGCTGCTGGCGACCCGGTTCCCGAACGCCGAGGCCCAGGATCGCGAGGAGCTCAAGGAGTCGCAGTCCGACCAGATCGGGCAGCTGCTCGGGCTCATCTACGCGCTGCTGGCGCTCTCGGTCATCGTCTCGCTGTTCGGGATCGTGAACACGCTGGCACTGTCCGTGTTCGAAAGGACCCGGGAACTGGGCATGCTGAGAGCCATCGGGACGACCAAGCGACAGGTCCGCCGCATCGTGCGGCTCGAAGCGGTCATCACCTCGCTCATCGGCGCCAGCCTGGGCGTCGTGCTGGGCGTGCTGTTCGCGCTGCTCGTGTCCCGGCCGCTGGAGGAGGAGGGCTTCGTGCTGACGTTCCCGATCGCCACGCTCCTCGTCCTCCTGGTCCTGTCCGCGCTGGCCGGCGTGATCGCCGCGATCATGCCCGCCCGCCGAGCCGCGAAGCTCGATGTCCTCGACGCCCTCGCCTACGAGTAGCGACGACGTCCCGGTCCTGCCGGCGACCGCGACGACACCCGAAGGGGCGTCGGCAGGTCGCCGGCCGGTCACCGTGCCCCGGTCGCTGGCGGTGCTCAGCGAGCTGGGCTGGCGGTTCCTGGTGTGCGTCGCCGCGCTCGTGGTGATCGTCTACGGGCTGTGGGAGCTGCGCCTGGTCCTGCTGCCGGTCTTCATCTCGCTGCTCGCGGCGACGATCCTCGCGCCCCCGGCCGTCTGGCTGCGCCACCGCGGCGTGCCCCGGACCATCGCGACGTTCGTCGTCTACGTCGCCGGGCTCGGCGTCCTCGCCGGCGTGCTGTGGCTCATCGTCCCCGCGACGATCCACGAGTTCGACGAGCTCGGCGTTCAGGTGGGCGGCGGCATCGACGAGGTCGGCGACTGGCTGGCGACCGGGCCGTTCGGGCTCACCGAGAGGGAGGTCCAGGAGGGCATCGACGAGTTGTCGAACCGCGTGCAGAGCAGCGCGGACGACATCGCCTCGGGCGTGTACACCGGTGCCCTCGTCGCGGTGCAGGTCCTCGCCGGGATCCTCATCGCGCTCGTCGTGACCTTCTTCCTCGTCAAGGACGGCGACCGGATGTGGGACTGGGTCGTGCGGCTGACGCCGGTGCGCCGGCGCGAGACCATCCACGCGGCCGGGGAGGAGGGCTGGCGCGTGCTCAGCGCGTTCGTGCGCGGCATCACCATCATCGCGGCGATCGACGCCATTGCCATCGGGCTGGCCCTGTGGATCATCGGTGTCCCGCTCGTCATGCCGCTGGCACTGCTGACGTTCGTCCTGGCGTTCATCCCGTTCATCGGGGCGTTCACCGCGGGCGCGGCGGCGGCGCTCGTCGCACTGGTGTCCAACGGGTGGGTCGACGCGCTCCTCGTGATCGCGGCCGTGACCGCGATCCAGCAGCTCGAGGGCGATCTCCTCTACCCGGTCATCGTGGGGCGGACCGTCGAACTGCACCCGGTCGCGATCCTTGTGTGCGTCGGCGCCGGCGGCATCCTGGGCGGGATCATCGGCGCATTCCTCGCGGTGCCGGTCGCCGCGCTCGTCGCGACCGTCATCCCGCTCGTGCGGCGCGAGGTGCGGCTGTCCCACACGCTCGACCCGCCGCCGCCCCAGGGCGACGAGCGGCCGCCGTCGGAGATCGTGCTCCCCTAGAGCACGATCTCGCAGTCCGGCGCGACCTTGTCCTTACTGTCCTTCTGCACCCGGTCGCGACCCGGGCCGCACTCGATGATGTCTGCGCCGCCGCCGACCGCGCGGATGGTGTCGTCGCCGCTGCCGCCGTACACCCTGTCCTTGTCGTAGCCGGGGCGAATGGTGTCGTTGCCGGCGCCGCCGTAGATCGTGTCCTCGCCACGGCCGCCGGAGATGTCGTCGTCCCCCGCGCTGCCTGACAGCTCGTCGTCGCCGAAGCCGCCGATGATGTGGTCGTCGCCCGGTCCGGCGTCGACGTCATCGTCGCCGCGGCCGGCGTCCACGTCGTCGTTGCCGCCGAACAGAAGGATCCGGTCGTCGCCGTCCAGGGCCACGATGACGTCGTCGCCCTCGGTGCCCTCGAGCACGTCGTCGCCGTCGCTGCCCTTCTCCTGGTCGCGGTTGATCGCGGTGGCCGACGGGGTGCCGCGGTCGGCGACCTTCTGGCCGACGAGCTGCAGGCCGCCGTTGGTCCGGCCCTGCAGGGGCTGGAAGCCCTCGTCGTCGACGGGATCACCCTTGATGACGTTCTCGCAGTCGGCGGCGTAGTTGCCTTCGGTGTTGCTGGAGACGTAGACCGTGTCGTCGCCGGGGCCGCAGTCGATGGTGTCGACGCCCGGGCCGGTGTAGATCGTGTCGTCGCCGTCGCCGCCGCGCAGGGTGTCCTCGCCCGCCTCGCCGCCGGACAGCACGTCGTTGCCGGGACCGCCGTCGATCTCGTCGTTGCCGGCGCCGCCGTCGATGGCGTCGTCGCCCTCGTCGCCGAACGCGCGGTCGGCGCCGTTGCCCGTGAAGATGATGTCGTTGCCCGCGCCGCCCTGGACGTTGCCGTCGTTGCCGCGGTTGCTGTTGATGTAGTCGTCGCCGTCGCCGCCGAGCAGCGCCTTGTCGTCGCCGAACCCGGCTTCGATCAGGGCGTCGTCGCCGGGGCCGCCGTCCAGGGTGTCGTCGCCGTCGCCGCCGTCGAGCCAGTCGGTGCCGGGCCCGCCGTAGATCGTGTCGTTGCCCGTGCCGCCGTTCGCGCGCTCGCGATCGCCGTGGGACAGGTCGATCCAGTCGTCGCCGCTGCCGCCTTCGGCGCGGTCGCTGCCTGCCTCGCCCCAGATCCGGTCCTTGCCCGTGCCGCCGGAGAGGATGTCGTCACCCGCGCGCCCGCTGAGGGCGTCGTCGGATTCGAGGCCACGCAGCGTGTCGTCGCCCGTGGTGCCGACCAGCTTGTCCTTGTTCGGCGTGCCCTCGATCGTCTTCGCCCACGCGGTGGCGGTGAGCACGGTCAGCAGGGCGAGTGTGGCAACCAGCAGGCGTGAACGCATGGGAAGGACATCGGGCGCGCCCCACACGCCGGTGACGCGAGGCACCGGAAGGCGGACGAACGTCGGCGGGAGCGTTCCGCCGTCAACCGCCGCGGGTCGCGTGTACGATGCGACGCGCGTCGCGACCCCGGCGCAGCCACGCCGGTCTGGCCCGCACCCGACTCGGCGACACGGCGAAGTGGTCCCTGGCTTCGGGTACATGACGACGACCGCCTCTGCGGCCGCGGTGCGGGCACGGCCAGACGGAGGAACCATGTCGCAGTCCAACGCCCGGCGCCGCGCCGCCCTCGCCCATCAGCGTCAGCACGGTGGCACGTACACGCAGGCGCTCCAAGCCGTCACGAGCCCGGCCGGAGCGCTGTACAACCGCATCGGCCACGGGTATGCCGCCCGTCGCCGGCCCGATCCGCAGATGGCGGCGCAGCTGTGGGAGGCGCTCGGCGACGCCGTGACCGTGCTGAACGTCGGCGCGGGGACCGGATCGTACGAGCCGCGCGATCGCGACGTGACCGCGGTCGAGCCTTCGGCGGTCATGCGGGCGCAACGACCCGATGACGCCGCTCCCTGCATCGATGCCGAGGCCGCTGCGCTGCCCTTCGACGACGCAACGTTCGATGCGGCGATGGCAGTGCTCAGCGACCACCACTGGGCCGATCCCATCGCCGGGTTGCGCGAGATGCGACGGGTGGCCCGGCGGGTGGTCGTGCTGCAGTGGGACACGCGGATGCATCCCGAGCCGTTCTGGCTGATCCGCGACTACCTACCCGAGTTCGCGAGCCTCGCCGAGCAGGGACCGAGCCTGCGCGAGCGCGCCGAGGCGATCGGAGCGCGCATGGTCCCGGTACCGGTCCCCGCCGACTGCCGGGATGCCTTCTTTCACGCGTACTGGGCGAGGCCTGAGGCGTACCTGGAGGAGGAGGTGCGGCGCAGCACGTCGGTCTGGGGCCGGCTGGGGAAGCGTGTCGAGCAACGCGCGATCATGGCGCTGGCATCGGACCTGCAGACCGGCGTCTGGCCGCGCAGGAACGCCGAGATCCTGGGGCTCGACGCCCTGGACCTGGGCGCGCGGCTGCTGGTTGCGGAGTGAACGTCGCGACGCTCCCGCGGGAGCGTTGACGTGTCAACCGTCCGAGATTCCGTCCGGACATCGTGGGAACATATGTTCGTGTATGGAACCGGGTGGTCACCATGACGCTGGAAGAGCTGGCAGAACAGATCGCAGCATTGGCGGCGGACATCGAGGCCGCGACCTGCCGCTGGCTGGCGCTTGTCGCGGAGTTCGACCGCAGGGAGGGTTGGGGCCTCGAGGGCTGTGCATCCTGCGCGGCGTGGGTGGCGTGGCGATGCGCCATCGGCCCGCAGGCCGCCAGGGAGCATGTCCGGGTCGCGCGGCGGCTCCAGGAGCTGCCACGTGTGCAGGATGCCTTCTCTCGCGGGGAGCTCTCGTACTCGAAGGTGCGGGCGATCACGCGTGTTGACGGTGTCGTCGACGAGGACGAACTGGTCGAGCTGGCGCGCAACGCCACGGCCGCGCAACTGGACCGGATCGTGCGGTCCTATCGGTCTGCCACCCGGGTCGAAGCCGACGCTGAGCGCGCGCGCGAGGAGCGCTTCCTCGCGCTCGAGTGGGAGCCCGACGGGTCGCTGCGGGTCCGGGGCAGGTTGCCGGCAGAACAGGGAGCGCTACTGATGCGGGCCGTCGAGCTCGCGGCCGAGCAGTTGCGGGAAGACGCTTCGGCGGAGGAGCAGTCGTCCACAGAGGGGCACAGCACCGTTCCGGCCGGCGCACGACGGGCCGACGCGCTGGCGACGATCGCCGATCAGGCGCTCGCCGGACCGGGCGCGGGGCGCACCGGCGGGGACCGGGTGCAGCTCGTGGTCCACGTCGATGCCGTGGCGCTGTGCGAGGGAGACGGGCATGACGACGCTCGGCGCGAGCTCGAACACGGCCCGGTCTTGACGCGAGGGGCCGCGCGGCGGTTGGCCTGCGACAGCGCGGTCGTGCAGATCGCCGAGCGTGATGGCGAGCCTCTCTCGGTGGGGCGCAAGACCCGCAGGATCCCGCCAGCGCTCCGGCGCGCGCTGCGGGCTCGCGACAACGGATGCCGGTTCCCCGGCTGCACCAATCACCGATACGTCGACGCCCACCACATCCGGCATTGGGCGGACGGCGGTCCGACGGATCTGGACAACCTCGTCCACCTCTGCGGGCATCACCACCGTCTACTGCACGAGGGCGGCTACTCCGTGCGACCAGGTGCCGGCGGTGCGTTCGAGTTCCGCACCCCGGGCGGGCGTGTCCTGCGCGACCAGCCGCGGGTCCGACGCCGCGACGGGTGCGACCCGGCACTCCCGCGTGCCCGGGCAGGAGCGCGGCTGCAGATCCTGCATGACCGCCTCGACCTGGACCTCGCGACCGGGGCGATGATCTCCATCGCCCCGCCGGTCGATTCGGGATGAGCGCCGGTGCTCAGGGGGCGGGGAGTGCCTGCACCGACGCGAGGTCGTATGTCCCCGCGTCGCTGCCCAGGCCGCCCGCGACCTGCGACGCCGTGGCGCACCCCAAGCGCGCGGCGTCTGCCGGAGTCAGGTCCAGCGACAGCCCGCGCAGGAACCCGGCGCTGAACGCGTCGCCGCAGCCGGTGGTGTCGATGACGTCGACGGGGAAGGCCGGGACCTCCGCCACGCTGTCGCCGGTCACGACCACCGCGCCGTCGGCGCCCCGCGTGGCCGCGACGCCACCGACGCCACGCGCGAGCAGCGCTCGGCAGCCCGCCACCAGGTCGGTCTCGCCCGTGAAGCCCAGGACCTGCTCGTCGTTGGGCAGCAACCAGTCGAGGTGGGGGAGCGCGCCGCCGATCCACTCGAGGATGCCGGGGTCGCCCGGGGCGAGGATGTCGGCGGACGTGACGAGGCCGCGATCGCGCGCGCGGCTCAGCACCTGCGCGGCGACCTCGCCGCCCATGAACTCCGGGCCGCCGAGGTGCAGGAAGGTCGCATCGGCGAGCGCCTCGTCGGGCACGTCGTCCGGACCCGCGGAGGCGTTGGCGCCGACGACGTGGAACGCCGGGCGGTCACCGTTGGGCCGGATGGGCAGGACGCTCGCCGACGTCTGGGCGTCCTCGACGCGCCGCAGGAGCGAGACGTCGATGCCCTCGCGCTCGAGGAGCGACAGCAGCATGTCCCCGGCGGCGTCGGTGCCGACGGCGCCCGCGCTCCACACCGTCGCCCCCAGCCGTGCGAGCACGACGGCGGTCCCGCCGGCCGAGCCCGCGGCCGTCAGCCGGATCTGGTCGACGAGCTGCCCGCCCTGGCCCTCGGGGATCTCCTCGACGGGCCGGACGAGGACGTCCAGGACATGCACTCCCAGCGCGATCGCGCGCATCTCACTCCTCTTCGGCCGGGCGGGTCGCGCCGTAGCCGGTCGTGGTCACCTGCTCGACGACGGCCTGGACCGCGGCGTCGTCGAGGACGCGCGGCGTTCCGACCTGGGCCGCCCGCCAGTAGACCGTGCACGCCCACTCCAGCAGTTCGGTGGCGCGCAGCGCGGTGGCCAGGTCGGGACCGTGGGTCACCGCGCCGTGGTTGGCCATGAGCGCCGCGAGCCGGCCCTCCAGCGCGTCGAGGACGCCCGCCGCCAGCTCGGGCGTGCCGAACGTCGCGTAGGGCGCCACGCGGACCCCGCCACCCAGGCCGAGCATCTCGTAGTGGACGAGCGGCAGCTCGTCGAGGACGCAGGCCAGGGCGGTCGCCATCGGCGCGTGCGTATGCACGACGGCGCCGGACTCAAAGCGGCGGTACACGCCGAGGTGCAGGCTGAGCTCCGACGTCGGCGCCAGCGCGCCGAAGCGCACGGCGCCCTCGATGTCGACGACGGGCACGTCGGCGGCCTGAAGCTCGCCGAGGACGGCCCCCGTCGGCGAGACCGCCACGAGGTCGTCGCACCTCACGCTGAGGTTGCCGTTCGTCGCCGAGACGAGCCCGGCGGCGGCGAGCCTCCGGGCCGCAGCGGCGACCTGTTCGCGTTCGCGTTCGAGCATACGCCGTCGAGTGTACGGAACCGTTCAGTCGTGCGCGGTGGCGGCCGCCTCGGGGGCCGGCCTGAGGCGGTAGACCACGGTGAGCAGGGCGCAGAGCAGCCCGGCGGCGAGGGCGTAGCCCAGCTCGGCCCGCAGGACCTCGTCGTCGACGATCGGCGCGAACATCCACACCATGAACGCGACGCCCGCGATCGCCCACGCGACCGCCGCCTCCCGTGCGTGGCCGCGCGCCAGTGCCGCCTGGTTCAGCGTGCCGCCCGCGAGATGCAGGCCCATGCCGACCGCGACGATCGCCAGGCCGACCCGGCTCCAGTCGTAGTCGAGGTCGAAGAGCAGGTCCATCGCGAACGGCCCGACGGCCGCGAGCCCGATGGCGACGGCCGCAGCGAACCCCGCGATCGCCAGCACCGTGACGCGGATCGCCTTGGAGAACTCCCCGCCGTCCTCGGTGGCGTTCAGCCCGGCGAGGTGGGGGAGCAGGGAGCCCTGGATCGCCTGGAAGAGCTGCAAAGGCGCGCGGGCGATGAGCAGGATGCTGAAGACGATGCCCGCCAGCGCGGCGTCGGAGCTCGTGATGTCCACGGCGATGACCGCGCCGTTGATGAGCGTCTGCTCGGCGGCCATGACGACGAGGACCGCGGCCGCGAACCCGATCCCGTGGCGCAGCGACAGCCCGCCCTCCGCTTCCTGGACCGCGTCCTGGGAGACCGGCGGGTCATTGCGGCTGAACGCCAGCGGCACGACGATCAGCGACACGCACGGCGCGGCGACCATCCCGATCGCGACCGCGGTCTGCCCGGACGCCAGCCCGAGCACGACGGCCAGCGCGAAGAGCACCCGGGTCGTGGCCTCCAGGAAGACCAGCCCGCCGTACAGCTCGAAGCGCTGGTGCCCGGCCAGCCAGCCGCGCGCGAAGTAGCTGGCCGCGTAGGCCAGGACCGCGGCGACGAGGATCCAGTACAGCGACTCCGAGCCGTCGAGCAGGTCGTCCTGGATCGGGCCGCGCAGGGCGAGCGCGGCGACGAGGAACAGCGCCGCGAACGCGGTCTGGATCAGCAGCGGCTCGCGCAGCGGGTGTGACCCGTGGCCCAGTGCCCGCCGCTCGGCGATCGTCCGCGACAGCAGCTGCTCGATCGGCCGGTACAGGACCGTGACGACCACGAAGAGGACCGACCACAGGATGCTGATCCGCGAGTACTCGTCGGGCGTCAGCCCGTGCGAGGCCAGGGAGAAGTACGCGAAGGTGACGACGCCCGTCAGCGCGATGCCGACGGAGAGGATCCTCGCCCCGGCTCCATAGCCGCGGCGAGGGGCGTCCTGGTCAGCCAAGCCGGACGAGCAGCATGGTCCAGGGGAACGGCGACCGTGCCTCGACGACCTCGCCGTGCTGGCTCAGCAGCTTGATGAACGAGCGCTTGGACCAGTGGTTGAGGTGCCCGGGGGTGTTCCCGAGGTCCTTGATGTACGCCCCGCGCGCCATGTTCAGCATGCGCCACATCGGCTCGCGCGGCACGCTGACCAGCAGATGCCCGGACGCGACACGCGCCATCTCGGCGACCGTGTGCTCAGGATCGGGCACGTGCTCGAGGACCTCGATCGCCGTGGCGACGTCGAACTCGTTGTCCTCGAACGGCATGTTCTCGGCCTTCAAGATCTTGTACTCGAGGTTCGGCGCGGTGCGCTGCTCCCAGAACGACTTCAGCGTCGGGTCGTCGAGATCGATGCCTACGACGCGCTTGTCGCTGAGCTGCTGCGCCCACTGGTGCGTGTGGTGCGCCTCACCACAGCCGACGTCCAGCAGGGACGCCGGCGCCGCCTGCGTGAACAGGTCGTCGAGCGCCCGCTCGAAGCCCGCCTGCAGCCGCTTGGCCACCGGGTTGGTCGTGTTGTACTTGTCGTACGTGTTGCCGGTGACCGTGCCCTCGGCATCGACGGTGACGGTGGGACTCATAGCTTGATGGCCTCGCGCTCCTCGGTCTTGCCCGTCGCGCCGC
>SXGQ01277142.1_pt1 | contig 12555 bp, 9 predicted proteins | sample 3178371 | NCBI WGS metagenome assembly SXGQ01 (sample SAMN11356859, study PRJNA531348) | freshwater metagenome | isolation source: freshwater sample F1-20 | place: China: Fuxian Lake, Yuxi | collected 2017-12-25
ACTACGACACCTCGGACAAACTTTTCTTCGAGCCCCTCACGCTCGAAGACGTTCTCAACATCTGCGATCAGGAACAACCCCACGGCGTCATCGTCCAGTTCGGCGGCCAAACCCCCCTCAACCTCGCCGCAGACCTCGAACGCCACGGCGTCCCCATCATCGGAACCTCCCCCAAATCCATCGAACAAGCCGAAGACCGCAAATTCTTCTCCGCGCTGTTAGACAAGCTCAACCTCAAACAAGCCGAAGCCGGAACCGCCACCAACGAAGCCGAAGCCCTCGAAGTCGCCAACCGCATCGGCTACCCCGTCCTCGTCAGACCCTCCTTCGTCCTCGGCGGCCGCGCCATGATGATCGTCTACTGCGATTCCGAACTCTCCACCTACATGCGCGAGGCCGTCACCGCCTCTCCCGAACGCCCCGTCCTCGTCGACCGCTTCCTCGACAACGCCACCGAAGTCGACGTCGACTGCATCTCCGACGGCGAAACCTCCGTCGTCGGCGCCATCCTGGAACACATCGAACAGGCCGGCATCCACTCCGGAGACTCCGCCTGCGTCATCCCCGCCTTCTCTCTATCCGATTCCATCAAGGCCGAAATCGTTAGAGCCGCCAAAGACCTCGCCAAGGAACTCCAGGTCCGCGGCCTCATGAACATCCAGTTCGCCTTCAAGGACGAGCAACTCTACGTCATCGAGGTCAACCCCCGCGCATCCCGTACCGTCCCCTTCGTTTCAAAAGCCACCGGCGTCTCCCTCGCCAAACTCGCCGCCAAAATCATGGTCGGCGAAAAACTCAAGGACCTCGGCTACACCGAAACCATCATCCCACCCCACTTCTCCGTCAAAGAAGCCGTCTTCCCATGGAACCGCTTCCCAGGCATCGACATCGTCCTCGGACCCGAAATGAAATCCACCGGCGAAGTCATGGGCATCGATCCCGACTGGGGAATGGCCTACGCCAAATCTCAAATCTCCGCCTTCAACCCCCTCCCCACCTCCGGCAACGTCTTCCTTTCGGTTTCTGATAGAGACAAAGACCGCGCCGTCGCCGTCGCCCGCGACCTCATCGCACTCGGCTTCAAAGTCTACTCCACCGGCGGAACCCACCAACGCCTCACCGACGAAGGCATCCCCTCCAACCGCGTCTACAAAGTCCTCGAACAAGCGCGACCCAACGTCATCGACATGATGAAAAACCACGAAATCCACTTCGTCATCAACACCCCCAGCACCCACGAATCCCGCGCCGACGAAATCCTCATCCGCTCCACCGCCATCGCCCAGAAAATCTCCCACGCCACCAACCTCTCCGCCGCAGAAGCCTCCGTCAAAGCCATGCGCTCCCTCAAGGAAAAGGACTTCAACGTCAAAAGTATCCAGGAATACCACGCCTGAACCACCACCTCACACCATCGGCAACGGCGGCGGCCCCACACCACGTCCTGCCCCTCGCGTGAACGTATTCCTCACCCTTCTCGACTTCATGAAATAGGGAATCCAGATCATCGCTGCGATGACGGATTGCACCGCAACCCCGCTCGCCTCGGGCACCAGCGGATCCTCAGGATATTGCCGGTCGAGTGCCACGCACAAACCCAGATCTAACAAACTATAGGCCGTCATCATCATCAACATCACCACATAAGCCTTCGGCAAAATCCAGCGGCGGGCGAAAAACAACACCGCCAACCCAGTCAACACGCTGAGGAAAAATCCCTGAGCCAGAAATTGGATTAGAACCGTAAAATACCAAAGCCCGCTGAAATTGCTCGGATCCTCGATCCCGAAAATCACCTGCAACCCGGAGCCCGTCACCACCACATAGCGGACCGGCGAAACGCACAGCCCGATCATCGGCAGCACCAGCCACCCGCCCAACCCCGTCGGCCCCCCAATCTCCGCCACTCGTCCACGCCATCTCTGCCCAGGCTTCAGGAACCAGCACGGCACCACCAAAAGCACACCTAACAAAAATCCTGCCAGAGTCGAACCCACCCCGAGAATCTGCAACGCAACTCGCCTCTCGGACACCGCTTTTTCCTCTGCCTCCTCATCCACTCCCGGATCCTCCTCCACTTCAACTTCCTCCCCGGTCCCCTCCACCAACGACACCGGCACATCGAGAAAATAATCCGTTAGATCATACGCCTCGCGGATCTTCTCCCGATACTCATCAAACTCCTCCGCCGTAACGTGATTCCTCAACGTCCGGAAATCATACGTCAAATGCAGCTTCCTCCCCTTCAGGACCGCATCATAACTGAACTCAAATCCCGCATGGAAAATCGCCCGCTCCTCATCCTCAATCTCCGGCTTCTCCGGAAACGTCACCACGATGTGCTGGCGGCAATTGTTCGGATACTCAACTCCCAACGGCATCGTCCGCTCCTGGGCCTTCACCAGAAACATCTCCCCGCTCACCACATCCGCCGAAAAAACCCCCTCATAGAAGTCCTCCTCCTTGCTCAGAAAATCATCGATCTCATACGACTCATGCACGATCACCACATTCCTCTCTGGATCATCCTCCATCCGCGGATCCGCCACCTTCCGCGTCCCCGCGTAAATCTTCTGATAGTATTCCAAATACGAGTCGGCGATCTCACCCACAGGCTCCCCAGCGAAATACCTCCGCACCGAATCCGCCTCCGCTCCGCGAAACTCCGTCCTCACCTTCAAACCAATCGCCTTCCCATAATCCGCAATCTCGAACTCCTCCCAAACCTCCGTAGTCGACGCCTCATACGCCTGCGCCCGCATCCGCTTCAAGGAATCCTGACCCGCCCTCAACGGCAGCGCCCAGCCATGATCCCATCCGGAAATCTGTGACAACGGCCCATACTGAACCGACCGCGTCCCATCCAGCCAGTAGTCTCGCCCGTCGATCTCCACCAAAACAATCACATGGTCGAAACACGTCGGCGCCGGCAGCGCCCGATCCAGCGAAGGCCCATCCACCGTATGCACCAACGCCGGCCACGCCTCCGCAACCCCCAACCGCCTCAACATCGTCGCCAACAAAAGCGCCTTGTCCTTACAGTCACCGAATTTCCTCCGCCAAATCTGCTCCACCGAATACGGCTGAAACGAGTGCGGTCCCAGCGCCATCGAAACATACCTCACCCCCCCCTGCACAAACCTCAACGCCTCCGCAACCCGCTCCTCCACCGGCAACTCCTTCCACTCGGAAATCCGCTCCTCAATCTCACCATCCAACCCCTGCCCCAAATCATACCTCCCCATCCCCCACTCCACCACCTCGGACCACTCGGAAAACTCACTCATCTCCAACTTCGGAAAATACCAATGCCAATCCGGCGTGTCATCCTCACGCCGATTCGCCGCCAAATCCACACTTTCCCATACGTAAATTTTCGTATCTCCCTCCTCCATCACCTTCGGCTCGAACTTCTTCCCATGCACCCGATAGTGAAACGGCTTCCCTGCCCCCGTCACATGCCTCACCCGGCACGCACCCAGCGGAACACTGTATTGCAACGTCGCCTCATCAAAAAACAGCCCGTCCAACGCCGACGGCCACCCCTTCATCGTATACGCGTAATCCACCACATCCCCCACCCGGATATCCTCCAACAACAAATGCGCGGACTTACGCCCGTCATACAAATTCTCCTCCATCGAAGACTCCCTCTCCAACACCCGAATCTCCTGCTCCCCCAACCGATCCAACGCCTTCCCATCACGATGAATCGTCAAACGGTTCAACGTAAACTGCGTGTCCTCCGCCTTGTAGGAAAACGATAAACTCGAATTCTCCTCAACCGCATCAGGAGTCAGCAACCGATACACCACCCGCCGATAAAACTCGTCCGTCCCCTGGTTCGTCTGCTGGTCGATCAAATGATAATGCACCCCATCCGACGTGCTGTCCTCGTCAAAAGGACGATCCAAATCCAAACGATACTCCTCCACCCACCCCGGCGCACCCGCCTTGGCCGGCGCTTTCTCCCCTTCCGCAAACACGCTCTCCAAAGTCGCAAAGAGCCCCAAAACAATGATGAAAAAGCGGGATACCGGTCGCATGTCTGATCAAAAATCCAACAACTCCCGCCACGGTGGAAGCCAAATCGCTGGAATTTAACCTCTCGCCTTTCCCTCCGGAATTCGCTAACCTCAAGGCCATTTCACCCAATCCATGAAGAAAATCTTCATCACCGCCCTCCTCATCGCCTTGCTCCTGGGCACCATGGCCTTCCTCAAATCCCATCGCACCAGCCCATACCCCCAGCACGCCGTCGAAAACATGCTGCGCACCACATCACTGCCCGCCGGCTGGAGCCTCTCGGAAATGCGCTCAATCCCTAGCGAAATCCGCGCCGCCCAGCTCGGCCCCTTCGGCGACTGGATGGAAAAAGTCACCGGCAAGCCCCCCTACAACGATCTCATCGTCCTCGATTTCGTCGATGGCTCGGACAACCTCGAAGTCAGCATCTACTCCTCACCCACCAGCTCCATGGCCAGCTCCGTCACCATCAACCCCAGCCCCGCAGCCTCCCCGGAAGCCGAAACCCTCAAACAAGCCGTTAAAGTGGCATTCCCCGACCTCGATTGCTCCATCCGCTGAACCACCACCCCCCCTCAGCCCGGCTCAACCACCTCCCTCTCCCGCTTCTCCAAATAAACCGATAAAATCCCCACGTCCGCCGGCGTGATCCCCGGAATCCTCCCAGCCTGACCCAACGTCGCCGGCCGGATCTCCGAAAAACGAATCTGAGCCTCCTTCTTCAACGCTGGAATCGCCGAAAAATCAATGTCCGCAGGAAGACGCTTCGTCTCCATCCTCGCCAAGCGATCAATCTGAGTCTGCTGCCTGCCCAGGTGCCCCTCATACTTGAAATCCGTCTCAATCAACGGCCAAAGTTCCACGTGGAACGTTTTCAGGATCTCCTCAGGCAAATCCGACCAGGAATTTTCACTCCGCCGGAACCACTGATCCAGCCGGATCCCCTCATGCACCGCCCCACGCACAAACCGATCCGCCTCCAAAAGCGCAGCACACTTTTCCTCAACCCGCCTCACCCGCTCCCCAGACGCCAAACCCAACTCCCCAGCCAACCGCGTCAACCGCTGGTCCGCATTGTCCTGCCTCAATAACAACCGATACTCCGCACGCGACGTAAACATCCGATACGGCTCGGTGCACCCACGCGTCACCAAATCATCAATCATCACCCCAAGATACGCCTGATCCCTCCCCAACACAAACGCCGGCCTACCCATCACCTTCAACGCCGCATTCGCCCCCGCCATCAAACCCTGACCCGCCGCCTCCTCATATCCCGATGTCCCATTGATCTGCCCCGCAAAATACAAACCCTCCACCCGCTTGGTCTCCAACGTCGGATGCAACTGCGTCGGCGGACAATAATCATACTCCACCGCATATCCCGGCCGCAGGATCTGACACCGCTCCAACCCCGGAATCGTCCGCAGAAAATTCATCTGCACCTCATACGGCAACGACGTCGAAACCCCGTTCACGTAATACTCCAACGTGTGCCGACCCTCAGGCTCCAGGAAAACCTGATGCCGCTCCTTCTCCGCAAACCGCACCACCTTGTCCTCAATCGACGGACAATACCTCGGCCCTACCCCCTCAATGATCCCACAATACATCGGCGACTGATCCAAATTCCCTCGAATGATCTCATGCGTGGCCGTGTTCGTGTAAGTGATCCAACACGGCATTTGTTCCACGTGGAACGTCGGATCACCCCACGGATTCAAGGTAAACAAATCATCCTCCCCCCGCTCCAACGTGTCCGCCATGAAGCTGAACTTCGGAACCGGCTCATCCCCACCCTGCCGCTCACACTTGGAAAAATCCAACGACCGCCCGTTCAACCGACACGGCGTCCCGGTCTTGAACCGATCCACCACAAACCCCAACCGCTTCAACGCATCCGAAACCGTCGACGTCGCATCCCCCATCCGCCCCCCCTTCTCATTCCGCAACCCCACATGCATCAACCCCCGCATGAACGTCCCCGCACTCAAAACCACCGACCTACCCGAAATCTCCATCCCCAAACTGGTCGTCACCCCCCGCACCCGGTCATCCTCCACCAGCAAATCCGCCACATTCCCCTGATGCAAATCAATCCCCGGCGTCGCCTCCAACTCCCGCTTGATCCGGAACTGATACGCCTTCTTGTCACACTGCGCACGCGGTGCCCTCACCGAAGGACCCTTCGACGCATTCAACATCCGCCACTGAATCCCCGTCGCATCCGTGTTCAACCCCATGATCCCACCCAACGCATCAATCTCCCGAACCATGTGACCCTTCGCCAACCCCCCAATCGCCGGATTGCACGACATCTGACCCACCGTGTCCAAGTTCTGCGTCAACACCGCCACCTCCGCACCCAACCTCGCCGCCGCCAACGCAGCCTCAACCCCGGCATGGCCGGCTCCAATCACAATCACATCATAAGACTTCGGGTAGCGAAACATGGGCAGGCACCCAATCTACCCAGCCATCACCAATGCTCAAGCCCCGAACCTCCGGCTAAAGCTGTTCCACGTGGAACAAATCATTTCCCATCCGCCGAATCCAAAATCCCCGCCGATGCCCTCGGCAACAACTCCTCCAGTCGGAAAACCAACCGCTCCACCCGGTTCACCAACACAATCTCCGGAACCCCAAACTCCGCCAAAACCTGCCGACACGCCCCACACGGAGAAATCGGAACCGTCGTATCCGCCACCACCACCACCCGCTCAAACTCCCGCACCCCCGCCGCCACCGCCGCACCCACCGCCACCCGCTCCGCACAATTCGTCAGACCAAACGACAAATTCTCCACGTTGCACCCGCAAAAAACCCGCCCGTCCTTCGCCAACAACGCCGCACCCACATGAAACTTCGAATACGGCGCATAAGCCCGATCCCGAACACCCCAAGCCGCTTCCACCAGTTCATCCAAATTCATCACCCCCACCCCATACCCACTCCCAACCCATCAAAAAAGCAAAAACCCAACCATCCCAAAACCCCCTCCGCCACCCATCACCCGAACACTTTCTTCTTGAACACTGTTCGAAAACTGTTCAAATCACCCCCGCAAACACCACCATCCCATGAACACAACAACCACCACATCCTCCCCCGATCGCCTCAACCAGGAATACGCCATCTACAAACCCAACAGCCGCGGCCAAGGAGCCGTCATCCGCTTCGGCCTCAACCGCGAAAAAGCCTGCGTCTTCGTCGACGGCGCACCCCAGTCCGGAGAAAAACAATTCGACTGGGAAAACAAAATCACCATGAAATGGGGCCTCTCAGACCTCGGCTCCGCACTCGCCGTCCTCCAAGGCCGCATCCCCCAAGCCAAACTCTTCCACCAATCCGAAAAAGCATCCAGCGCCTGCGAACTCACCTCCCGCGACGATCCAGAACGCGCCCCTTACCTCATGACCATCTCCCGCCAAACCACCGCCGACAAATCCCTCCGCAAAGTCACCATCCCCATCACCCACTCCGAAGCCGCCATCCTGGAAACCGCCTTCCGCGCCGCCATCACCCACCTCCTCAAATGGTAAACCCAACCAACCCCAAAACACCCCACCACCTCACCGATCCACCCGCATAACCCTGAAAATTCCCCTCGCCCGGGTCCGTCGATTGCTGCAACCTCCCCCCATGCAGCGCTGGCTCCCGATCGCCCTCCTCCTCGAAATCCTCCTCGCCTTCCGCATCCTCGGAAGCGCCTTCCCGGAAACCCTCCCCAACTTCCAGCCCCTCGCCGCACTCTTCTTCTGCGGCGCATGGCTCGTCGGCAGCCGTCGCGGCTTCGCCATCCCCCTCGCCATCTGGCTCCTCACCTACCCGCTCCCCGCGGTGCTCCAGGAAAACCCCTCCTACCTCAGCGCAGGAATCTTTCTAACCACCCTCCTCGCCTTCATCGCCACCTGGGCCATCGGACTCAAAACCCCATCCAGCAAACCCGCCCTCATCCTCACCGGCTCCCTCCTCGCCGCCATCACCTTCCACCTCATCACCAACGGCGCCGCATGGATCGGCGATCCCACCTACGCCAAATCCACCACCGGCCTCTGGCAATCCCTCTGGTCCGGCCCTCCCAACTCCCCCATCCCATCTTGGGTCTTCCTCCGCAACTCCATCGCCGCCAACCTCATCTTCACCGCCATCCTCCTCGCCGCACGCTGGCAACTCCCCTCCACCTCCCCAGCACAAGCTCCCTCCCCCGCCAGATAAGACTTGCCCGCACTCCCGCCATTCCCTAATCCCACGATTTCCCACTCCCCATGACCAGCGCCTCCGCTCCCCACCTCGACTTCGCAGGGTCCCCGATCAACCAGTCCATGACCCCGGACCAAAAAGTCGAGCTGTTCAACCAAATGGTCCGCGTCCGCCGCTTCGAGCAGGCCGCACTCAAATACTACAACGCCGGTAAAATGGGCGGCTTCCTCCACCTCTACATCGGCCAGGAATCCGTCGCCGTCGGAACCCTCTCACTCTGCGGACCCAACGACCACAACATCACCGCCTACCGCTGCCACGCCCACGCCCTCACCGTCGGCATGAACATGAACGAATGCATGGCCGAACTCTTCGGCAAATCAACCGGATGCTCCAAAGGAAAAGGCGGATCCATGCACTTCTTCGCACCCGACAAAAACTACTGGGGCGGCCACGGCATCGTCGCAGGCCAAACCCCCCTCGGCCTCGGCCTCGCATACGGCCTCAAATACAAAGGCCTCGAAGGCTGCTCCCTCTGCTACCTCGGCGATGGTGCCGTCAACCAGGGCGCCTTCCACGAATCCCTCAACATCGCCGCCCTCTTCGAACTCCCCGTCGTCTACATCATCGAAAACAACGGCTACTCCATGGGAACCTCCCAGAAACGCTCCTCCTCCTTCCGCGGATGCCTCGCCCAACGCGCCGAAGGCTACGACATGGAATGGGACGTCATCAACGGCTCCGACATCTACGAAGTCCGCGCCAAAACCCACATCGCCATGGAGCGCGCCCGCAAGGAACACAAACCGACCCTTCTGGAAATCGATACCTACCGCTACTACGGCCACAGCGTCGCCGACGCCAACGCCAAGAAATACCGCACCCCCGAGGAAATCGAAAACTACAAACAAAACCACGACCCCATCACCCTCTTCCGCAAACGCCTCATCAACGAAGGCCTCCTCACCGAAGAATCCGCAGACGCCATCAGCAAAGCCGCCGCGGACGAAGCCGCCGCATCCGTCAAATTCGCCGAAGAATCCCCGGCACCCACCATCGCTGACATCTCCACAGACGTCTATTGGGAAACCGACCACAACACCCCGGCCGCACAAATCGGCCGCCACTTCTTCAACGACTGATTTCTAACACGCTTCTAACAAGCCCTAGCCCAAGCCTTCCAGCCTAACAGCATCTCCATCCACCATGTCACGCACCCTCACTTTCCGTGAAGCCATCCGCGAAGGCCTCGACGAGGAACTCGCCCGCGATCCCAACGTCGTCATCATGGGCGAGGAAGTCGCCCAATACAACGGCGCCTACAAAGTCACCGAAGGCCTCTGGGCAAAATGGGGCGACAAACGCATCGTCGACACCCCCATCTCCGAAGCAGGATTCATCGGCATGGGCATCGGCGCCTCCATGCTCGGCGTCCGCCCCGTCATGGAACTCATGTTCTGGTCCTTCCACTCCGTCGCCTTCGACCAACTCGTCAACAACGCCGCCTGCGTCCGCTACATGTCCGGCGGCCTCATCAACGTCCCCATCGTCATGCGCGGTCCCGCCAACGGCGGAAACAACGTCGGCGCCACCCACTGCCACGTCCCAGAAGCACTCTTCGCCTCATTCCCAGGCCTCAAAGTCTGCGTCCCAGCCACCCCGGCCGATGCCAAAGGCCTCATCAAAGCCGCCATCCGTGACAACGACCCCGTCTACTTCATGGAAAACGTCCTCCTCTACGGAACCACCGGCGAAGTCCCGGACCCCGCGGAAGGCGACTTCGTCATCCCACTCGGCCTCGCCGACCTCAAACGCCAAGGCTCCGATATCTCACTCATCGCCCACGGCCGCTCCGTCCTCCACGCCCTCGCCGCCGCAGAAACCCTCCAGGCCGAACACGGCATCTCCTGCGACGTCCTCGACCTCCGCTCCATCCGCCCCCTCGATCAGGACGCCATCATCAAATCCGTGATGAAAACCAACCGCGCCGTCCTCATCGATGAATCCAAAGGCTTCGGCGGCGTCTCCGCCATGGTCTCACACATCATCCAAGAAAACGCCTTCGACTACCTCGACGCACCCATCAAACGCGTCACCACCATCGACGCCCCCGCCATCTACTCCCCACACGTCGAAAACGAGCAACTCCCCAACCCTCGCCGCATCGTCGAAAAAGTCCTCACCATCGCCTGATCCACCATCATCGCGATGACCCGCTGGCAACGCGTCAAACCCGAAGCCTACGTCGCCCCACCGGCCACCCTCGCCCTCGGAATCCTCGTCTGCCTCCTCTTCGTCGGAGTCGGTTTCTATCAGTTAGTCCCGTCCCTCGCACCATGTCTCTGGCCCTCCGCCAAATGCCGGGTCCTCCAATGCGACCTAACAGACAACCCGGACACCAACCCGCCCTTCTCAGCCAAACTGCTCTATCAGTTCGAATGGAACGGAAAAACCCACCAAAGCACCCAACTCGGCATCCCCGGTTGGAAAAACGCCGCTGACGGCATCCGCTTCGCCCTCCAAATCGGAAAAAACCCCGAAACCCGCTGCTTCCTCCCCGGCGGCGACCCCTCGCGCGCCGTCCTCATCCGCCCCAAACCCAAATGGGGAGCCCTCACCTTCTCCATCTTCGGCCTCTGCATCATCTGGTCCATCATCCAGGCCCACCGCCACCGCGACTCCCCAACCGAAGATCTCTCACGCAAAGTCCTCCCACCCATCGCCATCCTCTTCGGCGGCGTAGGAGCCGCCCTCACCCTCTTCCTCTCCCTCCCCGTCTGGATCGGCCTCTGCATCACTCCCACCTGGAATAAAACCCCCGCAACCATCATCTGGAGCACCATCCGCACCACCGAAACCTCCAAATCCACCAACCACCACGCCGACATCTGCTACCAATACCAACTCAACGGCCGCACCTGGCGCAACAACCGCATCACCCCCGCAGACCTCAACTCCGCCGGCAACCTCTCCACCGCCGAAAAACTCATCGCAACCTACCCGCCCGGCACCCGCATCACCTGCCTCGTCCACCCCACCAATCCCTCCAAAGCCTGCCTCAACGCAAAACCCTCCCCACACCACCTCCTCACCCTCTTCCCACTCCCCTTCCTCGCCATCGGAATCCTCTGCCTCAAAACCATCCTCAAGAAATCACCCAAACCCCATAAAACCCGACACCCACGCCCACCACGCCGCGTAAAATCCTGGTGATCCCACGCCTCCTCACCCCACTCGCACTCGCCCTCCTCGCCACACCACTCCTCGCCGCAAACCCCATCCGCGTCCTCCTCTGGAACACCGAACGCGGATCAAACCCCTACGGCCCCGAAGGCAAAAACCGCGTCCTCCAACTCATCCGCGACACCAAACCCGACCTCATCCTCTGGCAGGAATCCTATCAACTCCAAGACAACACCCAAACCCTCGGCCAATGGACCGCCACCCAACTCGGCTGGAACGCATGGCAATCCGACAGCGCACACCTCTGCATCGTCACTCCCTTCCAAATCTCCAAAACCCACACCCACGCCTCATTCCACGGCGTCGGAGCCACTCTAACAACACCCGGAAACCAAAGCTTCATCGCCTGGTCCACCTGGATCGACTCCAAAAACTACCTCCCCTGGCACTCCCAGGACCACCCCAACGCCACCGACGCCGAACTCCTCGCCGTCGAAACCTCCTCCTCCTCACGCTACAAACAAACCCAGGACCTCCTCTGGCGCATCGACGAACTCCACCAGCTCGACTCCGACCTCCCCATCCTCATCGGCGGCGATTGGAACTGCCCCTCACACCTCGACTGGACCGCCGCCACCGAAGCCCTCCACCCCCACCGCCGCAATCTCCCCCTCCCCGTCAGCCGCCTGTTAGAATCCGCCGGCTTCACCGATGCCTACCGCTCCATCCACCCCAACCCCGTCACCCACCCCGGAAACACCTGGAGCCCCCTCCTCGAAAAACGCGAAAACTCCAACCTCCCCGACCCGCCCGAACGCATCGACCGCCTCTACCTCAAAAACCAACCCGCCACCCCGGGCCTCCGACCCATCCGCGCCACCACCCTCCCTAACAACTGGAAAACCGCAACCCTCCCCCGCGAAACCAGCACCTTCCCCAGCGACCACGCCGCCGTCCTCATCGAACTCGAATGGCAGAATCCACCCTCTAACAAAACCTCCGCACCCACCGAAGCCCGCCACAAAGACCCCTCCCCCGAAATCGACCACCGCCCCCCACCCACCGTCGATCCCTCCCTCACCCTCACCCGCTTCGCCTTCGGCTCCTGCTACAAACCCCAACACCCCGCCCCCGCACTCACCC
>SXGQ01696141.1_pt1 | contig 12554 bp, 17 predicted proteins | sample 3178371 | NCBI WGS metagenome assembly SXGQ01 (sample SAMN11356859, study PRJNA531348) | freshwater metagenome | isolation source: freshwater sample F1-20 | place: China: Fuxian Lake, Yuxi | collected 2017-12-25
ATATGGCTTGACCCGCGAGGTAGTCTTTCACGCCGCCCTTATCCCAAACGGGTTATGCCACAGCACTTTCTCCTTAGGCTTACGCGGCTTAAAGGTCTTGTATTCCTCTTTCACTTCAAAGTAATTCACAAAGGTTTTCTTCCATGGAACATCAATATCTTTGATCCCCTTGGACTTCACAACAAGATCATCTGCCGCCAATTCGGACATAAGTTGATCAACCCTTTTCGTTGTTATGTCGAACTTTTCAGCCAGGTGCCAAGCGTTGACAGGGTTCTTTAACCCTTTCAGGTAATCAAAGATCATCTTCTTTCTTGTTTCCTTAAACATCTTTGCGTGACTTGCCATTTCCCTTTCTCCTGTTAAACAACTGCCCTCAAGTTCCTCTTAATTGGCTTACCCCACTGCGAGTTGTAAGCCTTCCCGTCCAACGCGGTTCCTGCTTCGCTAGCAAAGGTCAACGCCAATGCGTCAGCCATATCGGGTGAACCCATGCCGCGCTTGCGCATCTCATCTTTGCTTTCAAGTTTCATCTTGCCGCTGGAATTAAACGAGTAGCGCGGCGCAACGAGCTCCGCCAAAAGCGACTCATCTTTAGGCACCTTGCAGTCGCGCTTCTCAAGCCACGCTTTCATGCGACCCCATAGCTCGGCCCGCAAATTGATGTAGGTGTTACCCAAAGCAGGTGACTCTGAAACATTCACACCACGCGCTGGCATATTCAACTCACGCAACCGATCAACAACGCCAGCACCTAACCCTATCGAGTCAACCAGAATCTCAACAGGCCTATCCTCAAGACGCGTCACCTCGTACTCGCTCACAACGGCGCCCGTTGTTTGCATTAGATCAAGGTTCCTCCACTTCCTTATCTCCGTCACCGTGTTCCCTTTCCTTTTAGCAAGTGCCGTGGAATCCGTGCCAAACCTTGCTACATCCAAACCCCAGATCACGGGTGACTCTGTCGGTGCAACGTCACGGTGAAACGCGCTATCAACAAGTTCAACGCCAATCAACGTATCGTCATCGGTTGCAGGAAACTCACCCAACACACGCACACGAAACGCGTTGGATTCCTCGCCATAGCGCGAAGCCATGTCCTGTATATATTCCTTGCTCACGCGCCTCGAGTCATAACAAGACACGCGACGCGTCCACCATTCATCCTTCAAACGGTTATGCGTCTCAAAGAAAAACCCGCTGGACTTCGTTGGGTTCCCAAGCAAAATCGTGACAGCGTTATGCCCTGACATCGACCCCGCGGCAGCCTCAAACACGGCCTCAGGAATCCCTGACGCTTCATCCGCCACAAGCATCACGTTATCCGAATGCACACCCTGTAAGGCTTCAGGTTGCTCGGCACGCGATGTGCGAGCCGAGATAAACGCTTCCGTGGGTGACGCCACAAGCTCAATGCGATCCGTTTTCATCTCAAGCAACTCGCGCCACAAGGGTGGCAACTCTTTCACCCATCGCTTGAGTTCAGCAAACAGTGCGTCGTACAACTGACTTGATGTTGGCGCAGTCACAACCACTTTCACCGGGTAGCGCGTCAGCACATACCAAATCATCGCCCAGGACGCGCCGGTTGACTTACCTACACCGTGGCCTGACCTCACGCTAATCTTTCGCTCGCCATCCGATATAGCTTTCAAAAACTCATCCTGCCACGCGTCAGGCGTAACCCCTATCACTTCCCGCACAAAAAGCGGTGCGTTCTTTCGGTACTTGTTGATCGCCTCAACAAACACACGATTCAGATCCTCTTGCGTCCTAATTTCCACGATTCAATACCTTTTTAACCGCCACATGCGAAATAGCCACGCCGTGACGTTTTCTCACTTCATCGGCAATGGCGCGCAGTGACATGGAACCGGCAAGCGATTTCATCGTTTCAATGGCCGCCTGCTGCTCGGCAATGGGCACGAGCGCGGCATTTTTCCCGCTGCCCTCAACCCTAAACCCAAACGGTGCATGGCCGCCAATGTGCCCGCCAGCCTTTCGCTTGGCGGCCTGCCCAACGCGCTGCCGATCCTTAATCACGCGGCGCTCATGCGTAGCAAAGGCCGCCATGATCTCAAGCATCAGCTGCCCATAAATATTCTTCTCATCCGTTACGTCGCCATGCCCGTTGATGATCAACCGGATCTGCTTTTCCTTGAACGCGTGAACCGTGTTCAACGTATCCATTGAGTTACGGCTGAACCGATCAAGTTTCGCCACAACAATCACATCACCTGGTTGCGGCGTCACACCGTTTGCCGCCAAACGATCAAGAAAATTCAAATGCCCCGATACACCAGCATCCTCAATAAACTGATCAATCACCAGGTTATGCGTTAAGGCGTTACCCGTCACTTCCCTGCGTTGCGTGTCCAGGCTCGTACCGTTGGCTTGCTCATCCGTGCTAACCCTCAAGTATCCGTAATTCATAACGCGATCCAAACCATCAGTGCATACAACGCGCCGAACGCGGCACCGCCAAGAATCAAAGTTGTTGTGCTGGAGTTCATGCTTACCCTCGTGTTGTGTCAGTGGTGTAACTGTACACCGCGTTTACAGTCATGTGTTGCGCTTACTGGAATTTTTTTTCGGCTGGCCGACGAACGGATGAACGGTACGGGTGGGGGGGGTGTGCCCGGTGAGCGTAACAAGTGCCCGTAATGCGAAGCATAAGTGGGCGCGTGTTTGGTGCCGCACCAGGCCCGCCCCCCGAAACTTCGCAAAGGGGGGGGTGGCCGCGCACCGTGCGTGGCGTCAGCGCAACGCGTCAGTTGTTGTGCGGCGCAACATCAATCACATTGGAATGGTCGTTTACGGCGTTTACGCGATTGGCCTGTAAATGCGCCGTGTTGATGCTTAGTTGAACCGTGACCTGATTCTTGTTGTCGCCATACGTCTGTTGGTTCCACTTCGATGCTAGCCATTGTCGATAACGCGCTCGCACGTTTGCGAGGTTGGCCTCAACCACTGTCGCACTATCGACAATCTCCAGCCCTTGTTCTGCTAACGCGTGCGCAGCGCGTGCACGCGCCCGCGAGAATTGCTCGGCGCGCTCTGGAGTGGTTTCAGTCCACGCGTAAAACGCTCCCTCGCTTACGCGAAGTTGAGCAATGATCGAACTAATCCGTTCCCCGCTAGCGACACGATCAAACAGTTCATCCTCACCACCAGGAAGTTTATGCACGGCCTTGTTAACGATTGAACGCGCTTCCCTTCGCTTCTTGTTCGACATCACCGCGCCTTGTTCTTCGAACCCTGCGCCCTGATCGCTTTCCTCGATCACTGTTAACTCGCCTTCACCCCCCGCGGCGTCCTGCGCTTTGCGCAACTCGCCCTGTTCCTCGTTAACGCGTTGCGCGTTCACTGTTCCCTGTTCCTCGTTAACGCTTTCCTCGCTCACCATACCTTGCCCCACTTCACCAATACCCTTCAAACGCGTTAAAACGCCCGCTGACGCATTTTTTCTTTCCATTGGTACTTACCCCTTCTTAACTCGTTCCATCGTCCCTAAAGCCTCTTTACTCAACGCATAAGCCTGATCACTGTTCCCGCTATAAACCGGCCCAATATCCTCTGGTGCCATAACAGACAACACTTCAGCGCCAGGCATAGCGCGCTTAATGTTAACGGCTTGCGTGAAAAACTCCTGCTGCAAGATCACCGCAATCTCTTCCATCGTCCAACAGTCACACGCTGGCCTTAGCTCGCCATACGCGTAAGCCGACGCCGGATCCTCGCAAACCGCAAACACGCTCCCATCCTCACGCTGACCCTCAAGCACGTTCACGCTCAACACTTTCCCGCCAAGCGATTCCGCTTCCTTCTCTAACGCATCATAAGCCCGCTTCATACCGGCACAAGCCGAGCGATACGCTTCCACGTCCCTCGCTTTGTACGCATCCCGACAGCGCATCAGTTGCCGCCAAAACCGTAAACGTGTTTCCTCGCTCACAAGTTCCGCCAAACGATCCAACCCCCAACGCTGATCCGCTTCCCGTTTCCTCGCCATAACGCCAACGGCTGCCGCGTTCATCGCCAACACAATCGCATCATCCACTTCAAACGGATTCTTCAAACGATCTTCAGGGTTACCGCCATGAAGATAAGTTTTTACCTTTCCCTTGTTCCTGTTGCCCGCCATAACATCAATCCTTTCTGTTCTCTGCTATCTGATTCCTATTCACACTTAACCATTCATCCGTTCATCTCCATCCTCATTGCGCTTTCCTGTTACCCGCCATAAGGATCAAATCAAAACCAACGTCCGAAACATTGAAGCGTCCGAATGTGTGTCTTTCAGACACACACACATATCGGACGCGTTCGCTTTTTGTTCGTGAACCATTACGGACAATCCAGGACGGTTTTCCGGACGTTTCAGGACGTTTTTAACTGTTTCGGACATGGTTATTTAGGACGCTAAAACTCATTCGGACGCACTTCGGACGCATACGCTATCCAAACCCACTCATCACGCATGGCGGTATAACCAATATCGGCTAACGTATCGCGCAATTCCTTCCAACGTTTCCGCTTATCGCTGTCCTCAACATCGCTTCCAAGTCGCGTGTAAACCTCTTGCCGCCACACGTCAACCGTTACGCACCTATGCCTCTCGCCTTGCATAATCCTGTATTCGCCTTGCGTCTTAATCACATGGCGTAACGCTTCCCTTGCCATCACTTGATGCTTACCCCTTCCCGTCTTATTCCCTCTTCCTGATGGCGGCTTAAATTCATCCTGGTCAGGTAAATCACCCGTGAATTCCTTAACCACTAACGTCGCTGATTCATCCGCTTCAAATCCCAATCCTTTTGGCGGCTCCAGCTGCACGCTATCGAGTGAAAAGTGAATCTCAACACCATCCTTGCCATCCTTTTGCTTGGTAATCCGTAACGTCCCTGATTGCGCTTCCTGATGGCGGGTAATCTCAATCTGCGTATCCACAGCACCTAAGAAACTTGAATGCCCTCGTAACCCCAGTGACGCGTCCTTTCCTGAGTGATGCACCACAAGCAGGGCGGCTTCCGTTGCCGCTTGGAGTCGTCCGCATTGCGCGATAAACGCACCCATGTCCTCTGACGCGTTCTCGTTTCCTCCGCCAAATGCTCTGGCTAACGTGTCAATGATGATCAGCTTCGGTTTCTCAATCTCACTTTCGGCTATGGCGATAAGCATATCCGTGAAATCCGATTCAGATCCTCGCAAGTTCACCTGCGACCTGATCACGCCAACAGGTATGTCCGTTAGCTCATACTGCTTTCTCAGTCCTGCAATACGCGTCCCAATACCTCCGTGCCCCTCCCCTGCCACATACAGCACGCCCCCTTCGCTTTGGACTTCGTGGCCTAGCCACGTCTGTCCACTGGCGACCATGGCGGCCATGTGGAGGGCTATGAACGATTTGAAGGTGCCTGGTGGCCCGTAAAGCGCCATAAATCCGCGTTGCGGAATCACACGATCAATAAGCCACTTAACGGGCTCGTCTTTGGCGTCACGCCACATCTCAACCTTGAACCGTCTTGGCACATGATCATCAAACGGTTCCGCTTCTGGCGTTACAGATTCAGGTTCCTTCTCAGCCTCTTTTCCCGTTAATCGTGTTGGCGGATGAACATCCTCGCCATCCCATAACGCTGTTTCCTGCACGAGTTGCTTCAAATCCTCCAAATCGTGATCAGCGTCGATCCACTCATAAGCATCATCACCAATGGCGTCCATGCCCAAATCGACAATGCGGATCTGCGCTGCCGTTCCTTGCAACGCTTTTGCAACACGGTTCGCATAACGCCATCCAGGTAAATCGTGATCCGGAAGAATCACCACGTTCCTGTCTTGAAAGTAAGGCGTGATCGATTCCGGCCAATCGCTTGCCCCTTGGTGCGCCGACACGGCCACGACCCCCAAAAACGCTGTCAGGTACTCAGCTGCCTTTTCACCTTCCGTAATAAAGACAACCTTTGATGGGTGCGCGGCCATCATCGGCAAGTTATAAGGCACTGGCTCCCAACCCGCAATCGTGGGTATCCGTTGCCCGTCCACGATTCGATATTGGCGGTAAGTTTTCTTCCCGCCTGGTAGCTCATAGCGCACTTTCTGCGCCGTGATTTCGCCATCGAGCGTGATGTAATCCCAGGCGTAAACCTCGTTTAACCTGATCGGTTTAACGTTCTCCAATGGATCAGCACTGATCCTTCTTGGCGGCAACGAGTTCCACCCTAACTGCCCATCACCAAGCAATGGCTTAACGCTCTCAAACACGTCGGCTTGCTCGCACCCGCCAAAGCACTTAAGCAGAATCTTTCCACCTTCCCCGTCCGTAATCGCAAGCGATGGATTCGTGTCCCCGTTCCCGCTGCCATGCCCCGGTACTGGGCAACTGGCTAACCACCCCCGCTTATATCGCTTGGCGTTACCAAGCGCCACCGCTAATTGTTCAGCGTGCATTTGTTTCTATTCCTGTTGGCGTCAAAAAAACCCGCGTATAAACGCGGGTTCGTTTCAACGTGTTGCTCTAAAACTCTTCATCACGTTGCGCGGGTGCTGCTTGCTGCACCGCGGCCACGGGCGCCTCGGCTTCGCCGTCCATGCCAGCTGGCCTCGGTATCCATTTCATCAGAACGAACTTAGGCTTACGCGTTCCGCCTTTGCCAACCTTCAACAGATCCGCCCCCTGGTACTCGACAACGGGCACCTTATCAAGATTGGCGGCACGATCCTTTGAGCACGCCATGTAAAGCGATTCAAACCCCATGTTGCTGCCTGCCTGGTTCGAACCCCATTCCACCAAACCCAGCTCCTTGTTGTAGAAACGTGCAACGAATCCGCGCTTGTGATCTGCGCTTGGCTGCGCACCTTTCTTGCCTAACTCGTGATCCGGTTGCCAGTCACGCACACCCGTTGCCAGCATCAACCACCCGGTTTGCGTGGCGTCAATATCAAACACGAGTTGCTTGAGTTGGATTTCCTGGCCTTCCTTGTTCGTCCACGCATTTGCTTGTGGCGAGAAACGTATGTATGGCAATCCAGATCCACCACCTGTTAGTCCTAGCATATAAACACCTTTCAATTAAGCGTTAAACGGTGATGTTTGGCGCGTCCTTGCGCCCAAGCGTCACTCCGCTTGATTCGGCTGTCACCAATTCAGCCAAACTCTGATACATGTCAGGAAACTGCTTTTCCATTTGCGCGGGTGTGATCGGCATCCGCTTCACGGTTCCTGGTATCTCCTCCACGCGTGACATAAATTCCTTTTCATTCGACCATTTGCGTGTAGCGCGTTTCGCCACAAGCGTCCAGTCCTCCAATCCTTTGCCGCTTTCGAGAAACTTAAACGCTCGTTTCTGGATCGCTTCAATCGTTTGCTGCGCATCAACCGCCATATTAAGCAATGCGTTCATAGCATCGCTATCCATTGCATCCACTTCGGCTTTGGCGATCACCGCTACGGCTTCGCGCTTCTTAGGACACGCTGACCGTGCCGGGCACCACCTGCAATGCTCACCTTCAATAATGTCAGGGTTAGGATCAAGCGTTCGCTTGATGGCGGGAAACAGCACATCCTGACGCCATACGTTCAAATCATGGCGCGTGATCTTAAACGTTTTGATGGGTTGCGGTTGCGTTGGCTGCACAATGACTAGACTGAAATCCTTAACGCTCTCCGGTAAGTTAGGCTCCACGGCACACGCGTAAAGTTTCAGCTGCGCGCTGTCAGGCTCAACGTTTATCTGCCCTGTTTTTAGGTCAGCAACAACGCATTCTGTGTCACTCCATATCACGCAATCTGTCGTTCCAAACACATGCGCCGATAACGGATTGGCGAGCACAACGCGCTCCTCAATCAGTGCCGCGCCAAATGATTCATCCTTCTCGAATGACTCAACGAAATCAATGTAAACCTGCGCCCAACCTGCCATCTCCTCGGTTATGGCGATCCCTTCAAACGTTTCACCGATATACCGATTAGCCTTCTCGCCCAGCATGAGCGCCCTGTCCGTTAGGGCATGAACGGCAGTACCAATCTTGGCGGCTTGCCCTGCTTCCGTTCTCGGTACCCCTCGCGACAGCTGGATGGATGCCGGACATGCAATCCAACGTTCCGCGGATGATGGACTCCATTCACTGTGATCTTTGCTCATACGGTCCTCTTGTAGTAGTAGGCCCATGCACCCTTATCGAGTCGGCGCTTAAACCGTAACGTTTTGCTCACTAATCTTTTCGCTTCCAATGCGCGCATCATCTTGAACGCGTTCTGTGGCGTGCAACCAAATTGATCCGCCAAGTCCTGTAAGGATTTGGGTTCTGTTAGCGCGTCGTAATACACCTGCTGCGTTTTGGTAAGCGGCGTGTACCGCTTCACGATAACACTTCCAAACCTTGCAACCGACCGCGTGAACTCAGCCTTGCCAGATACCAAAACGCCCATCGTCTTTGCAAGCCTTAACACCTCTTGCTGGTTCATGTGTTTTTTTCCTTTAAGGCTTGTTCAACGGCTTTTGCAAAAGCAAGCACACCAAAATTCTTACCACCATCGTAGAGATTTGTATCTGCCAGCTCAAACACAGCATCATCCGTCAGCCCAACCCATTCACGCTCTGTCTCCAGTGCTTGGCGCAGGGCGGTGATAGCGTTCTGCTGTAACGTTAAGCCTGATCCAAAGGCAGTAATTACTTTCTCAAGCGCCTCAAGCGCCAGTTGCATAGCTTCTCTGCTCATGATTTCTCTTCTGTTGCTTTAGCGATGGCGGCGCGGGCTTGGTTGTAGGCTTCCTGAATGGCTGTCTCGTGTACTGGTGCTGCGCGGTTTGCGACTCTTTCCCAGCGCCACTCAAGAGCAGACGTGGTTTCTTGTAACGCTTCCAACAAATCAGGCGCAGCGGCGATCAGGCGGGCGTTAGCGATAGCTTCTGCAAACTGATCCGGATCTGTCCGGTCAAAACCGCCAATTGCGGCGTAGCGGCTCGCGCCGTAGGGAGTCTTGTTTGGTGACTCTGTGCGGACAACGATGCTGTGCGGGAGATCGGCCACTTCCCATGGCCCTGGTGTGTGTTTCATAGTTTCTCTGCTCATTTCAAATACCCCACGCCAAACCGTGCTAGAAAGCACGTAGCAACGCACCAAACAAGAAACCAATACACAAACTCAGGTGTCTTGTAACGGATGTAAGACCAAGGTGTGCGGCCAATAAGATATAGATCTTGAAGCCACAACATGTCGTAGCTGACATGATTCGGTTTTGGCGGCTGATAGTTGCAACCAATACGCACGCGCTTTTCGGGTTTCACTTCAACCTGTATCGGTATCCCTTCTCGGATGTAAAAGCTCATATTTCCTCTTCTTTCGCGCCTTTAGGCGCTCCCGTTGGTGAACTAATCTGTGACAGTTTGCGCAAAGCGGTATGCACTTCTTAACTTCTTCAAACGCTCGCAAAAACCGTCCATTCTTAACTAATAAATTGACTGATTCTTTGTTAGTCTTATCAATATGGTGAAAATCAATCAGCGCAGGATTGCTGATACCGCAATGCGCGCATGAAAGTGATGCCTTGTACGCATCCCATGATTTGCGGCGTAATCGCTTGTTAACAAGCGTTGTTTGCTTAATACGTTCTCGGTTCTTTTCGTAATGCTTTTTGGCGTAACCGCGTTGCTTCTCGCGGCGCAAAGCAGGATCTTTATACGGCAAGCGATTTCCGCCAATAGATCGTGCGTTCCGCGCCCCACGGCTTGCTTGGCTCGAACATCCTGAACCCTTCCGCAATCAGCGAATTGGCTGACGCTGGATTGTCCGTTGTATCGCTCACTGCCCAAACTTTCCCAAGTTGGCGAGCAAACTTGCAACGCGCACGAATGAGCTTTTTCTGTAACCCGTTGCCCTCGTGGTGCATGATCACACCAGCCCGCGCCAAGTAAACGGTATCTTCCCAACTGACGGATGGCATCAGACACGCGAACGCGCAAGCCTCGTCTTTTCGATACGCCACCCACCACCAACCGTTGCTCGGACATATCACGTTGTCCGCGGGAAGGATCTGCCGCTGCATGTAACGCAACAACACTTCGCGGTTCGCATCCACCGTGACTTGCTTGACCGTGTATGTTGCTTTCATGGCGGGCATATTGTGCCATAAACGCTATAAATTTCAATGACTTGACCATGACAGTTAGTTCATGTTCCAGTGACGCGGCCACAAGTACAAATCTTCCTTTGTGGCGTAACGCTCGTTTAGCCATGTCGTGGTGCGTTCCATACCGCCAGCACACACCCACCAATGCGGTTTTGAATAGTGCGGCACAAATAAAACCGTGTCCAAGTAATACACCTTTTGAATTACGCGTTCTGCTTTCTCATCGCTCATTTAAGTAGTCCCTAATAGAAACGTGCCATGTCCATTTGAAATGCTCTTCGCTAAATGGGTACATCGGTGTGTCAGCTTGCGAGTCGTAAAGCATTGCTTCACATTTCTCGGCAATGCTGGCTTGTGAATCGCCAAACGCGTAAGTGTGCGTTAGCTCACCGTTGAGTGCGTTCTTGTTTGTTAGCACTGACCTGTTCATCAGTGCCGCGGTAAGTGCCCTGTCGTGCGGGCACCAATCCCAATTGGCGTCAAAGTTAATCAGGCCCGCGTAATGCTGAACCATTGTCCCCAACGCGGCGTGCGGTTGGGAACCAACATATCGCCAATTGTCCACTTCACCGAAATGTTCCATCCAACCTGGCCCTGCAATGTCAATGGGTAAACCTTTAAGCGCAGACATGACATGCAATCGCCTGTGGCGTTTCATCGCCGCATCCAATGCGCAATACGCATCAAGCAATAAGGTTTCTTCGTGCAACCTGTCGTATTGCCCGCGAATGTCTAGCACCTTGCTCAGCACGTCCCAATGGCTTCCATCGCCGAGCAACAAGTAATCATCCTTGCATTAAACGCGCAACACGCCGTCGTGAGATGCGGCGGCCTTGCTGCCGTAAGGCCTGCGTGACGCGTGGGCTACCATACGTTTGCCGACTGCGATGATGCGTGTCTGTAATCTGCTTTTTTAAGAGCTGGTCTTCCTGCTGTCGTGCGCTTTGTTTATGATGGCGCCAGCGAAAATAACCCGCCTTATTAACACCTAAAGCACGGCACATCAGATATAAGCGCCACATGGGACGGTGTGCTTCAGTGAAATCATATCTCATAGCGTGTGCTTGGCGAAGAACGCAGTCGCTTTTTTTTAAATATCTCGCTCTTGTTGCGCCTCAGCTAAGGCACGACGCAAAGTCGCATTTTCTGCCTCTAAACTCGTTGCATTGCCGTGGCCGGGAAAGGCTTTATCCCCACTCTGACGTAATTCACTGCGCCAATTATATAATAAATGACGACGCAATCCTAACTGATCCGCCGTGGCGGCGATGCCGATAGCATCGCTGAGCGTGACCGCTTCTTGCTTAAAGTCCTTCGTGTATTGACGACGGACGTGGGTTGATTTCGGTGTACTCATGATCGGGATTCTCCCTTATCTGGAGGTCAACGAAAGCGAGGCAAGATCAGTCGACGAGGTAGGTATATTTTTTCTTGTCCTTTACCGCTGCCTCCAACGATCCAGCAGGCCCGCCTTTCCCATCTGCCTGAATTTTGCCAAAGCCGATCATATTCGACTGTCCACCCATGATGAAGACCTGCACCGGCTTGGACATGTCAGCTGGTTTGCCATCCGGCCGCGGAATTGAACTATCCTGCGCAGTCACGCAGGGGACCATGAACGCTAAAAGCAAAGTTGTAAAAGAGCGGTGGAAATGCATGAAGACTCCTTTGGTGTCACAGCTTAATCTGCTTCATGGCAACTCATCTGCTCAATGAAGAAGACACACGTGTGCACACGTCGAGTATCTATCAAAGAAGTCGTGCCGCATGCGCGACAAAAATCTGCCTTTTTCGGACACGGACGAATACCTGACGTTGCAGATCTTGGTAGACAAATCCTGTACGATTATGGAGAGACTGTCAGGAAATGACTACGGCTAAATGCCGCCGCTAACGCCGCCACCATGATCGACCTCAACTAGACGCTCAGCATCCAATTCTCCATGCTCAGCATGCTGACCTTTAAATTATCGCTTACAATCCATGAGCATTACAGCAAATCAGTTCGCCCATCCGCTTTTAATTGATCAACTATTTGTTTTACGGCTTGGCTACGACCTTTGGGCACGATAAGGATAGCGTCTTTGGTCACGACGACCGACAATTGTTTTAAATCTATACCTGTCACTATTTGGTTCGTCTGGTTAACGATTAAACTATCACTACAACCATGAGTCAGCACTGAACCCTGAGCAATGACGCCATTTTGATCGGCTGGCAGGTGATCGTATAGCGAATCCCAACTGCCAACGTCGTCCCAAGTAAATGATGCTGTTACCACACAAATATTCTGTGCCTTTTCCATTAGGGCGTAATCGATGCTAATTTTTTTCAATGGTTGATAAACGTCATTTAAGACGCGAACAAAATCTGGTTTGCCCCAGGCATTCGCCACGGGAATTAAAGCTTTATGCAGCCAATCA
>SXGQ01276245.1_pt1 | contig 12553 bp, 19 predicted proteins | sample 3178371 | NCBI WGS metagenome assembly SXGQ01 (sample SAMN11356859, study PRJNA531348) | freshwater metagenome | isolation source: freshwater sample F1-20 | place: China: Fuxian Lake, Yuxi | collected 2017-12-25
AATTAGACGCAGCGGACAATTCCTTGTCTATGACTATGTGCAAGGCGACATTATTTACAGTCAGCTAACACCAGAACTATTTGATAAACTATTGACATGGAGTAGTACATCGTTATGGAAATCTAAATGGTTTCCTAATACTGAAAATATTTGTCGAGATTTTTATCTTAAAAAAACGCAGGACAGACTCAATCAATTCCGTATCAAATACAATGATTGGAGTGAACCCAATACCGTTAACGGTGTTTCAGTCCGACCCATGGACGAATATTTAAAAATGATTGATTGGGATCAATTATGCAGTAATACCTTATGGGCATTTATTCACGGCGACTTCCAATTCGAAAATATTATATATAATCCCAGCACTGATGCGTTTACTTGCATCGACTGGAGAACTGATTTTGGTGGCGACAGTTACGGAGATCTTTACTATGATTTAGGAAAAATGTTAGGGGGAATTCTATTAGATTATCAAGCAGTTAAGGCAGATAAATTAGAATATCATGAACACAACGAAGTTGCAACACTAAATGAATGCAGTATTCCTAATGCAGATCAATATGTAAATCGATTAATGGATTTTTGTAAATCGTCGGGGTTTAACTGGAATAAGATATCTCTATTGGTGCCCATCATTTATTTAAATATGAGTCCTTTGCACGAAGCTCCATTTGACAAATACTTGTTTGCATTATCTCAATTATACTTTTCGAAGGTGTTCAATGAATCTAAGTGATGCAGTCAATGAACAAACTAGACAAAAATTGTTTGTAAGCCTAGCCAGCAAGCCCGGAACTACTGGTACTACATTTTATAATAAATTATTTGATTATCACAATATTGACGCAGAATATGTGGCCTGTTCTTGTGTAGATCTAGCACAGGACATTGACTTAGCTCGAAATACTTGTTCAGGTATTAGTGTAACAATGCCATTTAAAATCGAAGTCAATGAACACATCGATGAATGGATCTGCGAGCCCGGGCCCGTTAATACTATTAAAGTCGAACAAGGTTTATTATTAGGATATAATTGCGATCTATTAGGGTTGGATGATTCCATCGGTAATTTAATCGACAATAAGTCTGTAGTGGTGTTGGGTGATGGTGCTATGAGCAAAAATGTAATAGACCTATGCAAAAAATACAATGCTGGATTTAAGCAATTTAGTAGAAAATTAGGGAATTGGGACCTTAGACATCAACCATGCGATGTTTTAATTAATTGCACCAGTATTGGAATGAGCGTCAATGATTGCCCTGTTGAATCTATAGATTTTGTAAAATCTGTGGTAGACTGTGTAATTGGCAGAACCAAGCTGTTTAACACAGCCAAACAAGCAGGAACTCCAATAGTCAGCGGAGCAGAAATTTATCTATCGCAATTCAAACATCAATTTAAGATCTATACCGGAATAGATGCAGACCAAGCTGAAGTGGATCATTTAGCAAAGAAAGTTTTTAGTTATGTTTGAATATTTTATATCTGATGTTGATGGTTGTTTAAATGATGGTCGCATATATTGGGACGCCGATGGACAAAAGCCTTTCAAAGCTTTTGGAAATTATGATCATGACGGAGTAAAATTACTTCGAGAACATGTTAAATTAATTTTTATTAGTGCTGATAAACATGGGTGGGATATCTTAAAGAGCCGAATAGTTGATCACATGAAATGTGAACTACACTATGTCCCAGAAAGTCAGAGATTCAATTTTGTAGAAAAATATGGATTCGATAAAGTTGCTTACATGGGGGACGGATTATTCGACGCAAAAATCATATCTTTGGCCAAAGCAGGTATTGCGCCTGCACAAGCACGAATAGAAGCTAGAAATGCTGCTACATACGTTACTCCCAGCAATGGCGGAGAAGGTGCTTACTTAGATGCAGCTTTATATATTATGAAACTAATGGGGATCAATCATGAATTTTAAACTAGGCATGGGACCCATGAGTTACTACATAAATGAAATCTTGGCTAACTATGCAAAAGAAAAACAACAGCCGTTAATGATCATTGCTAGTCGAAATCAGATTGATTCTGACAGCGGATACGTAATGACAACCAAAGAACTGTCTAAACAAATTTCTCCTTTACGCAGTGATTATTTAATGTTGTGCAGAGATCATTGCGGCCCTTACTTTTTAGATGCAGAAAAAAGTCTTAGTGCCAGGCAGGCAGTGGAAGCTACAAAGAAAACAATTGCGGGCGATATTGAGAATGGATTTGATTTAATTCATATAGACACTAGTAGATGCGAACAACCATATCATATTGCAGATGAGCTTTTCAATTTTTGTTTATTCTTAAACTCAAAAATCAAATTTGAATTTGGCACAGAAGAAAACGTGGGCGTGGCTGCAGGTATTAAGAAATACCAGGAAGATGTCAAATTTGCCAGTCAGTTTCCCAATATGGAATTTGTGGTAGCTCAGACTGGCAGTCTGACCATGGAAGATCGTCAAGTTGGTAGTTTTGATGTAGCCATGGTTCGCAAGTTGGTAGGATATGCAGAAGATGCTGGAGTTAAATTAAAAGAGCATAATGCAGATTATTTGTCAGCTGAACAAATTTCTTTACGCAAACAGGCAGGAGTACATGCCTGTAATATTGCGCCACAACTGGGTGTTATTCAAACAAAAACAGTACTGGATCTTGCTGATCGTTTTGGAGTAGATTCCGGTCAATTTAAGCAGACAGTGTTAGACAGTGGTAAGTGGAAAAAATGGATCATTGACGGCAACAACGACGTAAAAATTGCTGTCGCGGGACACTATTGCTTTAATTCTTCAGCTTATTCTCTCTTAGAACAAAAACTAGTCCACTTATGTGATGTTAAATTTGCTGTTGAACAAAACATCAAAATTTGTTTGGATCAATATTACACCAATTTATACTAAATAACTTAGTATTTAAAGGCGTAGTTTGATGAAAAAATTATTAGTTTTATTAGCATTTTTACCTTTTGTAGCTTTTGCACAAAAAACACCCCAAGGGGCAACCTACGATGCACAAATCGTACGCATCAATGACGGCGACACTGTGGTCATAGCTGCACCATTTTTACCTGCGCCGCTGAAACCCGAACTGGCTGTTAGAGTTTTTGGTGTTGATACTCCTGAAAAAGGATTTCGCGCTCAGTGTCCACAAGAAGATCAACGTGGACAAATGGCCACAGCTTTTACTAAGCAGGCTGTTGCAGCCAGTCAAAAAAGACAGGTTACATTGTACGGATGGGATAAATTTGGTGGCAGAGTGTTAGGAGATATCATATTAGATGGTAAAAGTCTTCGCGCCATGCTAATACAGAATGGTTTTGCCAGAGAGTACTTCGGCGAAGCTAAAACAAGCTGGTGTAATTAATACAGTTTGATGAAAATTTAAAGGGCCTGTGGGCCCTTTTTTTATTAAAAATAAATATAATATCTGACAATTATTATCCATGAGATACAAAGAAATTAAAATAATACAAGAAGACAGGGACTTGTTTGAAATAAACATGAGCCCCAGCAATCTACGTGCCGAAGCTGCCAAAACAGGTGCCATTGCTGGTATGGAATTTGAAATGATTGTACCCGACGTCAAGGCTAACGATCCAGAAATGGAACCCGACTACAACAGCGATGAACGCTGCCGCAGCATTGACGATGCTGTGGAGTTTTTCCACGACGGTGATTACAATGGCCGCAGAGAAGTTGAACGTCTGCGTGAGCGTATGCAGGAAGACTTCAATGAATGGCTATACGAAAAGATCGATGAAGATTGGGCAAACAATCCTGAAGAGTATATCTATCAGTATCTTGTGAGGGATGTCGACGCTGCCACTATTGGTGAAATCATTGGTGAAGATTTGAGTGATGCTGACGGTGCAACCAAACAGCAAGTAGCTCGTGCCGCAGAAATTGTCAACGACAATGAACAACAGCCCTATTACGATGATGCTAGAGACTGGCACAGAGAAGAATATCAGGATGGCTGGGACGAAAGTGACTGGCTGGACGAACAAGATCTTGATGTCATGAGTGCCATTGAAAGTGCCTACGAAATCTCCTGGCCACACTGGACCTATAACAATGAATCCAGTGTAGACATTGAACAAGTAGCCGACGAGTTTGGTACTATGATTGGCCGCCCAGTTAATTCCAGTGATCATTACCACGGTGGTCGTAGAGAACCTGGAAAATATGTTGTAGAACCCGACGGCAGCCTTAGACCCAACAATGACAATGATGTGGGTCTGGAGTTTGTTAGCCCACCCATGCCCATAGACGAATTGCTCAGTGATTTGAACAAAGTCAAAAAGTGGGCTGATAGTATTGGCTGTTACACTGGCAGTCGAAATAAGACTGGACTCCATATTAATGTATCGGTACCAGAGTTTGATAATACAAAATTGGACTACGTGAAACTGGCTCTTCTGTTAGGTGATCAATATGTATTGGATCAGTTTGGCCGATCATCAGAGTCTTATGCTAAGTCGGCACTGGGAATTGTACGTGATCGAGTGCGATCAAATCCAGAAACCGCTCGAGCTTTGTTAGACAAAATGCGTGGGTATATGAAAGATTTGGCCACTAAAGCCATTCACTCAGGGCAAACTGACAAATTCACATCAATCAATACCAAAGAAGGTTACATTGAATTCCGCAGCCCAGGCGGTGACTGGTTGGATGCAAACTTTGACAAAATCGAAAACACTCTACTACGTTTCACTGTGGCACTCAAAGCTGCCATGGATCCCGAAGCTTACAGAGAAGAATACCTTAAAAAGTTATATAAACTATTGGATGTAGATTCTGACAGGGACGATACTGTAAAGTTTTTTGCAGATTATGTAGCAGGAAAAACACCCAAGGCTGCACTCAAGAGTTTTGTTAAACAGGCACAGTTGAAACGACAGATAGCCAAAGAACCTGCCAGCGGCAAGCAGTATTGGTGGCGTGTGTATAAAGATGGTCGGGATGCCAGAAACACAGCCATGGTCGAAGTGGTAGCCTCAAGTGAACAAGAAGCCGTAGACAAAGGCGCAGCTGAATTTGGAGTGTTCTCATCGGAATACAAGGCATACATGGATGCTGTGGCACTCAGACCCTATGTTGAGACCGAACCTGAATACGAAATCTTCCAAGTGGCTGGAAATCGTGTGGTGCAGACCTTCCGTGCTGCCAACGACAATGCGGCCTTGGCCTACTTTGATCGCACAATCAGTGCTGGCGATCGACCCTACCATGATGTGCGTAGAGCAGGCACTGGGCCTGTTAGGGCTCAGATAGGTGAGCCGCGGCCTGCAGGCGGTTGGGAATTTGAATTGAGTCAAACCGATATAGAAAATCGCCTGGGATGGCCTGACCAAACTGGTGATGCCAACTATGAAGTCGTAAACAGAAACACTATGCGGCCAGTATTTGTGTTCATTGCCAATACTGCTGCCGACGCATCACGCAAATATTTAGACTGGTTGGCTGCATCTGGACTGCCTGACGACACCGAAGACTATGGTTTCCGTGAGCGTGCCCGACCTGGATCTACCTTGGACATACAGCGACAGCGAGCTGATCAATCGGCACAAGCTGCCGTGTCACTGGCTCGCCAACAGCCTGCCACAGGTGGCAACTTCACAGGTGTTTGGCTAATCCTAGATCCCGAAGGTGATGTCATACACAGTTTTGCTGGAGTAGGCAATGTGCAAAGTGACGCCAACCGTGTAGCCATGCAATGGCTGAGAGCAAATCCGGGCGCCATGCAGTCCGGTGTCACAGTGGTACCAGAGATGAGATAAGTTTAAAGGATGAATTATGAAAGCTAAAGAAATTATTCCAGAAGTCCGAAAAAGACCAGACATAGAAAATATTCCCTATGGTTTTGGCTCAGGGGCTCCAGTTGGTGGTGGCATTCCTGCAGGAAGAATAGAACCTACACTGGGACAAATTGGATCTCAGGCTGCACAATCTGCGGCACGAATTAAATCAGTGAGTCCTAACCAGCCATTGCCAAGCCCAAACGTTTGGCGCAGTGGAAGAGATAATACTCCAATGAGATCTCCAGGAGATAAACCACAAAATATAGATGATGTTGTGCTACGACAAATAAATCAAGCCGGCAGGCGGGGGCCTGGCGGCCCAATTCCTGTTCCGCCAGCACCCGGTGAACAATATGTTTTGCCTGGGGTCTTAGGCGTTGGTGGTGCCGTCGGTACTGGAATATATGCTGCTGCAAGTGACAAAGGCGCCAAACCCACAGGTAGCCAATCAACTCCGCAGGCTCCGGCAAGAGATCCAAATATGACTCAGCAGACGCAGGATAGATTGGGGATATCATTGGACAGTCAGGGACGAACAGCTTCCGGAGCCACTTCAGCACAAACACCGGCACCAGCAGCCAGGCCTGCCACAGCACAAACACCAGCACCTGTTACTACAGCACCTGCAGCTAGCCCTGCTACTACCACTACAACAAAATCCGCTGGACCACAACAGGGCGTGGTTGGCTCTGAACTGGCCAAATTTAGTGGTGGTGAATTTGCCACACGTGCTGACAGATTGAATCAGGCCAAAGTTGATGCCATATTGGGCTCAGGATACAAGGCTGGCACGGCTGCTGCCAACTTGGCATTGCATGATCATTTCCGGCGACAAGCTATTCGTCAGGAGCTCGAACGCCGGAGCCAAGGCAGAGTCAGCGGCGCTACTGTTATCCCGGCTGGCAGTGACAATTCCACCAAGACTGTGCCCGAAGATAAAAATTCATTGACGAGATTGATGAAATTGTCGGGTCAACGTTGAAAAATGATTCTAGCAGATTTTTTAATAGAAGCAGAAGCAGGCACTAAAAATTCTGCTGCAATTTTTAGAAAACTAAAAGCAGCCGGCTATAAAAAGCTAGGATCTGGCGCAGATTCTGTGGTATGGGCCAAAGACGACGCCAGTGTTATTAAAATTCTAATGCCCGAAGACAGCAACAGTTTGGCTGAAAAAACTTTTTTAAAATTCTATGACTTTGTACAAGCAAACAAAGACATTGCCAATTTACCTAAATTTTTAGAATCTAGTCAGACCATGAATATAAATGGCAAAGACTATACCTTTGTGGTCATGGAAAGATTACAACACATACCGCGTGGCAGTATCCAGGAAGCCATGGTCTGGATACTCAGCGACTATGCTGCTAAAAAAATGCAGTGGAAAGATGTATTCAACGAATTAACTCAACCTAACACATGGAAACATTGGGAACCTCCCCCTGCCAAAGAAAAAATAATTAATATTATAAAGAACACGAATCAGCAAGATTATCTACAATATGCTGTTTTATATTCTGTAATGACCTTGCTATACCATACCGGAAGAATAAACAAATTAGGGTGGGATTTGCATACAGAAAATGTAATGCAACGACAGGATGGGACTTTAGTTATAATAGACCCTTGGTTTGCCTTAAACGACGGCATTTAATACTTTAGTACTACAAAAAAAATTGATTGACTGATAATTGAACTAACAGTATAATAACGACTTGTTTATTTAACCATTGGGGTTTATTTTGGCAACTAAGATCAGCAAGACTAAACAAAAAGAGCAGCGCATTCGTAATTTCTTGAGTAACTATACTGTTCCTTTTGAAATGGAGGATGCTGCCATTGATTTGCGTACTATGGCGCAGAATTACCAAAATGGTATTATTCCAAACAAAGACATTGGTGATGCCGTCAACGCAATTCTGGGACCTAGTGCAATTCCTCGTTGTAGCATTGACCCTCGCCAATTGGGTGTACCACAATTTGCATGGGCGCCCATGGATGATGTAGGCATTGACCCTCGCTTTCAGCGTGATGTGGCTCCAAATCATGTGCAAAAGATTGAAGCAGATTTTCAGGCTGATATGATTATTGTGCCCTGTGCTATTAAAGATCCTAAAACTGGCAAATATTTGCTATGGGACGGGCACCACACGACTCGAGTCTGCGAACGTATGGGTTGGACTCATGTGCCTGTTTGGTATACTGAAGCAGACATCGACGACGAACACAGCCTGCAAGAAGCAGAACGCATCCTTATCCTTAAAGCAGGACGCAGTTTTCTTACTATTAATAAAAAGAACAAACGGCCTGTGAGTAATTACGATGCTCATATGATCAGTGTTGAGTGCGGCGAGCCCGAAGCAGTCACAGTGCAGAGAATTGTAGACGCTAACACTTGTCAAGTTAAACGTGCTAGTACAAAAGCCGGTGACATCAGCCACATTGAACACCTTTATGGTGCTTATGACCTTGTGCAGGCCAGTTCAGGCATCAAGGGCATTTACCTTGCTCGTAGTTTGAAGTTTCATCGTGATACATGGCCTAAAGAAGAAGTGCGCGGCATTATGATGTTGGCTATGGCTCGTTTGTATCAGCAAACAGAATTGCAAACAGGTCAGCTACTGTCCAACGAATTTGATGTTGAATTTGGAAACATCCTTAAAAAGGTCTATGGACAAAGCGAAAAAGTTCATACTCGTGTCAAGGAACAATTTGAAAATCATTTCGGCAGTCTAGGTGCTCACCCTGTTGTGGTTACCAGTGGCTTGGTGCTAACTTATTTGAAACATAATAAGAAAGGCTTTAAACTTAGTCAGCCCGAAGCCACTTATCCTGTGAAATAAAATGCGTCCTTATGTTCTATATCTTCGTAAGTGCCCTGGGGTCAAAAACCCTAGGCACTTTAAGATCGGTATTGCTGCATTGGACAAAGTTCGTACACGTCTTGCGGCATATCAAAATGCCGTGGGTCCAGTGTACACCGAAGAATTCATGCATATTTGGCTAGGTGAAGATATTGATGTTAAAGAAGCAGAAAAAAAGATTAAATTAAATTTCAAAGATCGAATCAGCAGTGCTGAAGCAGGATTAAGTGAATGGATCTGCGACATCAACAAACAAGAAATTCTTGATTTCATTGTCGAATTGCGTACCGATTATTTTATCAAACTTCAAGACGGACCCGTTGAACTGCAACCTTTGACAATGAATAATTGCGAAGACTTGCAGGAATGGTATGATGAAAATTTTATAACTGAATAGTCATAAAAAGTAGTATAATTTTAGGGCTTTTGAGCCCTATTTTTGTTGTATTTTTACAACAAATATTTTGGTTGCTCGAAAATCCCATTTTTGCTATAATAATGGAATAGTAAGTAACAAGGAGCAAGCAATGAATTTTGAACAAGCACTGAATGTCGTAGAGCAATACCAGCAAGATTGGGCCCTGCCCGGACTGCTAGAAACCTTGATGCAGATGCAGGATTCTTTGGACGAACTGACCTTCAACGAGGCTCGGGCCTATCGCGTGGTTTTTCGTGCAATGGGCAAGCTCTTTGCCCCGGTTTAATAATACCGTTTCAACTCAAAGGAATTCACATGCAATATCCTGAATATTTCACCGCAGACGATATCATGGAATTTGAGTACGAATATAACCGTATTCTCGATATCCAAGAAAACGTGGGTTTTTGGAAAATCAACGCCGAACTTCAACTTGTTGCACAAAAACAACAAGAAGAACTAGAAGAACTAGAAGAACTTTTGGTTGACTGAAATTCCCAAATTTGCTATAATAATGGCATACAGTAACAAAACGGAGTAAGAAATGACTGCAATTTATCAAGCACTCACTGAGCAAGAAAAACGTGAAGTTCGCATGTACGGTTGCACCGAAGCACAGATGCGCGAAGCTGTCGAAGAAAGCATTACATTCCGTTTTTCAGGTCCTGCTATGATGGCCGCAAGCCTCATGAGCGACTGCCAAGAGATGGTCAGCTACGGTCCTTACGATGGCGACACACTGGCCAACATTCTCGAAGATCAGCGCCAAACGCTGAACCGCGCCAAGTGGATTTTGTTTACATACTGCATGAACAAGGAGACTGCATAATGAGTAAAATGAGCGAACTTAGCATCGACATCCAGGGTATGCTAGTAGAAGGGCACGACCCCCGGGCCATTGCACGATATCTTGAAATTCCCGTGGAATGGGTCTACGAAGAACTATCTAGGGAATCTGAAGAAGAATCTTTTAGCCCTTTTGAAACTTGCAATAGTTAAAATTTTGGTTGACCAAAATTCTCAATTCTGCTATAATTTAATTTTAAACAAGGAACTGCAATGATTAAATCTTTTGTTACTCATCTGGGCGGCACTGTTACTTTTATCCCCACTGGTTTGATTCACAAGGCAGGCAGCGGTGCGTATAGCGGTCGACTGGCTGAACTGAATCAGAATGCTGTGGTCACTGATCAGCCCAAGCGTGGTCGTGGTCGTCCTCGTAAAGCTAAGTAATAGGAGACTGCAATGAAAGAATATCTACGGCGTGTGGATCTTGTAGTCAGTATATGGATTGATGAAGATGCGGATGTACAAGAAGTAGTGCAAGAAATGAACTATTCTTTTGACCATCCTGCTATTCATGAACACTGTATTGAAGACATCTTAACCGAAATTTGAAAGAAATATAAATGAACAGTTTGAACACTTGCATGGGTTGTGCCAGACAGCACGATAGTTGGCGTGCATATTGCACCAACTGTATGCAGACTCAGGCCATTATTAAACAGATGGAAGAAGCTGAGCGGCGTCGAAATTTTAATTCGCCGGCCAATCAGCCTTTACCGCCACCCAATTATTCGGGTTACAGTGGCAGGTCCTATGAACCAAGTCGATTTTCTTGGCTGTGGACCAGCGGAATCGGTGCATTTGGGTTTTTCTGTTGGATATTATATATGTTTTGGACTTTGTTGTTCAATAGGGCCAATTTTACGGGCATGGACCTTGTTGCCGGATTGGTATTCTTGTCTTGGTATGGCAGCGAATACTAATTTGGTAAATCAGAATTCATAATATGGTTGACATCAATTTCGTTTTCAACTATAATTTGAATATGTTAGCAAATGGATGTTAACATTTTTTTCAACTAACTTGTTTTTTCTAGGAGTATTTTATGTTTAAAGTTGCTGGTGTTTCCGTTCTCAAGGGTGAAGTCAAAGTTCGTTTTGCCAACGACATGACTCGTGTTAAGGTGTTGGCTAAAAATGGCCACACTGATATTGAACTGCTTGAGCTGCCCGAGGCCATGGACAAGCCTGCTGTGGTCACTTATCTCAAGTCCACTGCACTGTATCAAGACAGCCGCTTTACGGCTGCTATTGATGCTGCTGATTCTAAGTATAACAGTTCTGCAACTGTTAAAATCAGCAAGCCCAAGGCAGAAAAGCCTAGCATTGACGCTATCAAGGCTCGTGCTAAAACAGCTAAGACCGAGCCCGTGGCAGAGTGATCGGCGCAAGTGTGCAGGACAAGGCCCGTATGGGCCTTTTCCATTGAATAAATATGATAAAATGGTAATACTTAATTTAATTTTTTTGTTGGCACTAATTGGTATCATTGGATTTTGGATTCATTCAGTGGCCACCTACGATTGGTCAAAATTTGATGAAGACAGCAAAGATGATGATTTCTTAAAGCCATATGATGACAAATAAGGAATAAATTATGAAACAAATTCTTGTAGGATTATTATTTGCATCAAGTGCTGCCATGGCCCAAGATGTTTATGTAGTATCTGTGCAACCAAGATTTACCACAGTCTATCAACAACAGTGTCAGATAGTCAGTGTACGCGAAGACAACAGTGGGGTAGGTACTGTCATCGGTTTAATTGCAGGTGGTATTATCGGCAATCAAGTTGGCGGCGGAAGTGGTCGAGATATTGCCACTGTGATCGGTGCTGGAGTAGGAGCCAGTGTAGGTAATAGGATCGGACAGGATCAAGTTTCTAACGGTCAACGGCAAGTGTGCCAAAATGTGCCAGTGACTGTACAGAATGGTGAAACCGTGACATTTAACTATCGAGGTAGGGTGTTCACGCAAGTATTCACTCATTGATAAATATTTGACACACAGATAATGGCTAGGTGAAACATCTCAAAGAAGTCAACATGGGATATTTCGAGCATTTAAAATTTGCTTGGTCTATGGCCGCCGCTAGTTTCATTCATGGGATATTTCCCTCATTGTTTCCCGACTATGTCACTAAAAAAATAACTGGGTCACCTCCTCGTTTCAGAGTTGACAACAAGTCAGAATAAATATATAATGTAAGTTAAGACTGTATGAAGTCGATTGAAAAGGATTCAAGACCCGGGGGCAGTTCCCGGCAGGTCCACCATAAAGAATATTGTAGTGGGTTCGTAAGTATGAGTCGCATTCCAAAGAGTGTCCTTGAACTGGATATAGTGTTCTTTATAATGGGCCTGACATAGATATCGATTGGGTCAAGAGTAATGAAATGGACAGTCCGGCAATGTAGAAGCCGTTAGGGTTGGGGATTCCTGGCCGAAGACACAAAAACCGTAAATGCAAAAGCATCTACATCTGGTAGCTTCAAATTCAGCGGAAAAGGCGTAAAGCTTGCTTCTGCTCGTCGTGAAGCTGTATTGGCCTAAGTAGCCAAACCCGGGGTTGGTAACCTTGTAACTCAATAACCTAATTAGGACCTTCGGGTCCTTTTTATTTG
>SXGQ01395385.1_pt1 | contig 12552 bp, 19 predicted proteins | sample 3178371 | NCBI WGS metagenome assembly SXGQ01 (sample SAMN11356859, study PRJNA531348) | freshwater metagenome | isolation source: freshwater sample F1-20 | place: China: Fuxian Lake, Yuxi | collected 2017-12-25
AGGTCAAGAAAGTTTAGAAAATTCTTAGCACTGCGTCTAAGATAACTACGGCCACCATCCACTGCAATTTCTCCGCACTTGCATGATACATAATCATGCCTGTGGGTGGATTCGATGATGTCTCCACATAACATGCATTGTGCTCGATTGTGTAAAATTTTTTCCATAATCAGTATTGGTTAAGAGAGGGTTGAAGTTCTGCAATCAGTTCACGCTCACGTGCATGAGCAGGCTTACGGCCACGAACAACTTCTACTACTTCAACTTCGAAAGCTTCGGCGCCATGCTCACGGATGTTGCGGCACAGAGTCCAATCTTTGTTTTCAGTCAATGCACGACGAACATGTTTTTGGAAGCGAACTTTGATGGCTTTTTTGATCTGTTGAGCGCAAACAGTGATGCCCACATAGAACTCTCCCGTTTGGGTGTTCATCATCATGTACACGGCGTGCTTGCGGTCTTGGCGTGCTTTACGTTTCATCATAATAGTATTATAGCAAAATGATGAATTTCGGACAACCAAAAAATGCCTGTTTTTTAAGCAAAAAACTCTTATTTTTGTTGTATTTTTACAACAAACCTGTCATCTTGACAAGAGTCGTGCTAATTCTGTGTGCAATTGGTCCACTTCTTCCCGGGGCACGTAGAAATCGGTAGTACTATCGTAGTACTCGCCTGCTTTGGGATCGTAGTATAAAACCCTACCGTTAGCAAAATAAAAAGGACCTTCCAGCCCTTTGATGGGCTGAAAACGACTGTTGCGTTGTCCGAGAACTTTAAAACCCATGGTGGTTTAGTTTCGTAAAAATGTTATTGTACTACAGATTGGCGAGTTTTGTCAACCAAAACATCGTTTGAAACAATATAACCACCGTGTATTTGTTTATACATTTCTGCCACAGCCTTGACATAAAATTGCAAAATTTTGCCGTTTTTTGTAATCAGTGTGTATTGCATCATGTCATTATTATAACAAAATTGGAGATTTTGAGCAACCGTTATTTGATACGTATTTTGTTCTTATTTTTACTAAATTCCCGACCCATATAGTACTTGATGATTTTTTGATTTATGCAGTGCGGTAAATCTATATAAGGTTCTTCTACTACAAATTGATAAGGGCAATCACCCCAACTAGCACTTTGCAAATATCGATAATAAGCTGACCGATGTTTTTGATTGGCAGCATCAAATATTGTATAAGGCCGACTCGTCATGAATGTTTTTAACATGTTAATGAAGTGTTCTCGATTCTAAGTTATTAACGTTAAGCAGTTTAAAAATTTTAAGAATATTTTCCGGAAGTTCGGTATCTTTATAATCTTCGGGCATTAGAAACGCTTTTAAATTTCCATCTTCAGTTAAAATTAAAACAAAATCATTTTCGCCGATACTGTCAATAAATTCTTCTTCTGTGAGATCTTCTATATCGTTAGGTAAAGATTGTGTCATGGTATTGTTGTTCCAATTTTTTTACGTATCGGTTTGTTAGGCGAACAAATTTTAATACAACAGGGTCATTTTTGTCAAATAAACTTACATAAGTTTTATAAAGTCTTGTGTGTTCTATTGTATTTTTTTTAGATTTTGGATTCAGAATAGAGTCTGTTATTAGATTAGCTGCTGCGGTAAATGCATAAGCATCTATTTCGTCGGAATCTCCGTAGTACTCCTGTTGTTCTCTAATATTCGGTCTAATACTTGTGCCTTTATAGACTCGACACCAGTTAAAATTTCTACGCCTGAATTGATTAAGATGCATATATTCGTGACCGAGAATAAGAGAAAAATTAATACAAAACTCACTCCAGTGATTCCTGCTGAAATCACTTTCATTGAAATAGTATAGATCTTTACGTTTAGGGAATCCTATTTCTATTTCGATGGGAGGTTCACCATCTGCATCTTTTTCTGGATCATAGAGTCCGGCAATTTCAAAATGATTTGATATCACTGTTAAAGTTTTGTTAGATATAATTATACAATCTTTATAGGGGATTGCATATCGTATTTTTCGAACAATAGTATTATGATCAACTACTTTATCGACCATTGGATCATATATATCATATAGTCTTTTAAGTAGTTGAAAATAATTCATTTTATTTAAACAGTATAAATGCCATTAAAACTGATTGTGCTATAAACCCTGTGCCAATAGTAATAATATTTAACTGATCTTTCAAAAGAATGGCTCGTGCAAATAGTAATACCAACCCTGCCCAAATAAACAAAATCACATCCACACTAGGCAATTTGTCTGTTAGACCAGCCATTAGAGCCAGAATACTGGGAACTGTGGCACAATGTAATACAATTGCAGCTAACCATCCTAACGTATTAGCTGTAAGTTTTTTAAGATGATCAATAAAGAATTTTTTAATCAATACCAAAAATCGTAGAAATTTAATGTTCGAGATTTGCATCGTTAACCTTTGTAAAAAATGTGTCGACCAATTTTGATAATTTTTTCTTTCTTCCAGCCTGGATTAACATAGTCGGCATGATAATATATCGCCGAAGTTAGTCCGGGCAGTCTGAAATTTTCCAGTAAAACTTTTTTGGCTACCTCTTCACTTTCTGCATACAACTTGGGATGTATAGGTTTAAACTTGTGTGTGCTTTCACAAGCCCAACTAAATTGGCATACGACCTTTTCATAAAATACATTTTTCTGAAAGACCACACCACACACTCCATTGCCAAAATTTCCAGCTGCCACTCTATTCATAGTAACTTGAGCTACAGCAACTTTTCCTTCGAATGGTTCTGATGCAGCTTCCCAGTAAATATTTCTGGTCAAGCAGTCTAATTGCTTGGTTCTTTCAGCCGCAGTTATTTGTACAGAATCACCTGTAAATAGATTGCTACGTAAATATTCTAATTTTTGTTTAGTTATAGATGTAATAAAAAATATAACCAAACATAATCCTAACATCAATAAGGCAAACTGTAATACCTTTATCATGCTGTCATAGTAGCGATTTGATATAGCAGATGCCATATTACTTTCTCCTTTTTTAGACAGTGCAGTTTTATATACCAACACTAAACTGACATAAACTGCTAACTTAACTAGTTAACAACTGTTATTATAGCATTTTTTTGATATAAAACAAGTAATTTGGTTTATACTGCACCGGTTATTCGGACACCGATAGTGCTAAGAATATTGTTATTTTTGTTTTGATTTAATAAAGATTTAACAATATCGCCTGCTTGATTTGGCTGACACATACCAAATAATAAGTAGTCAGTGCCTATACTTTGGCTGTCTGCTGCGTAACTTGGCAAACTGTTCACAAAGCCATAGATCAATGAATTATCATTGAACGAGCCTGCTGTAATATTGGCTTTATTATAGTTCACAACTTCGTAGTACGTGAACTGGCAAAGCTCTAACCAGTTTTTATTTATTTTATCTACTATGGCGCTGGTCTGTGGATCAGTGGCCGCTGCGTTTAATACATTATAATAATTATTAACAGCAGTATCATAATTAGTCCTAGCAGCGAGGTCAATTGGTGGCGGTGTTGGATCCTCTGATATAATTACCGGTGTACTTGATAAAATTGAATAAGTGTCACTGACGGCAGTCAATGCAGCCCTAATTTGATTGCCATAACTGGTTTTACTTAATTGATCTATAGCTTGGTTGACTGCGGTTATCTGACTGATCAAATATCCCGAAGCCATTCCTATTACATTTAAAATTGATACTGGTCCGCTATTTGGTCCAGTAGGCAAGAAGGATCGCAATCCATCTATGATTGCAGCGGGTAACAAACTAGTAGGAGTAGACAACGATTCCACACTGGCGGGCACCTGTGCCAAAACTTGATCTATCACTGTTAATAATTCGTTTCCGTTTGCCACTGTCAAACCAGGAGCTCTTTGATATAAGTCTAGTCCGAATGCTTGAAAATTTGAAAATGCGCTGTCATTGTTTCCGCCCGAAGCTCGTTCGATGCTGGTATAGTCTAAAGGACTTCTAAGGTTAGGTATGGTACTACCTAACACGGTCTGAATTATTACTAAGTCCCCAGCACCTGTAATAGATTCTAACGCCAAAGTTATATCCTGAGTATATAAGTCATCGTAAATGTTTGAAAAATTTACATCCGCAGCTATTAATTTTTCTGACAGATTACCGATAGCACCGAGGCCTTTGTCTAGTAGATGCTTTGCTACAGAATTTGCAGTGCCGAAATACCCGTTTTTAATTTCTGTTATCATAGTGCCAACATTACCAATGGCGGCTCTCAATGAATTTCCCACACCGTAGTTACTAAATCCCTGTGTTAAAAATTCTTGATAATTTTTAGCACCGTAATATCCCAGACTATTTTCTTGTGAATTTTTTAATGCAGCCAGATATTCGTTGCTAGTGGTGACCCATCCTAAAATTTGATTGAAACTATTAATAAACGCATAATTATTAAAAAAGTTACTTCCAGACAATCTAGTAAGTTGCAAATCAACATAGTATAAGGCATTGCCTTGTAGTTCAGGAATCGATGAAGGCATGACTCCTGTCAATGCTGGAATAGCGGAGTTTGCCCCAAAAGTAGCTCTAGTGGGGTCTTTCCAATATTCTCTGAGATACCCTGTCAGGTATGGAATTTGAACAGTTAGCTCTTCAGGATCTGCACCTCGAAAAACTAAGCCCAACGATTTAAATTTTGGCGCTCCGGGATTTAGTTTCATGGCAACTAAATTCCCCTGAGCACTTAATGTTCCTTGATACAGCCCACTGACTGAAGGTATATTGTTATACTGAGGCATTTCTATGTTGTAAACATAGTTATTGTCAGTGCTGCCTGCTTGGCCCGCTGGTGTTGTGGGTCCCGAACTTGTTGTGTTACCTGTATCTAATGGCATTATCCTATCCCCGATGTGCTAGTAGAAACATTTGTGCCATAAGCAGCATCTACATTTGTTACTATATCTGGTTGGCGATCAACTCCGTTGTTAGGAGTAGGATCTTGACTGGTTAATCCGCCTGTCCCCCATGGACCGCCTGCACCATCTGCGGCACTACCACCCCTGATTAGAATTCCATCAAAACTCCAACTGTTTGGAAGTAAATCTTGTTTGGTTCCTGCATAAACATATTCGTATCTATCAGTTTCATCTGGTCCGCAATCTGCTGCTCGTCTTTGTACATAAACATCGTCACCTAGTAGAACTACTGCAATTCCAGGCACAGATATCATTTCGGGAGTTATTATTCCGCTACTGGCAAAAGTAGTCATCTGTCTTAAGAATTCCTGATTTATAAAAAAAGGAATTTGTTGACCTTGATCCATATAGTAAGCAACAGCTAGTTGCAATGGACTTAGATTAGCTATTGCGATTTGCGGGCTATTATTTAAATATTGTCTAGGAATGGCCATTTTTATTAATCAATCATACAGTAATTGTAGGTGATTCAGTTCTTACTGTTAAATTGTCTGTTCCTGTTTGAGAAGGAGATGTAGTTGCGGCGGCAATCACAGTACGACTAGAATTGGGGGGTGGTGCAGAAGTTCTAACAGTATTATCTACTACATAAGAACCCCAGGCAGAAGTAACCACAGAAGTAGCAGCCGATTTAGCTGCACCTACTGCAATGTCTCCTATTATTCCCCCACCTAAGGCAGTTTTTATCGAATCGGCAACAGTGCCCACTGAATCGACAACAGAAGTAAGGGGCTCAGTAAAAGCACTAAACGAATCGGCTAATTGACTAAACGAATCAGTGAATCCAAAAATTGCAGTTTGTTCGGCCACACTGGCTAAGCCGCCACCGACTGCATCAGCTAGTGCATCATTGATTGCAATTTGTTCTGCACCGCTAGCTAGGCCGCCGCCAACTGCATCTGCGCCTGCATCTGCGCCTGCAGACGAAAAACCGCCTTGAAGGGCCGCGCCCAAAAATGCACCGGCAATTCCCAATCCTCCGCCCACAATAAAAACATCGTCACTGGCTGTTGTGGGTTTATGGCCGCATATGCCCATTCCCCCTTTAGTTATCGGAATTTGCCCTTCTATGGTAACACCAGCAGGAAAATCAAATACAAATCCAAAACAGTGTATAAACGTTTTGGGAGTACAGCCGTAATGAGGTGTATATATAGCACCAAGCAATGCCACAGGTCTGCCATTGACTGTCACAGATGAACTTGCTGGAGCAGTAACAATACCGCCATATCCAAACATGTCACCTTGTCTCACTACTGACATAAAAGTCCTTAAACTACAATAGGACCTTTACTTACCGTTTGAATTCCAGTTGTGGTTTGTAGGTAATGGTCCTCGAGCTGCTTAATTACCGGAGAGTGCATCATTACATGCTCCTTTTTAAGCTCTACATCCTTATTTATATCACCAGAAAATAGGCTTTGCATCAAACCTAGACCTTGCGGGCTGGGGATAACTGTGCATGGTCTGCTTACAGTCCATCCCATTAGATGGGCATCCACTATTTTAGCAACTACTTCGTCGCCGTTAACTAATTTAAAACAAGCGATGTCACCGCTGTTATAACTTTTATTCTGTAACACTTAATTTTTCCTTTAATTGATCTTCAGTTAATTTTGATAGGCCTTGATATCCGCCTTGTACAAATAATTTTGAATTTAGATAAATTTGAGGCACCGTGCGATGTCCTTCACTTAATATAAATTCTTTTGCTCCTGAATCTTCGTCTATTTTAATTTCTTTGAATGGAATGTTTTTTAAAGTTAATAGATTTTTTGCCTGTACACAAAATGGGCAATTATTTTTAGAATAAACTACGAGCATTATAATGTAAATCCTTTGAATGTAGACTGATCGACGTCTTGCTTAGTTCCGCCAATCACATAGCTACTTATCTCTGTTTCCTGAGGTGCTACTTGAACCTCTGCTCCGGCAATCCATTTAGCAGTCCATGGCAAAGGGTTACTGCCAGGTTTCATTCCGCAATCGAGACCGACTGCTGTCATTCTCTTACAAGTCAACCAATCTACATATTGGCATAACAATTGTGTGTTAAGACCAATCATCGATCCGTCTTTAAACAAATATTCTGCCCAAGTTTTTTCCTGTTCTGCTGCACTTAAAAACATACTCTCGCATTCTTGTTTGGTTTCTATTTTTAATTTAGCATAGTCTGGATCATCTTGTGGTAACAACTTAAGCAAAGTCTGCGTACTTCCGAGATGAATGTTTTCATCGCGAGCAATCAGCTTAATAGTTTTGGCATTACCTTCCATCTTCTTTAATTCAGCAAATGCCCACGAGCAAGCAAAGCTAACATAAAATCTTATGCCTTCTAGTGCATTAACAGAATTTAAACACAACCATAATTTTTTCTTTAATTCGTAAAGATCAACATTGATTTCCTTACCATTAACGATATGCTTACCTACTCCCAAAGTTTGATACCATAAGCTGGCTTCTATTAGGTCATCGTAATAACGACTAATGTCTTTGGCACAGTTAACTATGGGTTCAATGGTCAATATTTCATCAAATACTTCACTGGGGTTACTGAACACATTTCTAATAATATGTGTATAACTACGGCTATGGATGGTTTCATTGAATGCCCATGTCTCGATCCATGTTTCTAATTCGGGAATAGTGGCCAGAGGCAGTAATGCTAAATTTGGACTGCGGCCTTGTACACTGTCTAATAGAATTTGACGTTTTAAATTACTAGTAAAGATATGTTGTTCGAAGTCTGTTAACTCTTTAAAATCTTTGGCATCACGCAGAAGGTCAACTTCTTCCGGGCGCCAAAAAAATCCTAATTGTTTGTCTGTCAATTTATCAAATTGACGATACTTTAAAGTTTCGTAACGTTGAACGTTGACTGGACCGTTCGGATCTAGAAATGCCAACGCTTTGGTATGACTACCTTTATTATTAATATTAAAAACGCTCATTTTAGATTTAGACCTTTATTTTACTAATTTAGCAGGTTTGGCCAGTGGATCGGGTGCAGCCACTGGATGCTTTGCACAGGCTGCTTTATTGCCCTGACCTGCTTCTGTTAAAAACTCTGTGCCTTTGGCAATTTGACCAATTGGGCAACTGCAAGTGGCCGTAACAGTTCCGTTGGTCGGATTTTTATCGTACTTACACATCATACCCCAACAGTTAGTTGACCCTTCGGCAATAGCACCAGGACAGCTTTGAATTTTTGCTTTGGTGGCGCTGGGCGGGGTTCTTGCGAAATTATTAGCTTCTTGTGGATAATGAAATCCCTCAACTAATCTTGGTGCAAATAAACTCCAAACTTGTGTCGTTGGATCGTCTACACTACAACTACCTTTCATGACACCTGCGTTTAAATCGGCAATACTGGGTCCTTCTAGTACCGGACATTTACATACCACTTCGGGATAGGTAACACCATTGTTAGTTGTAATTGTTTTACCTGTTTTAGTACAAGTGCTGGCTGCACACAACGCAAACTTACCTTGGCAAACAGTAAGTGTCGGTTGCTGTGCAAATGCAGACAGGGAAAAAACAAATAAAAGTATCGAAAAGATTTTTTTCATATCATGGTTCCTTAAATGACGCAACTATCGCAGTCTTCTTGATCGGCAAGCTCAACAGACTCTTCTTTTTTAACTGCTAATTTATCTATGTCAATTTCACCTTGACCATCCATGGTGTTGAAATAATATAGTTGCTTAGTACCATACTTATAACACATAAGCAGGTGACCAATCATTTCACTCATTGGAATTTTTTCATCTTCGTAATGGTGCGGATTATAACTGGTGTTAACACTGATACCCTGATCGATATATTTTTGAAGCACTGCACAAATTTTTAAATAACCTTCAGGAGATTTTTGATCCCATAACAGTTCGTATTTGTTTTTTAATTTACGATATTCGGGGACAACCTGTTTCAATACACCGTGCTTGCTTTGTTTAACACTGACATAACTGCGCGGTGGTTCTATGCCATTGGTACTGTTACTGATCTGTGCAGATGTTTCGGCTGGCATTAACGCCATTAAGGTAGCATTTCTTTGTCCATAACGTGCTGCATCATCTCTGAGACTTTGCCAATCCATGCGCTCTTGATGTGGAACTAATTCGTCAACTTCAGATTTACGTGTGTCGATTGGTAAAATGCCATCAGCCGACTTTAAATCTTTCCAACGATCACAAGCTCCCTGTTCTTTTGCAAGCTCTACGCTGGCTTTGATTAAGTAGTAACTCCATGCTTCGGCATATTCGTCGACCAATGCCAATGCTCGTGGATCGCTGTAACTGACATCATGTTTGGCCAAGAAATATGCAAAATTAATAATACCAATACCCAGAGGCCTAAATTCTTCTGTGGCTAACTTTGCAGCTAACACTGGATAGTGCTGATAACTTAATAATGCATCCAATCCTCGTACTGCTAGTGTACACATGCGTTCGAAGTCTTTTGGACTTTTAACATTTCCCCAGTTGGTTGCACTTAGAGTACACAATGCAATTCTTCCGTCGGGATCGTTCAGATCTTTAAGTGGCACTGTGGGCAAGTCAATTTCAGTACACAGATTACTCATCTTAATAGGAGCAATTTTTTCTTTAAATGGACTATGAGTATTAGCATGGTCCACATTCATTAAGTAAACTCTACCAGTGTCCTTTCGTTCTTGCACAAACCTACCAAATAAGTCTAATGCTTTATAAGTTTTCTTTCGTAGTTTGGTATTGCGTTCTGCACGTTCATATAACTCTTTAAACTTATCCTGATCATTAAAAAATGCTTCGTACATCTCGGGAACATCATGTGGACTAAAACAAGTAATGTCGCCGCCGGTGATCAATCGTTCGTACATTAGTTTATTGAACTGCACACCATAGTCCATGTGACGAACACGATTGTCTTCAGTGCCTTTATTATTTTTAAGCACCAACAAGTCGTCGACTTCTAAATGCCATATAGGATAGTACAACGTGGCTGCACCATTGCGTACTCCACCCTGACTGCAACTGCGAGTTGCACTTTGAAAGTGTTTGTAAAAAGGAATTACACCCGTGTGATAGGCGTCTCCACTCCTAATAGGCGAACCCAAAGCCCTAATTCGTCCTGCTCCAATACCAATTCCGGCTTTTTGGCTGACGTATCGTACGATACTGCTAGCAGTAGCATTAATACTGTCCAAGCTATCATCAGTCTCAATGAGAACGCACGAACTAAATTGTTTTTGTGGTGTGCGTACACCAGCCATAATGGGGGTAGGCAAACTAATATCATGATTAGATACCGCATTATAATAATCTTTCACCCATTGTAGTCTTGTTTCCTTGGGATATTTTTGAAATAAAGTTGCTGCAATTAAAATGTAGGCCATTTGTGGCGTTTCGTAGATTTCTCCAGTAACACGATTCTGTACCAAATATTTTCCACGCCATTGTTCCATGGCTACATAGGTAAAATGTTCATCCCTTTCGTGAACTACGAATTGATTAATTTCGTTCCATTCTTCTTCACTAAAAGCTTCTAGCAATCCTTGATCATAGAATCCTCGGGAAACATTTTTTTTAACTAGCTCTAATATACTGCAAGGTTGATAATTTCCATAAACTTGTTTGCGTAAATGATAGTTAATTAGTCTACCCGCTACATATTGATAATTAGGAGCATCTTCGCTGATAAGGTCAGCGGCACTCTTAATCATAGTTTCTTGAATGTCTGTGGTTTTGATTCCATTGTAAAATTGTATGCGACTTTTGATTTCTAACTCACTGGCACTTACACCTGTGATATCTTTAGTGGCCCAAAATACAACTTTATGTAATTTTTCTAAATCTAGCGGTTCTTTGTGTCCGTCTCTTTTAATAACTTGAATTTGTGTCATCGATTCTTTTTCTCTTATTGTAATTTATAAAGCCCTAGATCTGATTCGGACAGTGTCTTAATTAATTTTAGGTCTTTGTTAATTTGTTTTTTATTTACTACTTCGTCATGAATGTAATTAAGGACATATTTTCCTTTGTCGACAAATACTAAATTATATTGTTCCTTGGTCGAAGGATCATTATATATCCTTATTTCGATTTCTGATCTGTGGCTACTTAGATATAAAGTATACACTATTCCCAGCGCCTTTGCAAGATCACAGTAATAGTTCTCATAAATTAATTCCCATGGCCCGGGCCATTCATTAATTTGGTCAGTGGTCAAATAATGTGCTTGATATGGTGCGTAGCTCCATAGGTGTGTTGTTTCCTTGAGAGCATCTTCGAAATTTTTTTGGCTAATAGATTTACGAAAATCTTGCCAACAGCGAAGCCGTTCGCTGGGTAATAGATTCCACATGCTTGTTAATAATTAGTAAAGTTAAAAGGACAACGTGCTTATAGTATACTGCATGTTTGCATTAAATGCCGAAGAATTTGATACAGTGGCAGTAAGTTGAACATAGGCATTTGAACCTGTTGTGCCTATGGGAGTGTAACCAAAAACTACTCCAACGTCAGATGTTTCGCTGTATTCTTCGTCGTAGACAATTGCACCAGGTGCTGCAATATTAGCAGTATTGCTGGCTAGTTTTAACCAACCTGATCTGGAAGCATTGTTTCTAATGATTGCATATTGAATATAAATTGCTGGAGTATTATTAGTGGCAATAGCATTGGTTACATTCGAAGTTGTGTTTGCGGTAATTCCAAGAGTATATACAGTATAGTTTGGCAAATTACTGTATTGCGTTAGAATTTCCGTTACTCCAACTTCGGGAGCACCTTCTTGCAGTGTACCGTTGCCTATATAAAGTTGCCGAGTGTCTATACTCCATCCCAATTCAGCTGTAGCCAACTGAGGTAAATCACTTCTGACACCATGTCTATGTTTGATCTGTGATATTTGAACCACTGCCATACTTTGTTCCTTATATATTATTTATCAAACCATACTCTCTGGCCATTTACAACTTTCCAAGTCTTTCCTTTACATGTGACATTAGGGTGTCCATTTTTTCGTTTATCAACATATGGGGGCAGCTCTGGCATATCCGATCTACGAATACGCCAACCTTTGGATTGTTTTTGAAACAACCTAGAAAACGGATCATTTAATAAACTTGGAATCGATTTATCAACTTGATGTTCTTTACACCATTTAGAAATATTATGTACATAGTGTTCCGTCGGATCATCTACTGTACTTACATACCAACCTTTGGACCTACTATTTGCCTGCTGTTCAAAATCAATGAATTGACTTAGGTCACCACCTTCTCCGCCAGATGCTAAATTGTAACTCATCGGATCTGTTGTCGCGTTTGTATGCTGAATCCAAAATTTTTCTCTCTGATTCATTTCAAAAACAGAACTACATTCTTCCAGAATAATTTTTTCAAAATTAGCCGCTCCGTATTTTTGAATAGCATATTTTAGTAGTTTCCCTGATCCCATATAGTTAGGATTTTTGCCGTTATGCTTTCCGATATACCATTTGCCGTTAATTTTATTTGTAATTTTGTATATTATCATACAAATATTTATTCATATTTGTACTATAGCCATATTAGTTAGATAGGTAATAGAGCTCTACTCGTTTAAGCCA